>Ga0247824_10001179_pt1 | contig 14048 bp, 12 predicted proteins | sample 13C_PalmiticAcid_FD_194412 | JGI IMG/M metagenome (GOLD analysis project Ga0247824, IMG submission 194412) | Soil microbial communities from agricultural site in Penn Yan, New York, United States - 13C_PalmiticAcid_Day48 | ecosystem: Environmental > Terrestrial > Soil > Agricultural land... | reverse complement strand
CATCCGTACCAAGCGTCCTATCCGCCCACTCTACCGTCGACCCTTGCGCCCGACTCCGCCTCGTCGGCCGCTCCGCTAAGCGCCAAAACTGAGCCCAGCTACGATTATTCGACTGCCATCGATCCGGCGCTACAAGGCGTCGACACAGCTGGCGTCGCGGGTCCACGCGCGCCTCGATACCAGCCGGGCAACCCAGCTCCAGTCACGGCCCAGGCATCTGGTGACGCGGTCCATTTGCGAGGTGGCACCCCCTCCTCTCCTTCCACTCTGTCTGCACTTTCTCAGCCTCAGCCGCGGGAGACCAAGTCCGCTCATACAATTTCTCCAGCAAAGATGAAGGTCGATGAGCTCATAGCTCTGGGTGGCGCGCCCCCCCATTCGCCAAGCGCACCGCCCTCCGCCGAGATGCTCGACGAGATCACAAAGCTTTATTACGAAGTTTACGTCCCGGGTCTCTCCCTCTTCTTTGAAACACGATGGTTCGACTTTGCAAAGAACCGAGCGATGGCTGCCAACCCCACAGCCATGCTCCACAGCGATGCCTCCCTCGTCTCCCTCTTCACTTCTTTCATCCAAACGATATCCAAGATCAAAAACACCGACCCCGTGGACATGGTGCATTCCGGCCACCTCGAGCTCTCTGTCATCTGGGCTCTCGCTCGCCTTCCCCTCTCGGCCCCTCTCACCCAGCGCCAGCAATACCCGGAATCGCTCCCTGCCGAAGACGACCCGTGGGAGGCACAGGGTCGTTTACAGGTTTTTGAAACACTCATCACGGGTGAAACCCTTGCTAGCACCCCTCTCACACCACCACCTGCTAGTGCCAGCATCCACCCGCTGCGCAGAAATGAGCTTGAGTTTTGGCATCAGCTCGCCAAATACCTTCTCCAGGACCATGCCTCCGCTTCTCCCGCCGACATTTCGACCAGGGAGAGCTGCCTGAGCGCAATGAGATCTCTTCTGGATGGGAGGGAGAACCGGGACGTCCTCTACAGCATCGCAGTGCTGAGGGAGTACACGGCGCAGTGGGACGCTTCGTATAGCGAGCAAAGCGTACCGTCGCACCTAGAAGAGTCCGACTCACGCAGTAAGCTTGCTGTCGCGACAAGGTTCATTCGGGACGAATCAACATCGACGGGGGGCACGACGAACGTGGTCCGCCGCTTCGCCGACCTTGCTTACCGCGCCTTTGTCCGTCCAGGAGTCAATGTGAATCGGAACAAGGGCAGATTTTGAGAACCCACCTACGGCGATTCACAATTTGTTTTTTTCATCTGACAGGGTGCATGTCAAGGTCGGCGTGGATCTTTCTACAATATAGAGCGAGGAAAAGGTACCGCATCTGCGAAAGATGAGGAGGACTCCTCGGATTTAGTACTGGACGGCATGGTTGCTTTTTTCTGTGCCTGCGGGGGTCCATTTGGGCCGATTGTATACTTATTATAGACGGGCTGTTCCGGGCCAAGCTCCCGGGCAGCGATGGGTTGGTTGGCCAAAGATGAAAGGGTCGCCCGGGTCAGTGTTTGACCGGGCTCTGCACTGCTTGATTCACAATGTTGCCTCCGCGTGAGTGGTCCTCTGGTTGCAAGTGTGCAGCTGTTGGTGGCTCTAGGCCCATCCAAAGAGGCAAAAAGCCTCACAGTGCGCCTGGTCGGTCGTGTCGATCAGAGAATAGAATTGTATCTGTGCAAAAACCGGTTCTATTTTGTGTCGCCTTCTTCGCTCCTCATCCCCTCCAACCTACCTACCACCCACCCATTTCAGCAACCTCCAAACGTTGTATCAGCTTGCCACAATGCCGATCACCCCAGCAGGTCATCAACTGACATAGAGGAGACTTCTCGGGTACTCCAGGCACGTTAACAGTCAACCAACAACAGCCATCAACCCCGCCGTGCGAGTTGGCGACCGAGAACTAGGAACACGTCCATCCACAGCTCTAATGGTATAGTCGTATCTACCTCTTTGTCGAACCCTTTAGCCCTTACAGGAATGGGCACCCGTGCTCTACTTTCCAGAGCCTTCACATATCCCGCTGTTCCGGAACGATACTGCGCAATCGGCCCTCCAATACGGCCATCCGGACGTTGCTGATAGCCCTGCAGCTCCGAGTTAGACGTTTTTCCTTCTCCTCTCCACTGCATAGCATGGGCGACTGCCAAAGTTCGGAGGGGTACTCACCACTCCTCCATCTTCGTCTCCGTCTCCACCGTCCAAGTGCCCATATGTGGGACGAGGATGACGCGAGGATTTGAGAGCAGGCCCGGATGAATACATGGCTCCTGCTCATAGACATCTAGCCCCGCGGAGCTAACCCGACCCGAGTCTAGGGCGTCCACGAGGGCTGCCTCGTCCATGACCGCACCTCGTGCGGTGTTGACGATCACCACCCCCTTCTTCATCTTGGCGAATTCCTGCCCAGAGATGATATGTCGAGTGTTTTTCTAAGGGGATGTCAGTCATGCTGGAGAGATGTGCGCAGCGAGCCAAGGATCGCTTACATTCAGGGGCAGGTTCAAGCTCAAGACATCACTCCCCGCCAATAACTCGTCGAAGCCGACGTGTTCTGCCCCGAGCTCCTCCTCGACGCCGGGATCCAGCCTCGTGCGGTTGTAGTACCGGATCTTCATGCCAAACGCCAGCGCCTTCTTCGCCATGTTCCGGCCGATGCCGCCCATCCCAAGAATCCCGAGGACTTTGCCCTGGGGATCATGTCCCAAGGCCGGCGCAGTCACCCCCCGCCACTCCCCAGCTCGGAGGGCTGCCATACCCACGCCGAGGTTGCGGAGAGCACCCAAGAGCAGGAAGATGCCAATATCGGCAGTAGCATCATCGACGGCCGTCGGCGTGTTGGACACGCGGATGCCATGAGCCGTACAGGCGTGGACGTCCACCTGGTCGTAGCCGGCGCCGTTGTGGCAAATGAAGCGGAGCGAGCGCGGGAGTGCGTCGAGGAGCTCAGCGTCAACCTTCCCCGTGATCTCGAAGCTGTCAAACGTGCGGTAGGCAGCAAGACAGCCTTCGAACGCACCCGATGCCGCCTCCTTCAAGAAACTAGCGCGGTTGGCGGAGTTTGGTGTAAGGACGTCGGCGACCTCGCTGACAGACGCCCAAGCCGAATGTGCGCTGATTAACAGGGTTAGCAACGCATCCGGAGGTGTGCTTTTTGAGAGGGGCTGCCATATATCACACTGGGGGTGCAAAAGAGGGTCGGGAAAGTGAATGTGTTGCCCTGTAGGGTAGCATCTCATGTTCTCAAGCCCCCTTCCCCCCCGCCTCCTTCAACTGGGAAACGGGCCCCGCGCAACGTACAGTAGGCGGCGGACCCAGGAACCAGATGTGACTTACTGCTCAATAGCACCCAGCAGTAGGACCCTGGGTCGCGTTTCATCCTTGGAAGACATGTTTATAGACGATTTTCGGCCAGTTGCGTTTGTGTATTGGATCGATCTCCCACGTGGGCGATTAGCAACCGTAGATAGGCGGACCGCGAGAGCACTTGCCGTAGACCTTGAATTTCGAGGAAAGCGTAGTGGAGGGCGACAAGATGACACTGAACTACCCCCGCATCGACCGGTCTCATCGGGCTCCTGGGGCTACTCCACTGCACATCGCCTCACCGGGGGAGCGCCGACAGCCCCGATTGGCTCCACGTTGGTTCCCGGGCGCGAGTGGGCGGCATCCGGCATGCTGGTCGAGGACGGACAGAGAGATAAGGAGCAACGAGGGCCAGCAGTTCTGGGTGGCGTCATCCCAGTGCCTCGCTGCTCATTACAACAGTCCTCGGGGAGACCAACCCCTCTCGTGCACCCCTCGTCCACGTCTTTGTCCAGCCTTGCACCTTTTGTGGAATTGGGTCTCACCAGATCTGGGGACTGCGGTAAGGAATCATTGGTATCCGAACTCCCATTGCCATTGTATTGTATGGTATGGGTCCCGGTTGACGGGACCATTGATCTTCTCTGCTTGCCTGCCTCGAGAGAAGTGCCCCGCGCACCATGATGACAAGCAAGCTCTCTTTCTGTTAAAACGCCGTCCGGTGGGTGTAGGTGGGATATCATGAGCCAAAGCCAACGCCGTACTTTTTGTTGAAAATGTGTACCAGACCCCCTTTGCCTTTTATACCCTGCCTAAACCCAATGTGCCATGCCAGTCATGCCTGTTGAAAAACAATGCTCCAAAAACAACCCCAAACATGCCGTTAAAGACGTGTCCAGGATCTAAAAAATGTTGAACATCTATCGTAAAGAAAGCTCCGTTCCCGCAGCCCGTTCGACAGAGTCGAGGAAACGACGTGTACATGATTAGTAGCGGTAGCTATGAAACGTTAGTGGCAGTCATATGGAAGGGGATCAAGTGCTGCCAGAATGGGGGTTACATACTGGTCGCTCTTGAAGGGACCCTCGACGTCAAGGCCGAGGTACTCGGCCTGGACGGTGGTGAGGGTCGAAAGCTCAACGTTGCAGTGAGCCAGGTGGAGGCGGGCGACCTCCTCGTCCAAGATCTTGGGCAGAACATAGACCTGGGTCTCGAGCTTGCCGCTCTTGGCAAACTCGACATACTTCTTGGAGAACTCCTCGTCGTTGCTCTTGTAGAGCATGATCTGGGCAAGCACCTGGTTGGTGAAGCTGCACGACATGACAAAGGAGCTGTGGCCAGTGGCGCAGCCGAGGTTGACGAGACGGCCCTCAGCCAGCAGGATGAGGTGGCGGCCGTTCTTCATGAGGAAGCGGTCGACCTGGGGCTTGATGTTCTGGACGGACTGAGCATTGGCCTTGAGCCAAGCAACGTCGATCTCAACGTCGAAGTGGCCAATGTCTGAGCATTCCGGTCAGCACGGGGTCAACTTTGAAGAATACGGGCATGTAAACGTACTGCAAACGATGGCATCGTTGGGCATGGCCTCGAAGTGCTTGCCGACCAGAATGTCACGGCAGCCAGTGGTGGTGACGAAGATCTGGCCGACCTTGCTGGCCTTGTCCATGGTGGTGACCTCATAGCCGGCCATGGCGGCCTGGAGGGCGTTGATGGGATCAATCTCGGTGATGAGCACGCGGGCACCCATGCCGTGGAGGGCCATGGCGCAGCCCTTGCCGACGTCACCGAAGCCGGCGACAACGGCGATCTTGCCGGCAATCATAACGTCGGTAGCGCGCTTGATGCCGTCAATCAGCGACTCGCGGCAGCCGTAAAGGTTGTCGAACTTGGTCTTGGTAACCGAGTCGTTGACGTTGATGGCAGGGACAAGCAGCTCGCCCTTCTTGAGCATGCGGTACAGGTGGTGGACGCCCGTGGTGGTCTCCTCAGACACGCCATAGCAGCCCTTGAGCATCTCCGGGTACTTGGTGTGCACCAGGTGGGTCAAGTCACCACCGTCGTCCAGAATCAGGTTGAGCTTCTGGCCGTCCTTGAAGGCGACAAGCTGCTGCTCCAAGCACCAGTTGTACTCCTCCTCGGTCTCGCCCTTCCAGGCAAAGACAGGGACGCCGGCGGCGGCGATGGCAGCGGCAGCGTGGTCCTGGGTGCTGAAGATGTTGCACGACGACCATGTGACCTCGGCGCCGAGGGCAGTGAGGGTCTCAATGAGGACGGCAGTCTGGATGGTCATGTGCAGGCAGCCAGCGATGCGGGCGCCCTTGAGCGGCTGGTCGGCGGCATACTTGGTCCGGATGGCCATGAGACCAGGCATCTCATTCTCGGCGAGCTCAATCTCCTTGCGCCCGAAGGCAGCGAGGGACAGGTCGGCGACCTTGAACTTGTGGGCGGGAGCAGACATTCTGACGGTAGCGAAGGAGGCTCTGAGGACGTGGTACGGTCAGGTCAAGGGAGAGAAGGCAGGCAAGGTCGGGCGAGAGAAAGGGACAGGAAATTATCAGATGTGGGCGGGGCTCCTGCCTTACTTTTAAAGAGGGGCAGCAGAGTTTTGGCGGGGTGAGGAGGGGCTGTAAAAATGGGTCCGACTTAGTTTCCGTGGCAGCGTGGGCAAAGCGAAAGCGGCAGTTATGGGGGGAGGAGGGGTTCCTGGCATGGAGGTGTTTTGGGAGACACTTTTTTTCTTTTGAACATGCAGGCTCGTGACATTGCCTTCTAGCCTTTAGAAACCGCCATTTTCGACCGGCCTCATGCTGGCGCTACTAACATCTGATCGGAGACCGGATACCGAGGAAGCAGCAAACTGAAGCAGGACCACCAAGAACATGCGAGGAAAGAGGGAGCTGGCATGTCGGTGAGAGACACAGAGGATCCGACTAACCCGCTTTTGGCTATGGTCCCCACCAAACCCCCCATGAGCTTCCAATCGGGCTGCCAAATGCGAAGAATGCGTCCCTGGCCGACGTGTGCCACCTCCCTTGGCCGCCCCCGACTCCGAACGATGAACTCCGAGTTGCCTGAGATCGGCATTTCCGCTGGTCTCAGGGCTCAAATATTGCGATGGACTAGGCATAGTCAAGAATGGCTCATCCTTGGAGATATAAGAACCCAATCTCGCAGTGCCCCTGGCATTCCGAAGAAGCTCATAACCCTTTCCAGCACAGCAGATCAATTGACACTCTCTGCTCCGTGGCAGAGAGGAAGACGCATGTAGTCCCGAGAATAGGCATCATGACTGGCCCGGAAACTAGTGCAAGCTAACAAACAAGCCCCATGACCCGGAACGCCAGACCTAATGCACTCGAGGCACCCCAGCCGTTGTCGCCCACCCATCGTTTCCCATCCGCAAAAAAACCACAGACTCTCCGAAGACCCCAATCACTCGGGAAGCAAGTTCCCCCTCACGGCGAACATCTTGGAAGTGATCGTCGCAGTGAAACCGTCCACCTGCTTGCTGTACTGCTCCACTTGACGGGCGTTGAGCATGCCCTCGAGCCGACTGGGCTCCTGCGGCAGCTTGAAGAGTCTCTGCCACTCGTCCTCGGGCAGGGGTTGCTGCTTGGCCGCCAGACGTGCAGCATTCTCCGCCTTCCGCTTCGTCTGCCATTGTGTGATCTTGAATTGCTCACGAGTCAGCTGTCGCTGGTAGTACTGGTGGTTGTTGAGATCCGAGTAGTGGGACTCGATGCTGTCGAGTAGCAGATCACATGTCTTCTCGAGAAAAGGATCAATCGAGAGGTCGAGAGTGTCGAAGGATGGGTGCGCGGGCAGCTTGGCTTGATCGCGCCGGATGTCGTCGAGCGAAGCCGGAAGAGGGATCTCTGCAGAGTCGGGCGGCGCAGGAATTTGGTGCAAGAATGAGGTAAGGAGGTGCGAGTTGTGGACGATGACGGGAACCTCAACGATGATATCCCTGAAGGTCAACTTGGACTTTTGTAGGCTATTTGCGGCAGCTCAGGTCAGCGCCAACTCGAAAAACAGAAGTGGAGTTCGGGGTCGTTGTGCTAACCTCTCTGTTGTAAACTTCCCCTCCTTGTAGGCGGCCATGAACTCGGCCGACAGCCTGAAAGCCCGCAGGCTCAGGGCGCCTTGGGAGCTCCTGCTCACGTCGTGGACGAGGGCGACTGTCTTGTCATTGTCGCGCTGGTAGTGATACTGGTTCTCGATGAAGCTGAGGTTGATGAAATTGCCCATGGTCGCACTTGTGTACCAGCCCACGTTGTTCGCATCCACGTTGACCTCCTTGAGATGCCTGATCATCTCGCTCTGGTAGGCAATGTTGGCCTTCGCACGGGGGGCTGCGGCAGCGAGGCTCGATGCATCGGACTGGTGGCCATCGGTGCTCGAGACGTCAACGGTCGGGAAGGGGAACGCGTTCGTGATCTCGAGGATTCCGTTGCTGTCCATGCCCACCAGCGATCCTGTGGCAGTAGTCGGAAAAGTCGACGAGCAGTGCTTCACAATCTTCATCACCACCTGCCACGAGCTGTCAGCAAGGTGCCCATGGGTGTGGCGGGGCACTGGATCTCGACTCGAGATTTAGCTACGTACAAGTGACTCGACTTGTGCCGACTGGAACGGCACATCCTTTTGCGCGTCAACCATGGCGTCGAAGAGTTGATTGCGCTATATCAAGAGGTAGGGGTATCTTGGGTCTGCTCGGCGGTGATCTTTGTTCGGTCGTTGAGGGGCTGCTTAGCAACTTTTCAGGGTTTCGCAAATCTCGCTTCATTTGTGGGCAAGCAGGCGGAAAAGTGGCTTGAAAGCAGGCTGGGAGCGGGAACTTTTGGCAGAAACGGGAATATGTGGCTGGGGTGTGGCGCGGTCTCGGCGCTGCGGGGCGTGAAACTCTCACGCGCCTGGTCTGGTGGTCTGCTTCCCCCTTCTGCACACACCTGCGCTCTCCCTAATCCGGCAACGGGATGGAGGTGCAAGCGCAAACATGCGCGGCCTTGGTAGCCCGGGCAGCAAAAGACTGCTGCTCTTCTTCAAGCCCACTGCACAGTCAAACCGTTGCACAGCGGCGGTGGGGAGGTGCTGTGTAGAATCTCCCCGGTGCTGAAATTTGATGGTCACGGAATCCGAGCGCTGGCTGATGATTTGACCGAAAACAGCAACATCCCACGCTTTCCCCCACGTCGAGGCGCTCCTGGCCATGTCTTGCCCACCACAACCCGACCTTAAATTGACGACCACCCCAGGCTTCTTGCGTGCTTCGAGTTCAATCACTTCTCTCACCGTCGCCGTTCTTCTTGCCGTGCACGTCCACACAGCCGTCAGATGTTTGGTGGGATGGATGTCTTCAACCCCCCTCTTTCGTCTATTACCCCTGATGCCTTCTATGGATATCACTGCTGCTGCCCAAGACCGAACATTGACCTGCGCCTCTAAAAAGTAAACCGTTCGTGTGTTCCGCATTTCTTCGTCCGTCCCTTCACTCCTCCCAAGCCGTGATGGCCCAGCTCTTGATGCCATCCCCAATGGTCAGCTTGAGGCGGTCGATTTTCCAGAAAGAATACAGGGACCGCGCGGCACCCGCCGCCTTGCGGTGAGCAGGGCCTATGCCCCCTTTCCTAGCGTCTTCCTGCGACCTCCAGATGCATGTCGCCAAGTTGCGACCCTCGGCATCGGGAGTCCCGAACCAGTATCTGCCACAAGTGTCAGCTCGGTGCGCCCGGCTTGTGCTGGAGAAAGTTAGAACGGGGTATATACTTCAAAAAGCCGCCGCTTGCTGTGGCCTCGGCATGGGCTGCCTTGTCGAGGGTCCCGAGTTCCGCGTACACAGTTGTCGGCGGGATGCGGGAACGGAAGGCGACGACGAAGAAGGAAGTTTCCTTCCACGTGTGATTGGTCTCCCGCGTGAGCGTTTGGAGAGTGTCGATGATTTCCCCCCAGTTGAACGTCTCGACATATGGCGCGGTGGCGTAGTCCTCTCGCAAACACTTCAGTTTGGTCAGCGAGAGGGAGAGGAGTTGGTTCTCCGCGTCAAGAGTCTCGAGGTCTAGGAGATGGCCCTGTTCATGGTACGGCGAGACAACAAGGTATCTGTCCCAGCTGGTCTTCTGTCTCACGGCCAGAGGCCTGATGTCAGATACCACGGCAGACCCCTTTGCGTCCAGCCGCCGGAAGGGCTGGGCTTGCACCTCAGCCACAACCACCGGGCCTTGAGAGATCGTCATGACGGGCGATGTGAGACGGGATCCCGGAGGGAGGGGCAGTGCAATGAAGGAGGCAGAGGGACAGGATTGACAAGTCGACCGGGTATGGCGCTGTTCTACGCTCTATCACGGTTGGTTTTGATGGCGGCCGTTCAGATGACAGGATGGGGGGAAGTGTGGAAGTGACAAAGGAATCATGGGCTGCCGGGCATGCTCTTAAGAGAATCCTCCTCGAGCACAGCAGCCAACACCCGCTGGTGACATGCCGAGAGCAAATCACGAATCTCGACTGTGTCCCTGCACCTCCCACCGGACCCGCCCAGCAAGGTGAAGAAAGGCCTCCTGAAGGTGTCGCTGAAACTGAGCGGATCGCGCCATCGGTTGCAGGGGTGGTGCCATCGCCAACATCCCAGTCCAACTCGGATCTGCCACGATATGGAAAGATAAAACCTACCGATATGGCTGTTTCGGCCCTTCCAACTCCGAGTCAGGCTCTGCTCGAATTGCCATAACGAATGGAACCGTTTTGCCAATTGCCTCCTTCGTGGCAGTCATGAGGTGCTCACTGCCAACCCAGGGATGCCTGCGGTCCACTCGCGTCCCGGCTTTGGTGGGGCTGTTCCGAAACAATACCTCTGGTATCGCCTCTCCACTTGCATGGAAGAACTTGAGCCTGAGCCTGCCATCGCCACCTGGATGTTTTCCAGGATTTCTCACTCTCCGTGCCTTCCATTGATCTACCCGGATCGAGGAAGTCGGGGTATCTACAAGGTGTTACACCGAGTTTGAAGGATGTCGCGATGCCGAAAGAGCCCCCCCACTCGACCGCTGATATGTTCCCGCACCTCAAGGCGCACAAAAGCTGCAGTACAACGTTGGCTGGCACCCAGCGATTGACTGTTCCAAATACCACGCAGCGGGTGGCAGATAAGCCCATTCCCAACTCCATCCTTTTAATGTTCACGATAACACCAGGTATCCCATCCCTGCTCCGCTGGACGGGACGGTGGGCGAGTCACCCAACACAATCAGCCACAGCACCCAGTTCGAGTTCACAGTGGGATGGCGTACGCTCCAGGACATGACAGATCTGTCAATTGGCAACGGGCATCCGGGTGTGTCTATACATCTCTATTCTAGCCACGCTTTTCGCAGTCAAGCAGAACTTGGCTCCTGGAGTGATCGGTCCTTCAACCAGACCTTGGTGACTTCGTAAGAACCAAGATAGAGCCCGCTTCCAAGTGCAGCCCATGTTGCACGCAGCATACCGCCCCGGAATAGACCTCGGATTCCCTTTTCACGAACGATAGCCCTCGCAACATCCAGCCCGCTGTTATTCCGCAGATCGACCCCGCCGAGCATGACCCTCGTTTTGACAATGTCTGCCGGAGTCGTTATTGTTGCCGCGAGAGACCCAGACACAGACGCAGCACTCCCCGTTACCAACCCCGTCTCGAGAAGGAGAGGGCGAAGGCTGTCGTGCATGCCTGCGGCCTCCCCGTCGCTCATCGTTGATCCTGGTGCCGCGTATGCGGCGATACGGGAATCTTGCTGCTGCCGCCATCTCCAGATTTGCCCACGCAGGTACTCAAACATGGGAAATTGCATTGCCGTGAACGGCAGGTTTCGCACGACCAAGGCTGTGTACCCTCTCCACAGCGTCCGCGACACACTGCCTTCCTTCTGCCGTAGGATATGGAGCGCTTGCAGAGACGAGGACCGCCCAGAGGTGCTAGATCCTTGCAATACTTGGGCATTTTGTTTGATTACTTCAGCTGGCGTGAGCACGAAGCAGGAGGCCATCTCGGCACCCGCTGACGCGATGGCGTGAATGGCTGGCCCCGGTGCAGCCGCGGGCAGCGCATGTGCGAGAAGCGTCTTGGCCGACTCATAGCTTGCAAAAAACGTTGCGGCTGCATGTTCATAATGCATTAGCTCTTGACCGGAGGGATGGTCTCGGGCGCTCTTGGTTGGGACCAACGACTAACCAGCTGGGAGCGTCGCGAGAACCACACTTCCGATGCCCTGATAAAGGCTTCTCACGGCCGTATATGGCGCGCGCCCAACAGACGCCAGTTGCTTTCTGATAGTGAAGGAGCCCTGGCTTTGGTAGCGAGTCTTGATTGTATCGAGAGGATACACAAGCACGTCCACGGTAAATGCTGCCACAGCACCGGCCTGTGATACCGCGTTGTTAATATGGAATGCCATGTCATTTCGCTGGAGTCGCTTACTGCTAGTATTTCAAAATTCGCAGAATCCCTCATATTCCCAATGAGACTGCGTTATTGTCGTTGTTGTTCTGCCCGCTGGGTTGTCGGGTGGGCCTGGAAAACATGGCTCCGTTGAAATGGATGACATCATCGCAAGGATGGAAACGCCGGCATTGGGCTGCTCAGAGTTGGAAAGCAGGTATCGAAGCAACCCCCCAGTTGGCTATTGTGTTTCTTGCGTTGTTAAATCTCAGGCCGCTGCTGTGGTACTGAAACACGAAGTTAGGCTCGGAGGTCTCAGCGTCTGTTCTTTTCCATCTGGTAAATCTATACTTTACAGTCGAGAATCTACCAGAGTACAGACGATAAAACTTTTCAAGACTCTCAACTGCAGAGCTCCGTCCCCTGAACATATGCAGAACTTCTTAGCTGCGAGGAGAACTCTTTTCTCTTTTGCTTCGCTGACCGTACTACGGAAAGTGGTCCAAACAGGCTAAAAACACTACCATTCGAAAGTGTGACGGCACAAACTACTGAAGGAAGGACATGCCAGTTGTAGGTTGTATTCAGAAGACAAACTACTCTAGGGAAGGAAAAGAGAAAGGAAACAACAGCTATAGGCTGGGAAGCCCCGAATATATACCCATCCCCCTCCCTATGTAACTACGCTAGTTGAGCTATGCGAAGAACAAGAATAGTTCTAGTAATCAAAGAACAAGGTAGTTATTCTATTAATAGGCTAGCTATAGTGGCTTCTATACTAGCTGTAGAAGTTATGGCTTAGGAATAGAGTCTTTATTCTAGTTATAGGTCGCGCTTTAGGTCTAAGCGCCCTGAATAGGGTAGGCACGTGAACAGAGTTGAACAGGTGGGTAGAGATCACGTGATAGGTCAGGTGACCAACGGCTAGTAGGCCGTGCTGTCACAGAAAGCTCTCAAAAGTTTCTATCTATCCACACCTATTGCAGCCACGTACGCGCCGTTACATGGCCACAAGATATGTTAGAATTGAGAGAGCCATCGAAGGAGCATCGGATCCAACATCTATCGCTACTAGCATCATCACAAATATCACTATAACTATTTCGCTATTTACTACTCACCTCGCTATCAACCTACTATATATAACCTATTATAAACTACATTGGCAGGTTACTAGTAGTTGCCTAACTAATGACTATCAATAATAACAATTATCATTTAAAAACTAAAAAGTTAAACTTGATAGATAGATACATAGATTTTCCTATACCGATATGCCCTTAGGCGTGCTAGTCCTTCTACTTTGCTATGTACAGAGGAAACTGTACCATATAGGCTAGGTAAAAACCTCTGCCAACCCCTTCGAAGCTATACTTTTGAATCTATCCTACTACAAAAGAAAGGAGGCCCTATTTTGGCCTCTAGGCTTAGCCCTTAACCACCATTTCTAGGTCTAGCTGTCGGGCTAGCCTATACTATAGTAGTCGGCCAGAGTCTATCAACCAACCCAGAACCTGCCGAACAAGCCGCGTATTGCTGGGGACCCCCCGGAATAGGGTCTATAGGTTCCTATGTGACCGAATTTGCCGTTGCTCCCACGGCCTCTACAACGGTAGGTCGGGGCACCACACCACCAAGTGCTCCACTATTTCCCTGCCCTGGCCACAGGCACAGTAGGGGGTAGGCACCTCTGGGACCTTCACCCGAAATAGGTAGTCCCGTAGGCCTATATCCCCTATACGGGCCTGGGCTAGTAGGGAGCTCTGGGCCTTCGTTAGGCCCTTATACCTCTTTAGGGCTGTATTGGTAAAAAGAAAGGTTGGGGGGTCTTCGTCGGCTATCCTCCTACCTATAGCCTTCTATTGGCTAGCCCTCTACTCCTCCTACTGGGCCTGCTAGGCTAGTTTAACTACTATATCAATATTCAACTTCTGGTTCCTCTTCTTCCCTATTTTCTATTACTAGTTGGCCTATCTACCTACTATAATAGCTCGAATAGCCTCTATAACTACTTTCTATAGGTAGGTTATAGTAAGTATCTTAAGGCCTTCTACTAGATAGTTATTCCACTATAGGGTAGTAAATAGGGTATAGACCTATTTTATAAGGCTATAGGCGATACCCTAATATTTAGTTAGTATTAAGGCTATTAAATTATTAAAGAGGTGTCTATACGACTCTATTATAGGCTATAAATCGGCTCTAGGGGCTTTGATAGGCCTAGGTAGGTACTGAACTAAGTATTAAAGTAAGCCTAGGGCTAGGTAGCTATAGGTATTAGATATAAGGCCTAGACTATCTATTATTATTTTTAATAGTTTTA
>Ga0247824_10001178_pt1 | contig 14053 bp, 20 predicted proteins | sample 13C_PalmiticAcid_FD_194412 | JGI IMG/M metagenome (GOLD analysis project Ga0247824, IMG submission 194412) | Soil microbial communities from agricultural site in Penn Yan, New York, United States - 13C_PalmiticAcid_Day48 | ecosystem: Environmental > Terrestrial > Soil > Agricultural land... | reverse complement strand
TGCTCGCTCTCAAGGTCAACAACATGCATGCACCATCGTCAACAAGGTTACACGATCTGGATCGCTATGCGTTAATTTTGCGCTGGACCAAGTGTATGCATCGAGCCTCTTCCAAGAGTGGCCTAGTGCGTCATCATGAAACAATCCGCTCTTCTCGTCATCAAAATCGCCCACCTGCGACAACGCCAAAACCGAAAAGTATGCCAATGTCATAGCCGCCCGCCATAACCGTGCATTTCCATGACCACCTTACCGGCTGTCCCTCGATATTGTTGTTGCTTTGCTCGGCGAAAGAGAGGAATGGATCATCTGTCATCGAGGAGACAACAGCACCAGATGGCAGTGAACATTAGGATGATCACGACAAGAGCTACCACAGATATCAAGCGATCCGATCGGCGAATGCAACTGGCGGGGATCTGTATGCCCCTCATCATTGACCAGTAGGAAAAGGTAGTGCCAGCACTCAAACAGAGATTTGATGCCAAGTTTCTTGGACGGCTCGTGCAGGCTGTGTAACGTGAACAAAGCTTCCTCAATTCTTTGCGTCATGATGATATCTTCAGGGCAAGGCAATGTCATTCCCAACAGGACTGGGGATGGATCGGGGTGGGTTGATTGCGGTTATCTTCAAAAGACTCTGCACAATCACTTTTTTCTTTCTTTCTTTCTTTTCCCCATCAACTCTGCGATTCTCATCCATCCCACTCACACAAGCCTACAAGGCCGCCCACCCGCCAACTTTTTCTGACAGATCGAATTGATCCACCATGCCTGGAGAACAAGAAAACATTACCATGTTCCAATTCTTTGAATGGTACACCCCTGCAGGTGAGTAACTCTATTGCCACTAAAATTTAGCTAGCGCTTGAGTCTAACGATATCTCGAGTGTTGTTGACAAACCACGTTGGCAAATTGCATATTGTTCTCATTAGACAAGAAGCACTGGGTGCGTCTGAAAGAGCAAGCCAGCTTGCTCAGCTCTCTCGGGCTCTCTGCCATCTGGATTCCTCCACCCATGAAGGGAATGTATGTTCATGAACAACCACTTTTTTTCTTTTTGACTGGCCAATCTGGTACACACAACTGCAACGACTTGTTTCTTTGCTGATTGACCTTCCCCCCTTTGCTATATAGATCTGAATGGGATGTCGGCTACGCACCCTATGACCTCTGGGACTTTGGCGAGTTTGATCAAAAGGGTCAAGTCTCAACAAAGTACGGAACAAAGGACGAGCTCAAGGCTGCCATTGAAGAGTGCCACAAGCATGGCATCAAGATCTATCTGGACGCAGTCTTGAACCACAAGGCAGGCGGTGACGAAACCGAACGGTTCCAGGCTGTTGCCGTCGCTGATGATGACCGCAACCAAGAGATTGAAGAACCTCATGACATTGAGGCCTACACCAAGTTCACCTTCCCAGGCAGGAAGGGCAAATACTCTGATTTCATTTGGCACTACCATCACTTTACAGGCACGGACTGGGACGCCAAGGCTAAACGCAAGGTAAGAAGCGAGATAGGGCTCTTTACCAGGGCATTGAATACTTGCCAGAACTGCGTACTTAGTCAGGATGACACTTGATTGCATGTCTCCAGGCTGTCTTCAAGATCGTGGGCGAGAACAAGAGTTTTGCAGAGGATGTTGACGGCGAGCACGGGAACTTTGACTACCTGATGTGCAATGACATTGACTACAAGCATCCAGACGTGGTGGCGGAAACTGAAAAGTGGGCCGTATGGTAGGGAACTGGGTCAATCTTGCATTTTATTATGGAGTGCATTTTGGATGAGTACCCCTTTTTTTTCTGACACAAAACCGTTTTTGCCTCTCGTAAAGGTGCGTGAAGGAATTTGGAATCGACGGATTCAGGATCGACGCACTCAAGCATACTTCCGCAGGGTTCATTCAGCATCTGCTGAGCCATGTGCGCAACGAAACCAACAACCCGAACTTTTTCGCTGTTGGGTAAGCACAAAAAGTGAACTCGCCCCCTCTCCTTTCACCATTGTTCCTCTTAATCCGTTTCATCGATGCTAAGAACAAGCAACAACATCCTCCTCTTTCCATGCTACTTTTAATAGAGAGTACTGGAAGAATGATGTGAATGATCTGGACGCTCATATCGAAAGCAATGGTCAAATCCACCTGTTTGACGTGCCATTGCACTACAATTTTGCCCAGGCGGGTAAAGAGGGAGGCTCGTACGACATGAGGACCATTTTTGACGGAACCCTTGTCAAGTCATCGCCCGAGAGTGCTGTCACCTTTATCGACAACCATGACACTCAACCGTTCCAAGATCTGGAAAGCTATGTCGAGCCCTGGTTCAAGCCATTGGCTGCAGCGGTACGGTCGATCACCCATCAATCCTCGTTTTTCGCTGAGGGAGGACTCCTGTCAATTGACCCCGACTAACGCTTTCCTCTTTCCCTTTTTTTGTCAATCCACCTTGACCTTTAGTTGATCTGCCTCCGGTTTGATGGCTACCCTTGCCTGTTCTATGGAGATTTCTATGGCCTCGAACCCAAATCGCCCGAGGAACCCCATACGGCGATCCAGGGCCGCAAGGAGATGTTTTCGCGTGTTCTCCTGGCTCGTAAAGAGTTTGCGTATGGATCTCAGATGGACTACTTTGATCACGCCAACTGTGTCGGCTGGGTTCGGTTCGGAGACGAGAATCATCCCAAGGGTCTTGCGGTTGTCATGTCGAATTCCGAGTCTGGGTTCAAAGACATGGATGTGGGCAAGGACAAGGCGGGTCAGGTGTGGGTGGACATGATGGGGTATTGGAAAGACCCGGCGACGATCAATGAAGATGGCTGGGGCCAGTTCTACTGCCATGCAGGCAGTGTGAGTATCTGGGTGGAGAAGGAAGAAGGCAAAAGCTGGATCACAGTGGAGGATTCGACGCCTGAGGAACAGGAGAAGAAGGACAAGGCTGAACGTGACGCGAGAGAACAACCCAAGAGTAAGGCAGGCAAGGGCAAGAAGAACGAGCAAGAAGGGTTCGAGGCCCCCCACCCCGATCTGCCCAAACCCTTGGATGATGGGTGGGAACATTTGTTGGAGGAGGACAAGCCTGCGGAAGGAGAGGAGTCGAAGAAGAAGGATGATGGGGATCATCAAGGATAGGGAAAGATGATGTCTAGAGAGTAGTATGGACACGAGATAGGTTGCAATGAACAAAGTTCTTCCAAGGGGATGTTTCTCGAGACAGTGTGCGTGAGAGAGTGAGTGAGAGTGAGAGTGAGAATGACGCGGTTCATTGCAATTGTCGGTGATTGCGACCATTCGGGCCAGAGATCATACCAGGCGATCGTCCTACCCCGTCCTACCCATGTGAGGGGGATGATGGGGATGATGAAAGGGGGAGAGCCCGGTAAGAAATGTGGTTTATATTGTCGGACTCTGAGTTCTGAGCTTGACTGGTGGTGTCTATTCACAGCGATCCAGTCTGCTGAAGAGAGTTAATTTTTAGGATCTGTCCCTCCCTTTCTCTTCTTTCTTTTCTTCACCCTTCGTGTCCTTCTCTTTGCTCCCTTCTTCCTCTTCACCTTCATCCTCACCACCGACACCACTTTGCATTTCCCTCCCCCCACTCTTGCATACTCGCATCTTCACTCCACTCATACACACCATCCAACTTGCATCCAACCTTCACTCCACTCCATAATGACCCCTTCTACTCACAACGAGAAAATGACCACCCCCGATTTCACCACCCAACCCTGCATCAACCCTACCCCCACCAAGGCCCGCGTCATCATCGTCGGTGCCGGCATCGGTGGCATCACCATGGCTACCCTCTTGGAGAAAGCCGGCATCGAGTACCAGGTCTTTGAGCGCGCCAGGGAAGTCAAGCCCTTGGGATCCGCCCTCAGTATCGGTGCCAACGTGATGCCTCTCTTTGCCCAACTTGGCGTCTTGGACGAGATCTTGGAGAACGCCAAACCCTTTAGCTTCTCCACCGGCTACAATGAACAACGAGAGGCAACGCGTACTCTGGATTACAGCCCTGCAGAAATGATGTAAGTCGTTGGTGTTGTGGAGGGCACTTGTAAAAGGAAACGAGGGTTTTTTTCGTCCTCTCTGTACTCAACGCTTTTTTTTTCTTCATCTCATGGCGCTCCCTAGTGGTGGATTCCTCCCACATATCATTGCACGACCAATCTTGGTGGACATTTTGTCAAGGCTTGTTCCCAAACACAAGATTCTTTACTCGAAAAAGATTCTCTCTTGCAAACAGGACGAGGAGGGCGTGATCATTGCTTGCTCCGACAACTCGAGTTATCAAGCCGAGATCGTCATTGGCGCGGATGGTGCTTACTCAGGAGTGCGACAAAACATGTACAAGCAACTGGCGGCACAAGGACGATTGCCCAAGGGAGATGCTGCCAATCTGCCCTTCAACAGCACTTGTCTTGTGGGACAGACTCGACCTCTGGATCCTGAAGTGTTCCCTCATTTGAAGGATAGCCACACTTGGTTTGAGACGATCATTGGAGAGGACAAACCCTATGCTGTAAGTTTGGAGAAGAAGAAAAACAGATTGCCCACAACAGCCTCGTTGCCTGTTGGATGTTATGGATGATGATTTCCAATTTTTGGGCCCGGAATATCAACAATGCCGATCTAACTCTGGGTGTTTGTGTTCCCATATCTACAGTGGATCACCTTTACAACAAAGTTCAATACGATTTGCTGGATGGTCCTTCAACACTTGGACGAAGAATCCAGCAAGGAGAGCGATACCTTCCGTAACACAGAGTGGGGACCCGAAGCTGCGGATGCCATGTGCAAACAAATTCGGGATTTCCCAGTACCTCGCAACAACATGACCTTGGGCGATCTGATTGACAATACGCCCAAGGACCTGATCTCCAAAGTCATGTTGGAGGAAAAGTTGTTTGATACTTGGTACGATGGCCGAATTGCTCTCATTGGTGATGGTAAGGGATCCCGTTGGTTGATTGATAATGTTGTTGTTGTTTTCTATCATCTGCGAGGATCATTCTGTCGATGACCTAAGAGAAGCTTCTCACATCTTTTTGATGCATTTTCTTTTTCGTTGCATGGAACCGTTGGAATAACAGCGTGCCACAAGGTAAATCAGCTAGACTAATCTGGGCAATTGGGTTTTTTCATCGATTCATGGAAACCAACCTTTGTTGCTCACATTTTTACCCCTTTGAATTTCCGCCCTTTCTCCACTCTCTTTTCCCTCTCTCCCTTTAGTTGTTCCCATCGGCCGGTCTAGGTATGTACTATATACTACAGTGCAACATGTGAAGTTCATCAAAATGAACTAGTACATGGATGATTTATTATGGACGTGAGGGTACTAACATGGGTGATCTACATTTGCTTTTTTTGATTTATCATAAAACAGGTGCTGTGAGTGCCATGCAGGATGCCGTGACGTTGGCCAATTGCATCTACGAGTTGCCCGAAAACCCAACCAGGGCTGAGATCGCAAAGGTCTTTAAGGATTATCAAACGGAACGGTACCCATTGGCCAAGAACGCCTATGATACCAGCCATCGTCTCGCCAACGTCGTTGGAAATGTAAGAGAGAGAGGGGGCCTCAATTGCTTTGACTGGAATGAATGCTGGAATGTGTGTGTGTGTGGAGGGAGGGAGGAAAAAAAAAAAAAAAAAAAGTCCCTAAACAATGTTTTTTACTTGGTCACACACAAAAAAAAATAGCGATGGTACAACCACATGTTGCGCGCTGTCATGAAGTTCCTTCCAAAGAGCGTGTTCACACGATCCCTCTATGTCATGTACGCGTATCGTCCACAAGTCTCCTTCCTCCCTCCTGTACAAGACCGTGGCACCATCCTACCATCGCCACAGGCTAGCTTGGAACGTGCTCGAGCCAGCGCTGCTGCTCGGGCTGCCAAGAGCGAGGAAAAGGATGACTCGGGTGCAAAGGCTCTATAGAATCCCTCTCCCCCTCCCCCCAACCTCCCAACGATCCAATCAACAACACCATAGTATTATTCTTGTAACAACTAATAGAGTCTCTCACTTTCTTGTTCAATCACAGTTGGGTCATGGCAGCGATGTAGAACGACGGTCCATGGGGTGAATAGTGAATAGCGAATGGTCAAAAAAGGTGTTGCGACAGTGATAGCAAAAAAACTCCAGAGAGACAAACAAGATTCAATTGAGATGGTGTGTTGATTGTAGCTGTATTGGTCTTTTTTCTTTCTTTCTTTCTGATTAGTTTAGAGTCATTAAAAGTTCCTGTTGAACTGTCCATTGTTGTTGTTATTCATGTTGTTCATGTTGTTCATATTGTTCATGTTCATCCCCGTCATTTGTGGGTTCATGGGGCCCATGCCGCCCATACCACTCATTCCTCCCATGTTGTTCATACCGCCCATGTTGTTGTTGTTGTTCATGCCGGTCATCTGCGGGGTGACACCGCTCATGCCTCCCATAGTGTTCATAGTGCCCATGGTACCCATGGTACCCATGCCGCCCATGCCGCCAGACATATTGTTCATGCCTCCCATGCCAGTCATGTTGCTTCCCATGCCAGCCATATTGCCTCCCATGCCAGCCATGTTGTTGCCTCCCATGCCAGCCATAGTGTTGCCTCCCATGCCAACCATGTTGTTGCCCATGCCTGTCATACTGCTGCCCATGCCTCCCATACCTCCCATGCCAGCCATGCTGTTATTGTTCAGGCCTCCTCCAAGATTGCTACCAAGACCGCCCATGCCTGTCATTTGGTTGTTCATGCCGCCGGTATTGAAGCCAGCCAAGCCTGGGGAAGTAGGGGGTCGCTGGTACGAAGACGCCATTGGAAGGTGACCGGTCGCCTGAGCTTGAATGGGTGCCAGACTCGTGTTCGACGTCGACGTGAGGCTGTTGCTGTTCATACTACTGAAGCTGCTTCCCATACCACTGCCACCAAAGCCAGAGGGCGAGTTCGATTGAAGAATGCGAGACTGGCCCATAGGAGAGTTGGTGAACGAGTTGGACAACGAGGGGGACTTGTTCAAGCTGTTCATGCCGGTCATGGTATTGTTGAGACCACCCATGCCCGTCATGTTGTTGTTCATACCGCCCATGTTGTTATTCATGTTGCCCATGCCTGTCATGTTGTTATTCATGTTGCCCATGCCTGTCATGTTGTTATTCAGGTTACCCATGCCTGCCATATTGCTGCCGAGATTACCGCCAAGATTGTTGTTCATTCCTCCCAAGTTGCCGGCATTGGTATTCATACCAGTGATCATGGGTGTCTGGAACTGAGGGCTGGCATTGTTGTTCATAGTGTTCATGTTGTTCATGTTGTTCATATTGTTCATGCTGTTCATGGCGCCTAGGCTGTTCAGGCTGGGTCCACTGCTACCGACACCAGTGATAGCTGGCGTCTGGAACTGGGCCGACTGCATTGGCTGCGAAACACGATTCAGAGGCGACAGGCTATTCGCCATGTTCATGCCGGTCATGCTGTTGCCCATACCCGTCATGTTGCTGTTGATGCCCGACATGTTGTTGCCCATACCAGTCATGTTGTTGCCCATGCCGGTCATATTGCTGTTCATGCCCGCCATGTTGCTACCCATGCCAGTAATGTTGGTGCCCAAGCCCGTCATGTTACTATTGATGCTGGTCCTCATGTTGTTGAGCGCGTTCATGTTATTGTTGTTAAATCCCGTTACCATGCTAGTTTGCATGGGTGGTGGAGGAGGTGGCGGTCCCTGGCCCAAGATACGGTTGTTGAAAGGTGCTGGTACAGGTGGAGCCGCCCTTGACGCCATAATGGATGGGGGAGGGGGTGGTGGCCTTGGACCCATTCCTGTAGGATTGACAGTGATCGCACCGATACCAAAAGGATTGGCGGGTGCTAATGAGGACAAAAGCACAAAAAAGCAAGATCAGTCACGACGCTAGCACGATGAAAGAAAACAAGCACAAAAGGACACTGAGCCATTTGACAAACTTACTGGCATTGACCCAGTTTGCTCTGCCAGTGGGCTGGCTGACGACGCCGGTCATCTGAGGGTTGACACCCGTCATCATCTGTTGCTGCACGGAAGGCAGACCAATGGACGCCGTACTGAATGTTGGCTGAGGAACAACTTGCTGACCGGTGGGATGCGTTGGAACAAAGCGCAGAGGTCCCGTTGGATTGACAGGCACCAAGGGTGCAGGCAGCCTTCCTGACGATACGGGAGGTGGAGGAGCTGCACGGCGAGTAAGAACGGCCTGCATCTGGTTCGCCTGCTGGACGAGTGCTTGCTGCATGACCTGATTCTTCATCTCCTGCTCATGGTTCTTTCTTCCCTGCTCCAGTAGCAAGTTCTTCATCTGATCCAGCTCCTTCCTGACAGTGTCATTCGCCTGCTTCTCCTTGATCTTCTCCATTTGCTGCTTCACTTTCTCCGCCTGCTCGGCTTGGCTAAGAGCAATGGCATCCAACGATCCTGGTACAGGGGTCGCAGGTTTGGCAGGTGGCGTGGCAGCCTGAATGGGCGAGGAAGGAGCAGGAGAAGGTGCCAATGGAGCCATCAAGCCAAGAGAAGCAAGAGAGTTGTCGCTATCGGTCTTGGTTGGTCTAGGACGTCCTGCGGGTGATGAAGCCTCCTTCTTTTCCGCCTTGGGCGAACCGCTTGGTGACTCTGAAGGCTCCACGACCCTTGGTGCCGTTGAGTTTGCAAACTTTTCGATCCACTCGTCCTCATTATCACGGTTCTGAACCTTCCAGTCGTTGTAATCAAAAGCCTTGTTATCGCGGACCTCCCATGCATCGTCATCAAAGGCCAAATCTGCAGCCAAAGTATTGGGTAAAGTCTTTGCGGGTGTGCGCCTAGAAGTTGAAGACGTGGTGAGGGCTGTTCCAATCTTGGTGAACTCGGCAGCATCGATGCTCTTGGGGGCCGATGTGGTGGCCTTGGGTCTGGTGTCTAGAAACGGCAAACACACACACAAGGTTGTTAGCAATCCAGCCTATGATCCCCACTCATGATCGCAATTCCCACGTAAACCATCCATCTTACTTTTGCGTTGAGGCGTATCCTTTTGCTTGGCAAAGACAGGAGTAAGGTTGCTTGAGGTATTGCTAGAGGTACTGCTAGAGGCGTTCTCACGATCCTGTAGCTCACGAGCCAGCTGCTCGTCAGCCAGCTCCTGCTGTCGACGCTCTTCAGCCAAGGATTCAGAGCTACGCGCCTGAGAAACCTCGTCTGCCTGAAGCTTCATGGCGAACTCGCGATCCGTTGTCATATCGGGTGCGCTGTGCGATGACGCGAAGCTGACGGATTTCTTTGGCTTGGCAGCGGCAGATGCCGACTCGGACGATCCGGAAACTGGAGCACCTGTCGCCTTTCGAATGCGCACAATATCGCCTTCTTTGACGTTGAGATCCTTGAGGATGTCTCTGGTCAGATCAGGCAGAATGGTCGAATCCATTTTTTCCCTGCGGAAGATGGTCGAATATCGAAGAGCGTCCTCCGTTGCAACTCCAGCCTTGATGAAAAAGTCGTACCAGTCAAAGCCTGACTCTGAAAGCTTCATGCCAGTCGCCTTCTCCACGTAGGTAATGTCCTCCTGTGACATTTCGCGGACAGGCACAGCGATTTTGACGCCGTTCATCTTGTGCAGACTAATCTTTCCATCGTGGAAACCCAGATACTCTGCCTCCACCTTGTACTTGCCCGAGCGATCCGTCCACATTCTCGTCTTTTTGGGTTCTATTGAGGACAGTGTATGAGGGGGATATGTTAGTTAGTTATAATTCAAAGTAGACCGAACTCTGAGTTTGCTCAATAGTGATCCATACTGATCGCAACTGGGGCTGGCTGAGCGGCGACCGGGGCTGGAGCTGGAGCTGGAGCTGGAGCTGGAGTCGCAGGGACTTCCCTCTTGACCGGTGCAGCTGCTTTTGGAGTTGAGGCGGTGACAGGGGGGAGTGGTGGAGCTATAAAGGAAAGATTGATCATAAAGTATTGCCAAGGAAGGTCAATGTGCCGCTCCATCATTAAAAGCGTCAAAGCACCGTCCCCACATCATACACGTCGATCATGAACACTTACGGGGAGGAGCATGAGTTGCAACTGGCTCTGGCTCGGGTTCGTCCTCTTGGACTGGGACTGGCTCGGGTTCCTCAAATTGCTCCTCAGGTGCTGGCTCATCTGCAAACTAGATACGCCAAGAAAAGATGTCAGAACTCCCTATCACTCCCAATGACAATGCGCCTCGTCCAATCCATACCATTGAGCGTCGAGAGTGACAAACATACCCTGACATAAGATGCTGGCACAATACCAACTTGGTCGTCACGCTGAACCCTCCACCATTCTTCGCTGCTGACATAATCCAAAACCCAAATCTCGTCGTTTTCGCTGATAGTGAGTTCCTCCTCTGTCTCCGCCTGGAAATCGTACATGGCGATCGCCCAGCGACCTTCACATACAGGTTCCGGTTCAGTATACTGTTGTTGTTCCTCCTCTTCATAAACTGGCTCCTCTTCGGCAGGCTCTGGTTCCTCATAAGACGTCTGTGCTGCCGAGACATTGGGCGATCCTTGAGCAGTACGGTACGTTGATGCAGACGTAGTGGACTCGCGCCCAAAGGAAGCCGAAGTCGGAGACGCGACAGGGAGTGAAATTCGAGACTTTTGCTTTGATTCCTGAATCTTGTTGAAAATGGCCTCTGCTTCCTGCTTTGAGGCAGCCTGAAAGTCGAACGAGGCTGGGGATGCGCCGCCGAGATCAAGATACACATGTTTCTTTTCCTGTCTAACCTTGTCGACATCCTTGATCATCCATTGGCGGACAGGGGACTGAACAAACAATGTTAAGAGCAATGTAAAGTTGATGGTCAGGGTCAGGGTGTGCTTGCATTGCTGCATACGCGTCCTCTTCAGATGATCATGACAGCAACGGGATCAAGCGCGGGCATTTTTACCTTGTCTCCCTCACTACCAAAGACAATGATCATATTGTCTACACCAAGGCGTCCTTTCTTCTTTTTCTTTTTCTTGTCGATTTCCTGGAGAGCGATTCAATAGGTCCATTACGGATTGGATTAAAAGTCTATTGACTTTTGATGACCATCAACCAGCAAGTATGAATGGAGGAAAAGGTCTTACATTGACAGCCCAGAACTTGATGTCATCCTTGTCTCCGTGTGCTCCTGATGTTGAATTGTTAGATCGGGGTGGGGCTGGTTCATCGTACTGGTCGTCGTCCTCTGGATCCTCTGCGTAATCCTCCTGTCCTTCGTCCTCTGCCTGATGATCCTGTGATTGGCCTTCCTGTCCTGCAGAAACCTGATGGAGAGATAGATAGGGGTAGACACGTTAAAACCGTGGGTTCCATTGTTACCAAAAAAAAAAGCTTTTTTTCCCTCTGTTGAACTGGACTCCTGGACACACGGCGCGCGGTGGGTTACCTCGACATAATTTCCAGGCACAAAGCCGACTTGGGAGCCGTTCCCGACGAGGAACCAGTCTGGGTCGTCCTGCTCGTACAATGTGAGCGTGTCTCCCTCTTCAAAGGTGAGCTCCTCTTCTGTGGCAGCCTCGTAGCTGTACAGACCGAGTGCGGTACCGACTGAAGGGAGCTATTTTGTTGAGCAGGATAAAGAGTCATATTAATGTTATGCACCAACGCAAAGGCGGGCAAGAGCCAGAAGATGTGGTCGTGGGGACTGGGTGCCCCGAGCACAAGGTGGATGAGGATGAGGAAGACGGATTGCTTACAGGTTCGACATAGTTGCTGGGGATCAGACCGACGTGCAGGTCGTTTGGATCGGCGGTCTTGAGTTTGGCCTTCCACCACTCGGGGTCGTCATCTTCGAGTATGTAGAGGACATCGTTCTCCTTGATAGTCAACTCTTCCTCGGTGTTGGCGTCATAGTCGTAGAGGGCCACGAGGACCTTGAGGAAAGGCATGGTTGTGGGGGAGGTTATGCGAACAGACTTGGAGTGAGGGAGAGAGTGATGAGTCGTGTGGGGAATGAAGGAGAGAGAGGGGAAGAGTGGGAGAGAAGGTGGAGTGGAAGGAGAAGGAGAGTGAGAGTGAGAGAGTGAGTGCGAGTGGGGTGTGTGTGATGAGAAAGAAGGAAGAGAGAAGAGCGATGATGGGTGCAAAAGAGGTAAAAAGGAAGTCGACAGAAAGAAAGCGTGTTCTGATCACACTGTCCCCGCCCCCCCTCTTTTCCCACCTGGATCCTTTGCACACACAATACTCTATCGACCGACACTCCTCAACTCTCACTCCTATATAGCATCCACCCACTCGCATGGGACCGGTCCTTTGGGCTGTTTGGGCCATGCCCAACTGCGTCTGTGTTTGTGTGCAACTTGCCCCTGGTTCACACTGTCGAACGGACAAACGCACTGACGGAGGGAGGGAGAGCTGCGCCAGGTGCTTCTCTATCCCAACCATCCATCGCACACTCCCTTCGATCCCAACCACTTGGCCCCAGATGCTCACCTCATAACACTGCTCACGGTCCTTTGTCCTACGTGAGAAACAACGATCAATCCGACCGCCTATTTTTATCTGTTCATTTTACTTTTCTCACTCTCTCCCCACAGTACTCCGGCTATATCAAGGTGGAAGGAGCTCTTCTCACTGAGCTCTTTTTTGTCTCTTTCAGTTCAAGCCATAGCTGTGGGCAGTGCATCGAAACTCAACCCCTTGGAGTGACTGCCCCGTGCAAGACCTTGAGAAACGCCACACAAAAAAAAAAAGAGCTCACTCTTTGTCCGACTCCACCCAAGGTCAGGACAAGAGTTCAGCTGCCACAGCACCAGTAGCTGATGCAGAAGCAGGAGCAGGAACAGCCTCAGGAACAGCGGTATCATCCGACAATGTCGCTGATCGATATCCCACCCGTCAATAAAATGGAACACCATGCCAAAAAGAAGCTATATCCCCTTCACACAGACGTAGAGCAAGCTAAAGCAAGAAGCCAAGCTAGCCAAGAAGGGGATAGAGGTCTCCCCCCAGAGCAGGACAACAAGACTGTTCCTGAAGATCATCACAGAGGGACTATACGAGCAATGGCGACAGCACCCCTGAGAGGACGGAGCTCCAGAGTCACCCGGCCGACGGCAATCCGCTCAGAGGCAACAACCTACGATACATGACGATCGAGGTTATTGTGGCATTTCATACCGACACCGCTATTTTTTTCGACAGATGATCTCGCCATTCAGCAAAGAAACCAGCCGTCGTCATCCTTGATCCAGTCCTCCATGCCTCCACTTGGTCCTAACCCTTCCTGGCTGTATCCATCTTCCCGGCATTGCTAGCAAATGCTGAGAACACCGCCTCCATCGATCCACCCCAGTACTCGCGCTCCTCAGAGGTACTAAAGCACCATGTACCAGCGCCGCATGTTATTTCCGAACGCTCAAATCCGACCTCTTTGGCCCATACGTGAAGTCTCTTGCCAGGATGCGGATTTCCTCCCTTGAGACGAATCATGGCCGATAGCTGGTCCCAGAATGCCTCCAAACCCGGCGATTCCGGGTACCAAGACATCTCAGCCAGCTCATGCACAGCGACGACCCCACCAGGTTTGATATAAAGAAGTGGTACTTGCACCTGTTCCTTTCATTGATACCATTCAACAGGATGATCAAGAAAATCCCCATTCAACTTTACCATGTATATTTCCTATATGATATCTAGACTAAAGTTCTTCTACGGACAGCCTCGGAATTCCTGTCACCTCCGTGACCTTGGTATTATGCTGGTATCGATGTTACACCTTGTTGTGCATGTTGTGGACTGATCTATTCCTGCATCCAGAACAGATTCGCTTCCACAGGCTGTGTGAAAATAAAAATGACTGGCGTGCGACTGCGTGGAGGTATACCCACGCTCTTGCAGCTATAGATCCGATTCAGCGGCGGGCTCGGGAGGGTATGGTCTGCGTTGGATCGAACCTGTTGCAAACCCGATGCGCACAATGTCGCCTTCTTTGAGCTTGAGACCCTTGAGCGCCTCTCTGGTCAGATAAGGCAGAACGGTCGAGTCAATCTTCTCCTGGCGAAAGGCAGTCGAGTAACGAAG
>Ga0247824_10001177_pt1 | contig 14055 bp, 15 predicted proteins | sample 13C_PalmiticAcid_FD_194412 | JGI IMG/M metagenome (GOLD analysis project Ga0247824, IMG submission 194412) | Soil microbial communities from agricultural site in Penn Yan, New York, United States - 13C_PalmiticAcid_Day48 | ecosystem: Environmental > Terrestrial > Soil > Agricultural land... | reverse complement strand
GAGTCCTGAGATGGGGCTGGGGCTCGGGCTCGGGCAGGAGGCGAGTCGGAACGTGGGGAGGGGAAGCCCCGGGCAAGGGGCGAGGAGCGGCGGAAGTGGTTATGGTTCTGTTCCTGGTGCTGCGCTCAGGGGTACCCCAAGGCAGGGAGTTAGCCCCCGCAGTAGCCCAGCACCGCAAGCGGCCAGGGTTGCTCGTGGTGATAGTCCCAGGGGCAGCCCGCAGCCGAGGAGGAAGGCCAGCGAGGCATCACCAAGGCCGTCGGCCGAGAGAAGTCGTGGCTATGGAGTGGGAGGTCAAGAGGTGGGAGTCGGGCTTGGGGTGGTCTACGGGAGGGAGTGAGGGAGACGTTGGGTAAGGTAGTTCTTGGCTGTCTAGAGGCGTACTCATTTTGTTTGTTGTCTCTTTCGTGTCTGCAGGAGTGAACAGTGGTCGACTTTTTGTTGGTTCAGTGAGCACCCGTCAACCGCTGACGTCACCCAATCATGCTCCCCACATGCGCCATGCACCCCGCAAAGACGGCCGAGGTGCCGGCGCTGCCCCTGGCTGCCCCGCTGCCCATCCCAAGCAAGCGTGCGGTAGCCGCAACCGGCGTCCCTTATCCGAACCTCCAGCAACAGCCACCCGCATCACCACCTCGTCCCGAGAACATGATCGCTTCTCCTGCGGCCGAAGAACCGCCAGTCAACATCGGCTCAGCAGAACACCAAGAAGAAGCCCAGACGGTCATCCAGGGCATCCGAGACGAGCCAGCCTCGGACACCGCTCTTCAGCCGCCCACCGCCGATCTCGAAGAACAAGACGACGCGGACGCAACAGCCGAGGTAGACGCCGAAGAGGACGAAGGGTCGTGCTACTGGGATGCAGCGACCATGGCGCCGCTGAATACAGCTTCGGCGGTCAGTACCATGTCTCTTCTCCTCTTGCACCCTTGCACCCGTGGTTAAGCAACCCCAGCTCATGCGCACCAAGGCCGCCGTCGCCCGCCTGAGGGCTTACAAGCCGCCGCCCTTCCCGCTATGGGACCGTCTCCCCGTGAGCCGTCGCGCCGCCGTCCTCTTGCTCCTTTACGCCGACCGGCGAGGCGATCTCCGCGTCGTCATCACCATGCGCGCTGCTAGTTTGCGCAGCTTCTCAGGTACACCGCCTCTGCTCGTCCAACCCGCCCGTCTTCCTGCTAACAACCCACCAGGCCATGCCGCCCTCCCCGGAGGCAAAGCCGACACCCTAGACGAAACACCCTGTACGTCCCCCTCCCCGCTTTATCACCTCCCCAACCCGACCTTAACTCCTTGCCCTAGACCAAATCGCCCGTCGGGAAGCCTGGGAAGAAATCGGCCTCCCCCTCGACGACACCAAGCTCCCGGCGCCCTTCCGCATCGAACACCTCTGCTACCTGCCCATGAGCCTCGCGCGCACCGAGCTCGTCGTGCGCCCCTGCGTGGCCCTCCTGCACACCAACGAACCCCCCGTGCCGACGGGCTCCGTGTCCCCGCCGACTGCGTCCCCGACGGCCGAGGAGTCGCTCATCCCGCGGCTCGACGCCAAGGAGGTGGCCGCCGTCTTCTCGGCGCCGTTCCACAACTTTCTCAAGACGACGGACGAGCCGTCACCGCAGCCCGGGGCCCGGGGGCTGCCGCCGGGCAACTGGTATGAGGGCAGCTGGACGACGTGGCACGACTCGCAGTGGCGCATGCACTTCTTTTACGTGCCCGTCACGAACCAGCGGGTGGTGAAGCCCAAGGTGAGGGAGGGCGGGCTGGCGGCCCTGTCGGAGAATGAAGGGGAGGACGACACCGCCGCCGAGGCGGTCCGGTACAAGGTCTGGGGCATGACGGCCAGGATATTGGTCGACGCCGCGACCGTCGCGTACGGGGAGAAGCCCGAGTTTGAGCACAACCGGCACTTTGGAGACGAGAAGATCATTGAGGCGCTCGCGCAGATGGGGAGGATGGGGGAGAAGAAGCGGCAGGGGAGCGCCATCACGGCCGAGGAATTGAAGAAGGCGAGGGACGCTGTCAAGGAGGCAGAGGCGAAGAAAGGGGAGGCGAGCAAGATGTAATGGTTGGTGTTGGGGTCGGTATATAAAGGCATATACAGTACAACGGCGGGCCTTGGGACGATCACCACTGGTATGCCCTGCGAGGCTGCCTCCTCTCCCTCCGCTTTGCGACTCGGTGTCTGCTGACGCTGCTCAGTGGCAGGCCGTCTCCTTGGTGACGGGCGTGCTCCCGCCGAACACCAGGTACCCCAAACCAGCCCCCAACGACACGGCAATCATCACCCAGCCGTTGTAGGTCATGAAGATGAGCCTGTCCTGTCAGCCCGGGTGTCCATTCTGCGGCATGAATACAGCGGAGACACTTACATGATCATGAAGGCGTAAAAGTTCTGGATGCCGTACAGCACCGCCTTGGTGACATGGGCTCGCCGCGAGACCTGCTCCCGGTTCTGGCCTGCACCACGTGCGAGGAAGGGCGCTGTCTCAGTCACTGACTCTTCAGAAAGCCGCCGCGGTGACGGCGAGGGGGATCGGGGGACTCCATTTGGGATGTATACGTCTTAGCGAAGGAGCTCGCCATGTGCGCAACGTGCATTTTGGGGTAATTTGGGAATGTGAACGGGAGGGTTGGAAAGGGGAGCCAAAGTAAACACTTACGCGGTGCCGTGTCCACGCGCTTGGACAGCGTGGCCTCGTACCGGCGGATGCCCTCGCGCAGGGCCTCGTAGCCGGCGCAGAGAGCCACGATGGCGGCCAGCGAGACGACGAGGCTCAGGTTGGACGTGATGTGCCATTGGCGGAAGACGATGCACAGGTTGCTCGTGTCCCAGGTGAAGAGCATCTGTGAGGGTTGCTTGAGTAAGCGATGCCGCATTCAATCCAGTTGAGAAGGGCTGCTGACGTTCATGTTGCACTGGCCACTCCCGTGGTCCATGCCGCCGTGGGCCGAGTGGTCCATGTGGTGGTGGTCGTGCGAAGAGTGGTCCATGGTTGATATCTTGTTGGATTTGTTATTTTGGGTAGGGAGGGAGAGGGACCGGAGGATGAAGCAAGCGAAAGAACTGGAGCTGCGTCAACGATTGAGACGGTGGCTCGCGTGGCAGAGGGGATCAAAATAAATTGTCTATAAAATGAGAAGCACTATCAAATCAGATCCAAAACGGGATGAGCCCGGCCTTGAGAGGTTGAGGCCGTGTGAGGGGTAGTCGTGCGAGCAGTCTGCTTCGGTGATGGAACCTCAAGGTGTTCACTTTGAGCAGGTCTCAGCGGACAGCTCGCAAGCCAGGAGGTGATACTGACCGCGATCTGTTTCGGTAAGCGGCAGGCCCAGGAGACCCCACCTCACTGTGCGAACTACTTCCCGAGCAGCGTCATTGCCCGTGCTGGGCCGTTTCTCGGCGGCGGCGGCGGGGTCCGTTGGCGGGGCATGAAACAGGTGAGAAGGAACGGCTGATTAGGTATAGAAGTTTTCGCAAAGTGTAAGACCTGACTCAATTAAAGCTGAAGGGAAACGAAAGATTTACAGAGCTTCCTTGTTCTTGGTGGAAATCCCAAGTTTGAGCAAAGCAACCCCAATCTACACCACCGACGATACCCGAGTCATTGCGGGGGAAGACACTCTTGCACTTACAGGTACCTTACTCTAAGCCTCTTACCAAGCAGACTGTCACCTTGGAAACACCAGCCGGGATATTCGCTCATACAACTCCCAAGAGTAAAACCTGAGTGCTTCAGAGACTCTGATTTTCCCTGACTTCTCGAACGCGAGTTTCTTCCTGAAAAGCACACACACAAGCAACCATGCTCGCTCCACCAGTGAACCTGCCCAAGTGGTAAGTACCTGAAGCTCGGCAAGTGAGCTCTCACGTCACCAAAGCTACATCTGCTAACCACCCAGCAGGCTGGAAGAGAACTCGCACCTCCTCAAGCCACCCATCAACAACTACTGCGTCTACAACGAAGGCTTCACCGTCATGGTGTGTTCCTCCCACCTAATGTGTCAACTCCCTTCCTAACCCGGCCCCCCGTTCCCCCTTCCCAAGATAGTCGGCGGCCCCAACGCCCGCACCGACTACCACATCAACCAGACCCCGGAGTGGTTCTACCAGTACAAGGGCGCCATGCTGCTCAAAGTCGTCGACGACGGCGCCTTCCGGGACATCGTCATCGGCGAGGGCGAGATGTTCCTTCTGCCGCCCAACACGCCGCACAACCCGGTGCGCTTCGCCGACACGGTCGGCGTCGTGCTCGAGCAGAAGCGGCCCGCCGACTCGGTCGACAGGATGCGCTGGTACTGCCAGCGCGGGGGCTGCGGCGCCGTCGTGCACGAGGCCGCCTTCCACTGCACCGACCTGGGCACGCAGATCAAGGACGCCGTGGAGGCGTTCAAGGCGGATCTGGACGTGAGGGTGTGCAAGAAGTGCGGCGAGGTGGCGGATTGGTGTCCGAAGCCGGGATCGATCCGGGATCCGAACTTGGAGTGAGGGAACGATGGGGTGGAATGAGTTGTGTTGATAGTTGCGTTTGTGTGATGTGGGAATGTGGTTTCATCGGAATTTGAATACAAAAGATGTCGGTAACATGGTGGCATATTTCTCACTCCTTCAGTTGTGAAACCTTGGTGGAGGGTCTTGTTTGGATGACAATCTACGTTCACACAGTCCTTGAAGAGTGGGCAGGTGTTACAGAGGTAAAGTGTGGAAAACCAGTCGTTACGGGGGAAAAAGTAATCCAAAAAGCTCACTGCCTAGCCCCCTTCGCCGGTCGAAGAGAGGTAGACGGCTACGAAAACCCTCAACGGGGATTTTACGTCGCGAGGGGGGAGTCGAACCCGCGGCCTCTTTCGGTTGTCGTTCCACCCGTGAACCCTCCCGCAAAGCCGCTTGACCATGGTCCGTTAAATGGGGGGAGGCGGTGACAGTGTGGATGGGGATCTGGTTTATCAAGCACTGGCGGCCGCTGAGAGCCGGGAAGGAGCCCAAGGGTTGGGATGAAAGGGGCAGAGCGAGGCTGCCCGTCACCTACTCACCCTTAATATCCTAACGCTACCTTTACTAGTACATGTACAGTTATGTCTCGGCATACTCGTACGAGCTGGTCGACTCCTCAACTGCAACTTCGAGCTTGGCCTCCTCCAGCTCCTTGCCGTCCACCCTGATACCGGCACGCATGACGTCCCCGGGCACGACAGGGCCGACACCCTTGGGCGTGCCCGTCAGGATGATGTCGCCCGCCTCGAGCGTCATGACCTTGGAGATGTCTCCCAGAATCCGGGGGATCCGGAACAGCATCAGCTCGGTCGAGTCGTTCTGCTGCATCTTGCCGTTGACGCTCAGGTACAACTCAATCTTGTGCGGGTCCGGGATGGCCGCCTTGCTGATGACATTGCCGATAGGGAGGAACGTGTCGAAGCCCTTGCTGATGTCCCAGGGCAGGCCCTTCTTCTTGGCCTCGTTCTGGACGTTGCGGGCGGTCATGTCAATGCTGAGAGCGTAGCCTGAGACCTTTGTTAGCAGAGAAGCAAGCGTGTGTGGTTCGAGCGGCTCACTCTCAATGGCATCCAATGCCGCCTGCTCATCCTGAGAGTTGAGGTCTCTGACCCTCTTGCCAAGGATAATGGCAAGCTCAACCTCGTAATGCAGGTCAACGCCCCGCGGCCGGATCACCGGTCCCTCGCCGGGAAGCAGGATAGACGAGGTCGGCTTCTGGAAAAAGAAGGGCTGCTTGGGCCGGGCACTGTTGAGTTCGGTGATATGGTCCCTGGATTGCAGGTCAGCCACAACCGTGTCTCAGCACAACTCGGGCGAATGAAAGCCGAAAACGCCAGGACAAACAAAAGAAGGCGTTTGCATACGCATAGTTGCGGCCAATGCACACGACCTTTCCGGCTCTCTTGAGCGACGCCATGGTGGCCATTCCTCGCCTGATGAGCACCATTGTGAAGGATTTCCCCGCGCTGACTGGCAATTGCCAATATTATACACAGTACGATGGGCTATGCAGTGCTGTCCTGCAGAGTCTGCTTACGATCCGAACGGGAGACAGGTTAGAGATGACCAATACCGACGGCAGGAGAATGCGACTTCGGCAGCGACTATTCGGTTCCCGTCGGCGGCACTTTAGCGCACCGATGCTCGCTGGACCCGCCCGCAACTTTCGGGGCACGGAGTAATTCAGAGGAGCCAATCTCTCTAGAGGCATAGCCCGGGCTGACAACATTAAATATCGTCAAACAGCGGCTTTGCGACAATCGAAATCCTGGGGAAGTGGAGCCACCGGTTCGCTGGGAACAAGAACCCATGAACCCCGTCTGAACCAGTCCAAGCAAGTTCTTGAAGAATCTCGTCTCTTTTAGGCTAATACTAAGTGAGCACCTGCCATCCATTCGGCGCGATGGACAAAACAGAAGGTGGGTAAAGCAAAAAGCCGCTGCTATGTAGGTGGTGCTGGTAAGGTCAGCGTCACCGATCAGTGTCGGAGTCTGCAGAACGCGTAAGCGGCAAGCTGATTAAAGGATGGCGATAAATATACGGCTATTCAGCCCATTGCGGGAGTCCGCCGTCATCGATACCGTCTGATGCCGTCGATAGCGAGCGGGATGGCTGAACTCCGTGTGGGGATAAAGCACCTGGACCTGGAACGGAGGCTTCGACCGCCCTCCCAGCGGGATGCAAGGATGCGGGGTTCTCATGCGGTTCCGCACGAACCGTTTGGTGCCCTGACCGCGAACCACGGTCCCCCTGTCGGTCCCGACAGGCCCCGCTGAACAAAGGCAGAGCTTCGCGCTGGCCTGCTGCGGAATCTCAGCCCTGCCGTCGGTCTGTCGCAACACACAGCGCATGCATCCCACACACCCACCACGAGGCAATGTCAGTGGGCTTTTATGACCATTGGACTGCTGTCAGCTCCAAGCGGTAGCATAAATCTGCGCCTCTTTTTTCGCCTCACCTGGCGAATTTTTTTGTGAAACCCCTTCTATCCAAGCAGGATTTCCAGCTTGTTAAAGGCCACGCAACGAACCAGCAACCAAGAAGCAAACGTCACGGTCCGCGTCCCCGATCTCGAGATACCTGGCCCCAACACCAGTCAGTGGCGACCTCGACGACTATCTTCAGCTTTGCCTCAACGACCAGAAAAATACGAAACGCATGCCAGCCTAGGGGAGATTAACCATGATGGAGAGCATCCAGCTTGCGCAGATGCTTGCGGACCTGAGCGACCTTAATGCGGCGGTACGTCTCACGTATTTCCACGTCGGATCTCGATCCAAGTCTCGCGGAGAGTGTCGCACTTTATGAGGCATATCCCTGATATCTCATTACAGCAGGAATCCCACGCCGCCACCGCACTGGTCAACGCCAACAAGACGCGCAGTCCTACAGCACCGCCAGCGGACTCGAGCAAACCACCAGAGCAAGCACCCACTCGGCCCAGCCTGCGCCATCACCAACGCACAGCGTCGGGCGGCTCGGCGGCATCCGCGAGCTCTTCGTTCATGTCTCGGACTGCCTCGCCAGCCAAGTTCGACAAGTACGGCCGCCGGCTCCTCACCCCGCCCAACACACGTACCAATTCGGCGTACGGCTCCGTTCCAGGGACGCCGCGGCGAGAACCAGAGGTCAGCAGGAAACCCCCCTCTACCACCACGATCACCCTTCCTGCCACGTGCTCTCTCCCTCGCTTGCTCCCCTGCACTTGCCCGGCCGAGATTTGTAAACTAAACATGTTGTGCAAACAGCAAGTCGACGACGACCTTGAACGAGCCGCCACACTCATGGCGTTGTACGAGATCCGCGCCAAGCTCAAGGACCAGGACAATAGCCGGAACCTGAGCAAGTTGAGGGAGAAGATCGCCGCCCTGCATGCCAAGCAGGTCCAGGGCGAGAAGAAGGACGGCGATGGCGGCAGGATGAAGATCAGCTATCCAAAGAACTCTTGAGTGAGACTTTCGGATGGCTGGCAGAGCGACTGGGGTTATCCAATACCCCTTCAAAATGGGCCGCGGTGGGTTACTGTCGGAATTTGGGTTTTGGACGGCATAACAATTTCTTTGCACGGCACTGGGCTTGATTGCATCGTATCACGGGCGGCGTTATGGAGAATACGGCACTGGATGGATGGGAGTATGGTTGAACCCATCTGACGGGTTTTCTGAGACAACGATAATGAGAGGGGGAAGCTACTGTATGGGTACAGTATTCATCCAGGGACAAAACAACCCTGTCGATTTGCTATTATTGGGGGACGTTTGCAGAGCAAGAATACAAGTGGTCTCTTGTGACTTCCAAGTTCATCACCATCTCTTTAGAAGCTGGTGTCGTGTTGTGATGTTTGATGAGGCTCATCCTCGACTCGGTATGAAAAATCCCTCATTTCCGTCCGTACCACACGCGCCTTCAATCCCATGGTCGTCCCTGTGTCACACACCATTAAACAGCCGCTGATGGCTGGCTGCTGATGGCCTCTGAGGCACACGCGACATCCCACCACTTTCATGACCCCGCGCTCAACCCCACGCACCATGCAGCATCCCTGTCACCGCCTTTGCGGAGCCCGTCGTTCACAAGACCCGCTAGCCAAGAAACGCAAGACCCACTCGCTGGGCAACCTCGAATCTCGTCAGCACGCGTCGACCGATTGCCAAGCATCCGACGTTCAACCAGTTCGATTCAACCGAGACCGGAAACTACAACGACACTGGTGTCGCAGAAAGGACCCATCGTCAGTTCTTGTCGATTGATTGCGTTTTCGGCGGGCCGTAGTACATCGCAGGTAACCCAGCTGCTGGAGCAGGAGGAAGAGGAGGATCAAAAAAACAGCAGCAGCCATGGCGACCGGCGTCGACGCGAAGCTCCTCAAGAGCACCAAATTCCCACCCGAGTTCAACCAGAAGGTGGACATGCAAAAGGTCAATGTTCAGGTTATGAAGAAGTGAGTCTTTCGTGCACCATCCCTGGGTGAGGACTGTTGCTGACGTCGGTTATGGACAGATGGATTGCCAACCGAGTCATAGAAATCCTGGGGAGCGAGGACGACGTGGTCATCGAGCTCATCTTTGACCTCGTCGAGGGCGGCCGCCATGTCAGTACACCCGAAACAACCCCCCAATCGTTGGCCGTACATGTTGAAAGCTGACGCGAGCGCCGTGCTGCAGCCCGATATCAAGTCGATGCAAATCCAATTGACGGGCTTCCTCGACAAAGACACGCCGTCGTTTTGCAAGGACCTATGGAAGCTACTGCTTAGTGCCCAGGCCAGTCCCCAGGGCGTGCCCAAGGAGTTGCTGGAGGCAAAGAAGATGGAGTTGATGCAGGAGAAGGTAGGCAGTGTATTGAAGGGGGTGCAGCGGACACAAGCTGATACGAGATCACAGATCGAGGCGGACAAGGCTGCCGAAGAAGCACGCCAGCGACGAGAGGAGTTTGAGCGCCGGGACCGTGGTAGAGGTGGCCGAGGTGGCGGAGGGCCTGGCCGGGGCGACTCGTGGCGCGGCGGTCGGGAAGATAGGGACCGGGGCGGTTTTGGTCGCGGGCGATCGCGTTCACCACCTCGCTTTCGCGACCGAGGAGATCGTGGCGGTAGGGGAGGGCCCCGTGGCGGCGGGTTGAGAGATACATACGTTCCCCGTGGCAGCCCGCCTCGTCGTGGCGGTGGCGGTGGATTTCGCGATGCCAGACGTCGCCGGTCGCGGTCCAGGTCCCGCACTCGGTCCGTGTCTGTTCGCTCGGCGTCGTCCCGATCCCGCTCGCGCTCCTCGAGCGTCGGCGGCAGCAGACGGTCCGTCAGCCGGTCAGCCAGCCCGCCGCCCCGTCGACGACACGCACGATCCCGCTCTCGCACACCCGTGTCTCGCCGAGATGGACCCAAGCGGCGTCGGTCGCCGCGTGCCCGTACCCGTTCTGTGTCATCTGACCGTGGCTCACCTGCGCCCAAGCGCCGCCGCTACACGCCCTCGCGGAGCCGTAGCCGTGGCCGGAGCCCGAGCCGCAGTGAAAGCCGGAGTCCGTCCAGAACCCCGACCCGCCGCCACAGTCGTTCCGCGTCCACATCTTCGTCCCGCTACTCCCGATCACGCAGCCGTACTCCACCGAGACGGTTCAGACGCGACAGCAGAAGCGGCTCCCGCAGCCCACCCCGGAAACAGGGCAGGGATCGGGCTCGCAGTGGCAGCCGCAGCATCAGCCCCGCTAGTTCGTATGACAGCCGGCGTCGATCGCCGCGCCGCCGCTCTCGCGAGAGAGGCCAGCCGCGGAGGCGCGGCGGACGCACTGACAGCCCGAGGAGCGGACACAGGGATCGGAGAGGCTCTTCTGCATCTTCAAACTCTTCTTCACGGAACAGATCGGCTGATGGTTCAGGCGCTGAAGACAGACCCCGATCTTCCCGCAACGACCGGCCCGCACCAAGCGAGAAGCAGGTACGTTGACACACTCAGCAAGCTGAGATGTCCGGGGCTAATATGGTTGTAGGACTCAAAGGCAGCCAACGAACTCCGCGAGAGGGAACTCAAAGAGAAAATCAAGAAGATGAGATCCTCGAAGAGCGGAGACGACAACGTTGAGGCTAACGCTGCTTGAAGCTCTGCTGCCGTCTGACGGGTGGCCAATTACACATCGCACACCAGAAGGACATGATGTTCTTGAGCACTCCGCTGGTTTGGTCGAGGATCTGGGATTTGTGAGATCAACCCCTGAATCCCCAAACCGTTGGCTCGCGCAGTGTTTCTGAAGTAGCTCAGGTTGTGCAGAGTAGTAGAATCACACAGTAGATTATTTGCACACGGTCCAAATTTCAGACTCCGTCCTATTGTACTCACTCCTGCACTTTAAGATCATCGGCCTCGACTCGCACCTGGTTGCCAGTTCTGCCAGACTGCCACTGTACCATCTGCCCTCGTTGCTCATGATTGTTTACAACCTCAGTTGACTACGAAAGTCGCACTGTGACAACATTTTCGGCAGACAGTGTTCTAGTTGCCAGCACAAGAACATTGTAAATACATACGACCTCAACTCCGTTCGACATACTCCCAGTACGAAACCTACTGACCGCCCTGCAGCTTCGAGCTGAGTCGATTTCACCATGTTCACAGCACAGTGCGAGACGGGCATTTTCTGTGCGCTGGTTGACCGACGCACGGTGCACATGAACGTGGGAACCGGCACACGTCCCGTCTCCCCTCCATCAACCAACCGTTCACAACGCGGCGACTCAATCGACTTCCTTGATCTGCTCAGCGACACCACGAGAACACTTAGTCTGCACAGTGACTGCGGCAGCAACCACGACAGCGATTCGACCATGGCCGAAAACTCAGCTGCGGGCATCGGCACCGCCAAGTCGGCTGGCGCTAACGGATCCAGCGACACAGCGTCCTCGTCGGCAGCCGGGATTCCCTTCTACGAAAAGCAGCGACAGCATCTGAAGGAGCTGATTGCGCGGCGGAGAGCGCTAGAGAAGAAGCTCGTACGTGCAGCCTGGCAGGCATCTTGACCCCTTCGCAAATAACAGCGTAGAGGAAGAAAAACGCTAACTGGGTCTTCGGGGATTGGTTACAGGTCGTCCTTGAAGATCAAATCATTGCCAAAGAGACGGATTACCTCGAGTCCACGCCCAGCGGGAACATTGTCCTCGGCTTCGACAACTACGTCAAGGGAGCCAACGCGGCGGCCGCGCAGCGCCGGAAGACGGGCCTGGCGGACCAGAACCGCGTCTTCTCGCGCAGCTCGGTGTCGTACAACCCCAACGCGGCGGTGCGTCTACCAACTCTCTCCGTCTCCCATACCCCGATCCCCTTCTTGGTGCGTTGCTGAGTTGCACCTGAAACTGACGAGTGTATCACCAAAACCCAGGACTCGCAAACACCCGGCTCGACCCCGGCGCCGACGCCCATGTCGAGCACCTTTGGCGGAAACAACAGGGACGGCACATCGGGCGCGCCCACCCCGAGCAGCACCGGGGGCGGCGGCGGAGGCCGGGCGGGGCAGTCGAAGAAGGGCAAGAAGGTCACGGCGGCTGCCGAGGATAGCGAGACGGATGGGAGGGAGGCGAAGAAGGTCAGGACTAGTTTTGGGGCGCGGAAGTAATGTTTTTGGACGATGGTTTTTATCACTGAGGAAAGCAACTGGCGTTTTTGGGTGGGCTACAGCGGTTGGGGCATACCCATTCATTGCTTTTGGGATGGGAGGGATACCGGATGTGGCGTTTAACGGGTTCGGGAATCCTTGGGTCAAGGTGTCAAGGGGGCGATACCAGATGGGGAGATTCTCGGCTGATGGAAGAGTTGTGTATACGATATTTCAGAAGGTCTTGCCAGCGGGCTGAGGACTTGGATTGGCACTAGTCGAAGTGCTGCTGTAGCAAAAGATGCTCGCTTCAAGACGGGTCGAGTAAGTCCAGGGAAACCGGGGCATATTCAGGAGTAGACTTCAAGACCAACAAATCAAGAAGCCATGGTTTCTGGTGCAAGTGTCTTCAAGTTTACACGTTTACACGTCAACACAGCCTCCTGCCTATTCCGGCCCCCCGGCCCTGAGCTCGGTGCGGGGCCCTGTGGTTCGGTGCCCCTCACTGACCCGCAGCTCAGCTCCGGGACACTGCTTATAGCAAGTACAAGTGCACTCATCACCTCACCCCTCATTTGCCCCTGTTCCTCGGCAGCTTTCATTGTTTTGTTTGCCCCCTCTAGCTGCCTTCCACCTCTTATAGCTTGCATAGATTCATATATTAAACCACAATGACACTCACGGCAACCAAGTTCACGCCCGAGGTGATGCTCTCGGCCCCTCGTCGGTCGCCGGGAGTGCCTAATCCTTCGGGGAAGCTGGCATTGTACACTGTCAGTATCTTCACAGCTTCGGTTTTGTTAAACATGATACCCTCAAGTCCCATTGCTGACCAGGACAGGTGTCAACATACTCGTTCCACGAGCACAAGAAGACTGCCCAGATCCGGGTCCTCGACATTGACTCGGGAGACTCTCAATCGCTGGTTGAAGAGTCCGGCGCCAGCGAACCCGTTTGGCTCGGAGACGACGAGGTGCTCTATTTGAAGAGCGGCAGCGATGGCAATACAACTCTGGTTGTCCGCCATGTCAACTCCGCCGAAGTGTCGTAAGTTGACTCGCATTCGCCAGCAAAGTCGCCCAACGCTAAGCCGGATTTCAGATCTTACGAGGCCGGTTCCATCAAGGGCCCAATTGCCGATGTGAAGGTCAAGACGCTCTCCGATGGCACCATCGCGTTCGCGTGCTCGGCCTTGGCAACCCCTGACGGCAAGCTGTTCAACCCCGAGACGGAGAAGAAGCCACACTCGAGCGCCAAGGTCTACACCAGCCTCTTTGTTCGCCATTGGGATGCCTGGAACTCCGAGAACACCAGTTCGATTTTTTATGGTTTGCTCAAGCAGAAGGATGGCAAGTATTCGCTCCACGGTGATGCTCTCACCAACGCCCTGGCCGGAACTCGTCTTTCCTCGCCTGTTCCTCCCTTTGGAGGCTCTGGCGACTTTGATATTGGCCCGTCGGGGCTAGTGTTCGTGGCTAAGGACCCCGAGCTCGACCCTGCTCTCTACACCAAGACGGACCTCTACTTCGTACACCTGAAGACATTCACCGAGTCCGAACCTCCCTCCCCGAAGATCATCAAGACGCCCGGCCTCGAGGGCTACTCCAACAGCCCCGCCTTCTCCCAGTGCGGGCGCAAGGTTGCCTTCTCCCGCATGCGCAGCAACCAGTACGAATCCGACAAGCCGCGTCTCCTCTTGGTGCCCGACATCAGCAACCCCGACAAGGTCGAGGAATTCTACGCAACCTCCGACGGCGCTGGCGGTTGGGATCTGCGCCCGGAGTCCATTCTCTGGAGCCACGATGGCGCCAAACTCTACGTCACGGCCGAAGACCACGGCCGCACCCGCATCTTTGAGCTCCCTTCCACCCCATCCAAAGCCACCTCCCTCCCCATCCCAATCAAGACCCCGGACGGCAGCGTCAACTCCTTTTATCGCCTCCCCACCAGCTCCTCCTCCTCCTCCTCCTCCTCCTCGAGCGATGACCACC
>Ga0247824_10001176_pt1 | contig 14057 bp, 11 predicted proteins | sample 13C_PalmiticAcid_FD_194412 | JGI IMG/M metagenome (GOLD analysis project Ga0247824, IMG submission 194412) | Soil microbial communities from agricultural site in Penn Yan, New York, United States - 13C_PalmiticAcid_Day48 | ecosystem: Environmental > Terrestrial > Soil > Agricultural land... | reverse complement strand
GACGGGGATCAGGATGAAGAGATGGCCTCTGACGATCTGGATGATGGAGAGGACCTTATGGCTGGCTTTGATCGCGAAGGAAGCGAAGGCGACGACGACGAAGAGGACGAGGACGAAGACGAGAACAGCGAGGACGACGATGATAATGATGACGAGGACGAGGACAGTGATGAAGACAACGATGAGGACGAGGATGGCGGCTACAGCAGATTTTCAAGATCGGGCGTCATGGAAACCTCTGAAGAAACCCAAAAGGAACTCCAAAAAATCCAACAGGACGAGAAGGAACTGCTTCAGAGCATGACCAAGAGCGCCTCGGATGATGTGGAAAAGGGTGTCCATGTCAAAGCACAGATGGTATGCAACGAAGCGTTCTACAAAGGCATGTCCAAGAAAGTCAGAAACACTCTCATTAACTTTTTTGCATACACAATATGGAATAGTCACTCTGGGAGATCTTGCTGGACACCCGTATTCGCCTTCAAAAGCCTGTTTCCTTGGTCAACACGTTCCCACAACCATCCATCTACGACGACTTTTTAACCAACGACTCTGCTGAACCGCTGGAAGAGTCAAAACATAACTTGCGCTCCTTGATCGATACACTGATTACGGTTCGTACAAGTCTGCTCCGCAACGTGCCCGATGTCAAGGTTCCCAAATCCAACAAACGTCAACTCTCAGATCTGGAGGATGAAGAAGCACGGAACCTGGATGATGACGCATGGCAATCCAAGGCATGGAAGGATATCGAAGCATTGGATGACAGCTGGAGGACATATCGTAACAACACGCTGGAGAAATGGAGCAACAAGGTCCAGATCGCAAGTGGAATCCCGCTCAACAAAAAGTTCAAGGCTATGAATCAGGTACGGGATAGTCACCCTTATTCCCTCTAAATCATTTGTGCAGGAGTGGTGTTCTTGAGACTGGGCGCGGTCGCTAATATGCTGTCGTTTCTATGGATTTACAACAGGGTATCATTCATCAAATATCGCAAACAATGGCTGACAAGGAGCGTCTGGTCAAGAGAACACAGCTGAAGCGATCAGAGTACCACATCTTGGGAGCAGCTCCTCCGGCCAAACAGGACGGAGAAGGCGCAGATGACGGGATGGAGAAAACGCCTGAAACCAGCCAATTGGATGCCCACTTGTCCAACCACAACGAGGAGATCTTTGACGACACAGACTTTTACCAGCAACTATTGAGGGAGTTGATCGAGTCCCGTATGGTCGATAATGACGATCCTACGGCCATGGGCATGCGATGGGCAGCTCTTCGTCAGACGAAACAAAGCAAGAAGCAAGTTGATACCAAGGCGAGTAAAGGTCGTCGACTAAGGTATGGGATATACAGCCTTGAGGTTGATTCAGAATGTTATACCTCGACATTCCTCCGTGAATGCCTAAAGCAAAGTCCACTGATTTTTCGTTGAATGTATTGTCTCATCGGTCACACCATAGATACCATGTCCATGAGAAGCTGCAAAGCTTTATGGCGCCTATCCCAGCAGGAACATGGCATGAGGAGATGGTAGAGGAGCTGTTTTCATCGTTGCTTGGACGGAAAGGCGGGAACTTGAACGATGAAGACGGTGAGGAAGCAGACGATACCAAGGAAGATATCGATGAAGCACAGGAAGAGTTTGAAGACGATGGTCTTCGTATCTTTGGCTAAGGTTTGCGATCACCTCTTACTATCCACCACTTCTCGGCATCCTTCCTTTCTATCATCCAAATACATCCTTGCATCTATTAAAGCGTTTCTCATCATACATCAAAACAAGGCAGTATCGGAACTTACCCTGTGGAGGATGTTGGAAACTCCTGGCTCCGCGCTCTATCTCTTTTGTGCTTGGAATCGTAACTGGACTCAGCTTCATATTTGGACCTGGCTTCGTCAGGCAAATCTCAACTCGTCAGGCACCAATGATGAACGTGGAGTCTCATATCAGACCCAGACGGTAGTCGCGTTCGGATGTGTCGTTGCGCTTGGAAACACTGTGATCACTTTCTATTAGTTGTGGGAATCGGACTCTGCGATCATAGGAGAGTGTTGTATATCGTCTTTGCAATTGAGGATTGTGGGCAACCATAACGGGCGCTGCCCATACCCGTGCTATATCATTTATGTTTGGATCAATATTGCTACAATGTCGTCTGGCGAAGCCTTTTCTCCGTTTGAAAAATGCTCCATGTTGTCTGGCAAAGCCTTTTCTTCGTTTGAAAAATGCTCCCTGTTGTCTGGCAAAGCCTTTTCTTCGTTTGAAAAATGCTCCATGTTGTCTGGCAAAAGTTTGACGTCTCGAAGCATCAGCGGTTGAAAGTGGAACGGCATGAGACTCGGGATAGGGGTATTAGACCTGGACGCTATCCGAGTCCAAAGGATGCTATAAAGTGAGCTGGTGTAAGGTGCCCCAATAAGCCAGTGCGTCAATAGCCATACCAATAAGCAAACGACCGCGAGGATTGCAGCAAAGACCAAGACCCAAAGGGGAGCTTCGACACCGGACTTGAGCTCCGCAACATCATATTGAACGTAGAGTTTCCTCTCTGCAAAGTCGACGTAATAGTTATATCCAAGTCTCGCCATGTAATCGGTCGCGGCCAGGGTGTCCTTCCTCAACTTCTCAGTCGAAATTGGATCAGGCTTCCCGTTTTTCACTTTCGGAGCATATTCCAAGCTCATGTAGGTCGTCATGTGGACGTTATCGTCGATGCTGGAGATATCCGTGGCGCCAAACTTTTCTAGGATACTCTTGTTTGGCGTCTGGCGGATGTGAAGAATATTGATGACGCCGTAGACACACTCGTAAACAAGTTGGCTCTTCGCACATACGTAGACGTCGATGGTCGTATTGTCTACCCGAAGCTCGATCCACAGCTGAGCTTTTGGGCTTTGCAGACTAGGGCTGACTTTATCGGCCGTAATGGTGTTTTTCATGGAGAGAAGCAGCTTGTCGGATTTGTTGGCGAAAAAAGTTTCAACAAAATCAGGATTGTACGCATCACCGCAAAGAACGAGGCGCGTCGTGGTCATGGCCATCGTTGTAATATGTCCAGTGCTGCGAGGACATTTTGTGGTCGAAGTCCTGGGGAAACCGGCGATACCATTATAAGTGTCTGTCACGCCTCGGGCTTGGTGATTCTCGACAAGGGAACATGAAAATTCAGGCCCAGTCTCGTCCCCTGAACTCCCGCGTCGAAACGACACATCGATCGGCACGCTCTGGATGTTGTAGCTCACCTCTTCTGGGTTTGATGGACCCATGACAGAACTCCAATGATCAGGTCCTGATTTTGTCCAGGTAGCCTCTCCTTCGCCTCCGATATACGCGAATCTGAGTTCGACCACCCCGCAACCAGTGTCGTTCCTTATAAGCGTTTCACTTCCCAGCATAATGCCAAAGTCTGTACATGTCACGCTGTTGTATTCAGAGGTAACCGGAGTATAGATATGTCCATCGACTCGATCGGGAATAGCAATGGGGCTAGTGAGCCCCATCTGCATGACTTCTACGACATCTCCATCGACCGGGACATGAAAGTTCCATCCAAGGAGCTTTTCCCACTCGGAAGCAGGGACGAATTGTGAAGTGACCTTAACATCTGGGACTGGCCGACCGGGTCTGAAGGCTGGGGTGATTTGGCTTGTGACAATCTTGTCCAAGATGTTTGCTACGGAGGAAGCGGTAAAGCCCAGGACCAATGCCATCTTAACAGAGCCAGGTATGTCCTTGTGCCTGAGGTCGTTCCAGGATGTCTTGATCATCGCACGGTAACCTTCACTCCAGGTCAATCCTACACTCTTGGCATATTCCACGCCGTGCTTTGCATAGATGGCAAAACAGGCACCGATGGCATTATTCAAGAGGAACTTGAAGATGTCCAAGGCTACGTTGAGCGTGCAAAAAGATATTGACAGGAAGACCTTGTCAGACAGTGTAGGCATTGTGTGTGTAGGGAGGGGAGGCAAAAGAGAGAAGAAGAGCAGAGAGAAAGTATGCGTAGGGTGAGAGAAGAGAGGGAAGAAGCATAGGTTGGAGGAATGGGGAGCTGTGCGGTTAAATACATGTCTTATGGAACACACAGTGGTGCTTGTCGTGTATAGGAACAGAAGGAGTGGAGCGAGTGGAAGTATGATCGAGGGAACGTCCCCTCCGTAAAAACGCCTTCTAGTTCCTACACGATCTCCAAGTCCGATCTGCTGTCGCATCCATGCTATCAGTGCTTTGGTGCAGCCTCATGCAACCGAACGTTCATTTGGCGAGTGGTCGGAGGTTCCAGAGCAGTAGCGTGTTGGACATAGTTATAGTATGCGGCTTCAGTTGCTCAAGCAGCAGTGTAAAGGGTTGCTTCATACAATTTGACGGATAGAGGGGAGGAGTTGTGAGGAAGTATTCGTTTTTAATCGTTGCTTACTTTAGAGCAAGTCAGGCTTTCTGCTTGATCTGCCTATCCAAGCGCCCGCGTGCCAAACCATCCTCGCTTCCTCCTACACGCGCTCACCACGGATCCTTCGAGCCAACCGAAGATCCGCTGGTTTAATGGTGACGCGTTTCCCATAGATAGCCGCTACGTTGGATTCTTCGGACAGGTCGACCAAGCATCCCTCTGCAATGCCTCGATCGCCAAGGATTGGAACCGTAGGGATGGGTCGATTCCCTGCGTAATCGCCCGGACGAGACGTCTGAATGGTAGTTTCTGGATCAGTCGATCCGTCGTCTGTTGGTGGCTTCTTATTTCACGCAACGCCACGGTGCCCAGTCGGTATTGGCGTGGTTTCCGGACGCCCCCGATTGCAAGTGTTACTTCTTTGCACAGCGACACAGGCTTCACGCCTCCGGCTGTCCTCCGGGTCACTTGCGTGGTACGAGTCATTTTCTGTGGTGGTTATGTAGTATCGCCGAACGACAATGTCAGGATCGAGAAATGATACACTTGCCGTTATTGCCTACTGTCATTTCGATCGCCGTCCGCGTTTTGGGTCCACGCTTGATGTCCAACGCACGGCGCGAACACCTAACCACATGTGCCAAGTTCAAACAAAACAAGGTAAGGTGTCTGCATTCTGTGATATCCACAGCTGGAAAGAACAAAAGGGCAACAAAAGGAAATGAAAGTGAAGTTTTTTTTATTCGTTTGTCATCGGTGGGCGATCCTCCACAAACTGGGCTTTTCTCCTCTTTGACCGATCCTTGGAATTTCTTGACTTGATAATAACATGCCTCGTAATGGATGCCTACCAGGTGAATGTCCTCAAGCGAGGTGTTGCTCGAGTATCTTGAGCCAGGCCGAGATATGCTTGACCAGGCGTGTGGAGAAGGCTTCTCGATTGGAGGGGTTTATCGCTTGGGATGGAGCATGACGTTTGTTTCTTGTGAATTTGTAGATCTGTGGATTTTTTTGATGGTGCCTTGTTCAACCCATACGGCACTACCTGGTCGGTAGTGATAAGGCTTGACACCTCCAGCGGCTTCTTGGAGGGATCCTTGTGTCTGTTTAAGGTGCGGGGTTCATGGTTTGTGTTGTTGCTGCGAGTGGACGCGCAACAACGGGGGTGTGGAGGATGGATTGCGCAAATCTTCAAACAATCGACCACAAGGTTTTTTATACAGCGCCCATTGAGGGGCGCAATACGAACCACCAGTTCCTGCTGCTGCAGTGCTGCACACCGATCCTCCACACCTCCCTCTCTGGTCATCACTACTCTAGCCCAGGATCGCTTTGGAACGTAACGCCCCAACTGAGGACCCCGACCAAAACAGGACAGGAACCTGCTACCACACACACAGTCTTTATTCTACCGTCTGCAGGTCCCCACCCTTGATCTCATCGTCTCGTTCCTCTGATGGCAAGCATCAGGCAGCTCTCACCCAGAGTAACACGAGCAAGTGCCAAGCACTCGTCAAAGCTATTCGTGTCTCATCAGTTACCGGTGTGCTCTTACTGAAAGAATAGATTCCTCGGGACCAATTCATTGTAAGGGACAGGTCCACGACAAGGTCAGTTCAAACAACGTATTAGGCAGGCTTTAGTCAATCAATCAGGATGAGTCCTTGTTCTACAGGACCTTTACAACCATAGGAGCCTACACATGCAACTGAAGATCGGCATTCCAAGAAGGAGAACGGATTGCAGCACGTTTGGATTACACGCCATCCTCAATCCAAGTTTCCTTCCATGAAGGACACGCACAGGAAAAAAAGAAGCAACGGCTTGACCTTGGAGCTTGAGCATGGAGAACAACATGCCTTGGATCGACATAGTGGATCCCGGCATCTTCCTAGTACTGAATACGTCAGTACTTTTGAGCTGAGGATCCCATACCACCGATACGGATCCATGGGGTATGGCGAATCCTTCGAACCACCAAACAAGGATGCACCCCCTTACCACATATCTATTGTTACGGGAGCTGTCAACTTGGGATGGTATCACACAGGAGAGGGTGGTTCATTTCCACAGACACACTGGTGCCCGAGTCCATGAGAGTGATCACCTGCTTACACCATGGACACTAGTTTCGGATCATTGCTTCAGTTGTATGGTGCATCAATCTTGGAAGAAAGAATAAAGTGGTTGTGGTATTTTTTTTTTGCGAGCGACTTCAAAGGCGACGAGTCCTTGTTGATTTGTTGAATTTTTCAAGGGAGCTGATGGCATCTTTTAGAGGACACTTCACATTGGCAGCGATTTGGGTTTGGATAACCACAGACACCATGCTGGTCAAGCTCTTGTCAAGCAAATAATGTGGCCCACTCGCTGCTAGACACTGCTTCAAACCAGGATCTCACACAAAAGAGGATTGAAGACGATGGCCTTTACTTTGACCGAGGTTCACCAACAATGTTTCATCAATAATATTGGATGTATTGGAGGGGTTCCTGACCATCATACAGCGCGTTCGCCCCCACGCTCTATTTATTTGGCGATTGGAGTCCTAACTGGACCCAACTTCACAGCTAGATTCAGTTTTATACTTGAACCCGATTTCATCTGGAAATAGCTTGGCATCTTCAAACGTCAGGGGTTGAATGCGGAACCGCATGAGCTTTGGAACCGGGGTATTGGACCTGAAAGCAAGCTGATCATGGAGGACGCGGTAGAGCGAACTGGTGTGAGGTGGACCAACCAGCCATTCCGTCAATTGCCACGCGCAGAAGCCGACCAGCAAGATGATTCCAGCAACAACCAGCACCCAAAGGGGCATCTCAAGACCCGACTTGAGATCTGCGACATTGTATAAGATGTAAAGTTTCCCCGTGTCAAAGTCGGCATAATAGTTGGATCCAAGTTGCGCCATGTACTCGACCACCGCCATAGTATCGTTCCTCAATTTCTCTGTCGAGATTGGATCTGCCTTCCCGTCGCCGAGAATGTTTGTGAAGTATTCTAGAGTCATGTAGGTGGCAAACGATCTTTGTGTAGATTTCTCGCGTCTGTATGCTCGAAAAATGTCCTTGCTAAGCGGTCTGAAATGCAGTACACTGATAGTGCCATAGACGCATTCAAAGCTGCCTCGGATGAACATACCACCACTGTGAGGTAAGGTGCTTCCACATGCATAGATGTCGATTGTCGAATCAACCACCCGAAGCTCAATCCACACTTCAGCACTTGTATTGCGCGGTGGTCGAGTCGGTGGTGAGGGTGACATTCTGGCCTTGGAGGTCTCTTCCATGGCAAGGAGCAACGCGTCTGAAGCGTTGGTGAATATAGAGTCTACAAGCACAAGATTGTACGTATTCAGGTAGTTGATAAAACGTGTCGTCGTCATGGCAATCGCCGTAACATCGCCGGTGTTGTGAAAGCATTTTGTAGTTGAAGTCATAGGAAAAGCGGTAACACCTTCGATGCTGTCTTCAGGACGTCGAAGTCGGTGATTCTCCATGAAATTGCAATCCACGGTACGCTCGTTATCGGGAGAATTTGGGGCTTGAGTACTAAACAGCGCCAACAGAGGTGTGTTCAGCGATGTGAAGATATACTCTCCCGGATTCGGCTTCATGACAATGCTCCATTGATTAGGCGATCGCTGGGTCTTGATAAACTGTCCAGGGTATGTTGAAGAAGAAAAGCCAATTGAGACCGTCGCACAGCCACTCTTGATGGGATGACCTTCGAGTATGACCTCAAGGTCTGCACATGTCTCGTTGTACTCAGAGATGACCGGAGAATAGATCTGTCCATCTTTTGGATTTGGAATTGCAATGGAGCTGTTGAGAGTCTTCTTCATGGTAACAACGACGCTGCCATTGCTCGGGACGACAGAGGTCCATCCAATGAAGGTCGTATGGATGGCAAGAGGGGCGAATTGTGGGCTGGTCACCTCTGATGTTATTGGTGAACCATGCTTAAAGGCTGGATTGGTGAAGCTCGCGATGCCCTTGTCGAAATGACTTGCTGCAAGGGTACCAAAGAATCCCGCAACCAACGCCCCCTTGACAGAGCCGGGTACATTCTTGCGGTTGTAGGTGTTTAGGAACGACTTGATTGTCTCGAGATATCCTGTACTACGGGTCCATGCAACGCTGCTAGCGTATTCGCTTCCGTGCTTTGCATAAATAGCAAAACAAGCTCCTACGGCATTGAGCAGGACAAACTTGAAGATGCCTAAGACGACGTTAAGAACGAAGATAGATATCGGCAGAAAGACCTTGTCGGTCGGTCCAAGCATTATGAGAACAGGCTTCAAGGAAGGAAAGATGGAGTGAGCGGGGATGGTACGGACAATGAGTGGGTGAGAGAGGCAAAAGAGTCGGAAGGAGAGGAGTGAAAAAGCTGTTGGAGATGAAAGGGTGCAGGGACAACTGGGTCGTGCGTTTAGAGCAATTTGATGCTCCTCGGTGCGAAACGCATGTCTGTTCAAAAGCGATCGATCGAACAAACGATACCAAAGTCTCCTACTGCCCGAAGTCCATGATAACAGTGCACTATGCATGGCGAAGTTTAATCACCTCTTCACCCTATGCACAGCGCAACATCAAACTAAGTGCGGCGTAGCAGTTGGCCTCAATATGTGGGGGGGGGATGTCAGAATGTCACACGATCATCTTTTCTCCCCGAACAACACTACAGCCAACGACGTCCAGTTCAAGTGTGCCCTCAACCTTGTATGCTCAGGTCAGTGACATATTCGCCGCTGTCAGTTGCTTACCACCGCTCGCACTAAATCCATATTACATTAGCTCTAGGTTGATGACTCTCTCGCACACCCGCTTCTGTTCTATCCCTTGTGCTTGGTTTATTGTTATTTGAGATCGACTGGCAAAAGCTTGGCCTCTTCAGGCAAAATCTTGGTCTCTTCAGGCAATCTCTCGACTTGGTCTGGCAATAGCTCGGTATCTTCAAACATTAGCGGTTGAAAGTGGAACCGCATAACCCTGGAGATTCGAGTGTTGGAACCGGACGCCAGTCGAGTATAAATAATGCTGTAAAGTGAGCTGCTGTATGGTGAGCCAACAAGCCAGGTCGTCAGTTGCCACACAAAAAGGCCGGTGATCAGGATGATTCCAGAAACGACCAGTACCCACAAGGGAACCTCGAGACCCGACTTGACTCGTGCAACATCATATTGGATGTAGAGTGTCGCATTGTCAAAGTCGGCGTGAAAGTTATACCCAAGTTTCGTCATGTAATCGGTCGCGGCCGTGGTGTCATTCTTCATCTTCTCGATCGAAACTGCACCATCAATCCTGTTCTCGGAATATTCCAAGGTCATATAAGTGGCGTACTCTCTGTGGGTATAGTTACTCAAAATACCGTTGCTGAAATGGGGTCTGAACTGGCGCATAGTGATAGTGCCATAGAGGCATTCGATACCACGCATAACGAACGCAGCTTCATCTTGAGGTGAGGCGCTTCCACAGGCATAGATGTCAATGTTCGAGCCGCTCGCCCGAAGTTCGATCCACATCTCGATTTCAGTTGTATTTTGCGAAAGTTGACCGGGTGTTGAAGGCATTTTCATGAGGTTGGCAGTTTCTTTCATAGCAAGAAGCAGTTCATCCGACTCTTTGTCGAGAAAGGTGCCTGCAAGTTCAGGATGGTATTTATCACCATGGTGAGTGAAACGCATCGTTGTCATGGAAATCACTGTAACATCGCCGTTGGTGTGAAAACACTTTGTAGTCGAAGTCCTCGGAGAAGCGGTGACACCACTGATCACTGCTCGACGTCGGGGTCGGTAGGCCTCCTCAAGGGTGCAGCCAGAGTTGGGAGTTTTTCCAGGTGAGATTGGACTTTCGATTCCAAAACTTGCTTCCAGCAACGTGCCCATCAACGTGTAGCCTTTGAGTACTGGCGTTGATCCTGCCATGATAATGCTCCATTGGTTAGGTGATCGCTCGGTCTTGACAAACTGTCTAGGGATGATTCTGGTTTGAGTGAGGAGAGAGGTGGAAGAAAAGGTGAGAGAGGCCGTCGCACAGCCATCTCTTATCGTTTGACCCTCAAGCTTGACTCCAAAGTCTGCACATGTCACAGAATACTCCGAGAGAGTCGGGAAATATGTCGTATTTTTTTCTGGGGATGGATTGGCATTAACAAGGGCGGTCTTCATGGTGTCCTCAACATTGCCATGACGCGGGACGACGGTGTTCCATCCAACGAACATATTGTAGTCTTCAGAACCAGTCAGGAATTGACGGATCTCGGAGACAGTCTTTCCTGATGGATCGAGTTTAGTGGCATGCTCAACAAAGGCCGAGATCCCCTTGTCCAGGAAGCTTGCGATGAGAGTAGCGAAGAGACCTACAATCAACGCCCACTTGACTGAGCCGGGCACATTCTTGCTTTTGCTGGTGCTATGGAACGATTTGACCATCTCGAGATACCCTGCACTCCTGATCCATCCAACGCTCTTGGCATATTCACCACCGTACTTTGCATAGATGGCAAAACAGGCTCCAACGGCACTGATCAAGATGAACTTGAAGATGGCCAAGACTACGTTGAGCACGAAGATAGATATTGGCAGGAAGATCTTGTCGGACAGTGCAGGCATTGTGCATGTAGGGGAGGAGGTGGGGTCAGGAGCGTGTGTGTATGTGTGTGTGTGTGAAGGAAGGAGAAGGAAACGGTTCCCGAGATGAGCACAGAGAGATAGGATAAAAGGATGGATTACCTTGCGATCTTTTATCCTGGCGCCCGCTTTCACTGAACGATCATGCATGCCAGGGCTCAGACACAACAGCTTCCCAGCGGGGCTCAGACTTTCTGCTGAGTGGGGTGTGAATTTCGACCTGTGGCAATGTGGCGATACACATTGCTATTACCAACTGATGGTCATTCATACACACTTGCTATCCACTACTCACCACCATCACATCCTAACCATGTGTGTCAGCAAAGTGCGATCGCTGTATACGGGGACAAGGAGAAGTAGAGGGAGGGAGGTTTTGAGGTGGTTGAAGAAGGGAGGCCGTTCTCAGTGTGCGATCGATCGGAGCTTACAAGATATGCTTTATGCTTTTGCCTTTGCACAACCACAACTCACCTCTCCTCCCGGGTTTCGCTGCTTCCTTTCTATCCATACGACCGTGGCGGAATGTCTTTTAGTTCAACTTTAGCACACTGGAGACATATACGCCAAGGCGTCCTGCAGAATTCCGAGCACTTGGTGCGCCTCTGTGCCTCAGCTGCAAGTGCAAAGGGATGGGTGTGTAAGAGACTAATCACCTTGAAGAGTCCTGAAGCATGCGCGAGGTTGACAAGAACAAGGCGAGGGAATGTGGGAATGTGTGGGTGAGAGAAGGGAAAAAGTGGGTGGATGCATTAGCACCGCAATCAAGTGAATTAAGGGGAGGGGTCGCACATCCCAAATTCCCAACATACTTTCCTTTCTATTCTCTGATCCCAAACCACTCCTCACCTTGAGACAGGAATCATGACGGTGCGAGGGGGAGGGAACCCCGGCAAAAAGGATGTAGGCACCATCCAAAGGATTTCGCACAACGTCAGTCCCTGATCCCTGAATGGCCTCGAATGGGAGACACCAGCTTATTAGTTATGCATGGGTGTTGGAAGATTCGTTGGTGTCCGAGGTACGAGAAGTCAAGATCTGCAACAAAGTATCATTAGACGCGTTTTGTTTATTGTAGATCGCTGTGCATGACGAAGGGTCGAGGATGAACATCCTGAATGAATCCTCTATGGCAGGATCATGCGGCAGCCATTGGGTATCATCTGCCAAGTTGCCGGTAGAATACCAGCCACCTCACCATCCGCCTCGACATAGATCGTATCCGAGGTTTTGACAGGGCTCATGGTGATCTTGCCGTTCTTCTGTGTGAAGGCCTGGTGTGCAGGCAGCTTCATCAAGCTGCCGGATTTCAGAGCCGGACTTGCTTTCGTGATCGCGTCAAAGAGTGAGAGATTGTGAAGGCACACCACGTCGAACTATCATCGTAGAGTTATAAAAAAGAACAAGGTCAATGAGTCAGCCATCTGAGTAGCGACCTCTCCTGGTTGATTGTGTGATTTCCTCTAACGTATCCTTATTTACCTTGTTATCTGAAATCTCAGCCTTGGGTGCAATGTGCATGTTGCCTCCGAGATACTGTCCATTGGCCACTGCCATGATGTACAGGTTCAACTGCTGGTCCTTTGACTCCACCGAGCCTGGTGCACCTTCCGAAAGGGTGTATTTCACGCGTGGTGCCACATAGGTGAGTCCTGTCAGGTAAGTGTAGATCCAGTAGACCAATCTTCCCGACAAGAGTTTAGCTACCTTGGATGATTCGACTCGTTTGATGATGGCTCCGCTACGAGTTCATAGCACGAAAGAGAATGGGTAGTGTGTGTAAGTAGAGGGAGTTCTATGCGTCAAAAAATACCCCTTCCTGGTTTGATTGTTATCATAATGGACATACCTGATACCAACCGAGCAAATGTTGATAAAGTACTGCTCGACAGTGACCGATGGTTGTTCAGCTTTGGCGCAAGTGATGTGTCCGACATCCACTAGCGTGGCTTCATTATTGAGAATCACATCCTATAATGGGTTAAAGATTGGTGGAGCGAAGGCGCCAATACAACCGGCATGAAAAGGAGCTGTTAGTACCTGCATGGTCATATTGGGGTGATGAAAGGAACTTTTGTTGTCAGCTGCATCTTGAATACTCACCAGAGCAGCGATGGGATCCTTTGGTGTTTTGGTGGTGCGCACAAAGTCACCACCTGTTCCTGTTGATATGATTCCAATAGCGCATCCCTTGGCATTGCCGCCTGCCAACATGTAACCATGAGCGACTTGACTGATCGTCCCATCGCCTGGACGAAAGAAAAAGAAGAAACCATTGGTGTTAGGTCGTATTGTCCTTGTCGTCTTGGAGAAGGTCCCCTTTACCAAACAGCGCCATGGATTGAGATGGTAAATACCTCCAACAGCAACGACAGTGTGATATCCAGCTTCTACAAACTCTCGAGCCAGGTCCGAGGCGTGTCCCGAGTGTTGCGTGTACTCGACTTTCCACTTTACCTGTGAAAGCCGCTTGGCGACTGTGGGCTCTATCTGGAAGCATGCACAATGGATCCAGGTAGAAGTTAGCTCAGAGAAAGAGCACAATGGATACAATGGATACGTCCATCTATCCGTGAGACATCCATGCACTTGTTCGCTCTGGATGGGTCCGGGTTGTATAATGAGATGGTGGCCATCGCCCTATGATGGATATCAACGTACCTTGTCCCACGTTTTACCGCCTTGGCCACCGCCTCCCCGTCGATTGACAATGAATCCGATCTAGTTTCAAAAGAAGGATGCAGGATGAGTATGGATGCGTTCGTTGACTCGGAAATGTGCTTGGTTTGTTTGTGCATGTGTGATACCTTTTTGGTCTCCGAGTTGTGCGCTGAGCCTGACATTTTGAGTTTGAGTGAAGTCTAAGGCAAATTAACGGACAAGTTGACCACGTTAGCTCGGAATGGAGAGGAAAGGGGTATTACCCTGGTGGCAGCTGTGTGCAGTGTACACCGTTGAGAGACGCTAACGGAGGGAGGCATGTACCTGAGCTTGGGGGGGGGGGATCGAGTTGAGTGGAGAGGTTCCTG
>Ga0247824_10001175_pt1 | contig 14059 bp, 9 predicted proteins | sample 13C_PalmiticAcid_FD_194412 | JGI IMG/M metagenome (GOLD analysis project Ga0247824, IMG submission 194412) | Soil microbial communities from agricultural site in Penn Yan, New York, United States - 13C_PalmiticAcid_Day48 | ecosystem: Environmental > Terrestrial > Soil > Agricultural land... | reverse complement strand
ATATACCCAACAACCCCCCTAGAACCGACATCTAACCTCGATCCACACCACAACACGCTACACCGGTCGCCGAACCCCAACCCGACCCGACCCTAACCACAACGCCCAACACCTTCCGCCTTCAAATGTGATGATATTCGGCCACCCTCTACCCGGCCACACTTTCTTCTCACCTTCTTCCTTCTGATATTCTGTTCGTTTTCTCTTTTGGGGCCGGAGTGCAGTGCAGTGGAGTGGAGTGGAATGGAACGGAGACTCGGAACCTGTCCGTCTGCCTAGATGGGTGGATGGCTGGATGACTGGATGGATGTGTTGGGGTCCTCTCTTCTTCATCCTTTCTGGCTCCTGGATCCTTGGCTCTGGGTTTGGCTTTGGCTTTGGCTTCCTTCTGGCTTTTGGTTTGGTTCGCTAGGTGGGCCTTTGGAGGTTAATACTAAGACAAGACATGACACCAATAACAACAATTGGGAATTGGGGTGGGAGGAAAAGAATAGCAAAGATCTTCTTTTTTCTCTTCCTTCTTGTTCTTTTCGCTCGGTTCTTTTTTCGGTCGTGGTCGTGGGTTGAGTTTGAGTTCCACTTAAACCCGGACCTGGACCTGTGATCAAGTTTCTGGAACTTTCTGCTTCCTTGCTGCTTTGGGAGTTTCGTTTTAGAGACTGAGTTGGCTTTTGGCTTTTGGCTTTGGGTTGGGTTGGGTTGGGTTCGTTGGTTTGGGTTTGATTGAACGGGGTGGGGACTGGGTTGGTTGGCTGGTTGGTTGGTTGGTTTCGTTGCGCTTGTCCCCCTGCGCAGTACCAAGTTTTCTGCTTGGAGATGGTGGTGGTTGGTGGTGATGGTGCAATGGGTGCGGTGGTTCGATGGTCATGGTGTGGAGGCGAGAGCGGAAAGGAGGGAGCAAGTCTTTGGCGGAGGCAGGAGCGGGAGCGGGCGATATGCTTCTGGCTCTGCCCTGCTGGGTTCTGGGGGAAGTGAGGTGATAGATTGGTAGTGAATATTCGCTTGCGAGTGCCCGCTCTCCCGCGCCATGTCTTTGGTTTGTGTATGTGTGTTGTGTGGGCTGTCGGGGGTTGTGGACGCAACTCTGAGAGGTGAAGTGTGGAGGGCATCTGGCATGAAAGGACAAAATGCCCGGCAGCGGCAGAAGCAAGGCCCAAATTCGGCGGGCAAATGACCGTTTAATACCGGCGCGCCCCTTCGTTTGCAGCAAGAAGTGTCTATGCCCGCGGTCTAGGTACGGGCTGGATATGGTACAGGTATTGTACAGATACAAAATCTACGTTTACACACACGCCAGCGTCCCGCTTGCTTTCCTCAAGCCCTCGGCTTCATCCCCTTGTGGATCGCCGCCACGCCGCCCGTCAAGTCCTCGTACCCCTCGCCCGCCACCACGAACCCGGCATCGACAATCATGTCCCTGAAGTCCCTCTGCGAGGGGAACCGCTCGATGCTCTCGACCAGATACTGATAGCTGTCGCGGTCGGCGGCGACGAGCTGGCCGATGAGCGGGATGGCGCGGAACGACCACTCCTTGTAGAGGGAGTTGAACAACGGGTAGCGGTCGGCCTTGCTGAACTCGAGGCAGGCGAAGACGCCGCCGGGCTTGAGCACGCGGTGGGCCTCGCGCAGGGCCGCCGGGATGTTGCTGAAGTTGCGGATGCCGAAGGCGACGGTGTAGAGGTCGACGCTTTCGGAGGGGATGGAGGAGGTGGCGGTTGCGGGGTCGAAGAAGGCCTGTTCCTGGTTGCCGTGCGCGTCCGTCGAGGTCGGTTCGAGCGGGGAGGGGTAGGGGTGGAGGGGCCGGGTCTGGTTGAGGTTCTCGGCGTTGGCTTCGACAAAGGAGAGGGCGGCTTGTTGGCTGGCGGGGAGGGTGGTGGAGCGTTGCTTGCCGACGGTGAGCATCGCGCGGTTGATGTCGGAGATGGTCACGCGCACGGCAGGGTTGGCGTTGAGCACGTGGGCTGTGTGCAGCATGCGGAAGGCGATGTCACCGGTGCCACCGGCGATGTCGAGGATGTGCTGGGGACCTCGAGGGTCGGGACCGGCGGTCAGGGGGGAGAAGCCGGGGTTGAGGGAGGCGACGAAGTGGTCCCTGTAAGAGGGTCAGCGGACGGTAGCAAGGAGGGCGCAAAGCGACTGGGAGACGCACTTCCACACCCGGTGCCAGCCAAAGGACATGAGATCGTTCATGCGGTCGTAGGACTCGGCGACGCTTGTGAAGACGCCGGCCACGCGCTCTCGCTTCTCGCTTTCTGTTACCGTCTCATAGCCGAAGTGTGTTGGCCTGGACGGGTCGGGAATCGCATATTCGGGGGTTGAGGACGGGGATGGGTTGGGGCCGAGGGACGGGAGGGTCGTCGAGAAGGGTCGTGTAAATCGTAATTGCTGCTCGGGATGTGCGATGGCACTCCGTACTGAGGGGAGCGCCCTTCTTAGAGCTGTTCGGGCTGCCATTCTGAGCTGTTTGACGGCGCCGGTGTTACTCGGAGCGAGGTCTGGATGGGATTCGGATCAGCTCATGCATGTACCTCTGGACATGGGATCCGGACGAGAAAATCGGGTCGGCCCGGCACATGTGGCTGTTTTGTGGCTTGGGTGTGCTCGGTTGGAGAAGTGCCCCAGTCTTCAGCCTTGTTTGTGGGGTTTGGAGAGCGCCAAGATGCACAATGGTGGGGTTGATCTCCAATCCCGTCCCACCCTCCCTCTGGCCAAAAAAAGCCGTACATCCAAACCATGGATTGGGACGCCTTCATTCCTTTTTGAAAGAAATGGGAGAAGAAGGAGAAAAAGAAGGAGAAGAAAAAGGAGAAGAGAAAGGAGAAAAAAAGGAGGAAAAAAGGAGAAAAAAAGGAGAAAAAAAAGGAGAAAAAAAAGGAGAGAAAAAGGAGAAGAAAAGGAGAAGAAAAAAAAAGAGAAGAAAAAGGGGAAAGAAGGAAAGAAGAAAGAAAGAAAAGGAAGAAAAGAAAGAAAGAGAGAACGAAGATGAGACCTAGAGATATCCCTCGCTTTGTTTCATCGAGACTTTGGGTTTGTGTTGGGTAAGAAGTGGGTTTATGAAGATGGGGTTTATCGATTTGGTGTACGGCTTTTTTTGTCATGAGGTGCCACCATTCCATCAACACCAGCGGGAGCTTGAAGGGTGGTGTTGTCCCGCTTCAGAGTGGTATCACGTACCTTGTTTACTGGGCCTCGGTGTCTTGAGCCTGGTGCGACTCGACCATAGCACGGGTAGCGCTTCTGACAAACCATATGGCGACCACGGCGAGCAGAGCGCAGACGGTCAACGCGCCGAGCACCGAGAGGATGATACGGCCCTCCTCTGTCATGGTCTCTGCCAGCAGGTGATTCAAGTTTGGTTTCTGAGATGTGGCTCCAAAATTTTGGTGTGATAAAGAAAGGCTTTTTAGGGGGAAAGAGAAATGGAATATTTGGTCGGTCGGTGTCGTTGCGTGACTTGTTGGGTCGTGCGAGTTCAGAATTGCAACACTTGCGGGCGGTCAAATCGCCAGCTGGCCGGTTTGTTGGAAACACACACTATCAGTCGCAACCGCAGACAAATCAGATGACTTTGCTCGCTCGCTCGCTATTTGTCTAGACTCGCCCGCCCGCCCTCAAACTCGCCAAGGTCATACTCGTCAGGGTATCTCTCTAACTGGCTCTTCAACTCCTTCATCTGGTTGCGCAGGTCAGGCGTCAGCTCCTCGTAGATATCCTCAAACATGGTCCGGATCGGCGGCTTCTTCTCGCGCTCGGCCTCGGAGAAGGCCTTGAGCACATCCCGCCGGATGCTCTCGCGCGCCTCCTTCTCCTTGGTCTCGTCCCAGCAGCCCTTGGCCTCCATCCACTTCCGCAGCCTTGAGATCGGGTTGTCCCGCCTCTTCCAGTCCTCCACCTCTACTTTGGCACGGTACGCAAACGAGTCGTCCGACGTGCTGTGGTGGCTGACGCGGTACGTCATGGCCTCGATCAGGACGGGCTTGCCGCCGTCCTGCAGTGCCAGCTTGCGCGCCTTCTTCATCGTCTCCCGGACGGCCCAGAAGTCGTTGCCGTCCACCCGGATCGTCTCAATGCCGTAGCCGAGGCCGCGGCTGGCAATACCGTCGCCACGGTACTGCTCGAGCGTCGGGGTGGAGATGGCATAGCCATTGTTACGGCAGATGAAGATGACCGGGCACGACCTCGTGGCGGCGATGTTCAGCGCAGCGTGGAAGTCGCCCTCGCTGGCTGCACCCTCACCAAAGTACGCGGCTACCACCCTCTCGGGTATGCTGGGGTCCTGCATCCTTTGGATCTTGAGAGCGTACGCCGCTCCAGAAGCCTGCGGAAGCTGCGTCGCGAGGGGCGAGGAGATGGTGTGCTGTACAAGGCAAGTTAGCGACCACTCCTAAAAAAAAGACCATCAGGGAAACCCACAATATTCAACTCCTTACTGCCATAGTGCACCGGCATGTTCCTCCCCTTCCCCGGATCCTTCTGGTTCGCAAACAGCTGGTTCATGAAGTCGGCCAGCGTGAAGCCGCGCTGCTTGAACACGCCCTGCTCGCGGTACTGGCAGAACACGACGTCCTCCTTGGCCAGCGCCGACGCGGTCGCCACCGACACGGCCTCCTCGCCCGCCGACACCATGTAGAAGCTCAGGCGGCCCTGGCGCTGGGCGTCGAACATGATCAGGTCCATGATGGACACGGTCAGCATGTCGCGGTACAGCTTGACGACCTCCTCGTCGCTGAGGTCCGGAGTGAAGTCCGGGTCCACGGCGGTGCCGTTCTGGTCGACGGCGCGGTACGTGGCCAGCGCCGGGTACGTCGACGGCTGCTCGAAGCGCAGCGTGTTGCTGAAGGCCGACTTGACCGCCCCGGGGAACATGACGTGCTTGGAGTCGGGGCGCTGCGAGATGGAGCTGGCATGTCGGCGCTGGTGTTGCCGGGTGGGCGCTGGGGGCGTTGTTGAGGAGGCCAGCGGTGTGGATTGGCAGAGGAGCGCCGGCTGCTGGGTGCCAGGGCGACGCAGCAACGCCGAGGGAGGGCGGGAGAGCCTGATTCTCTTCATTTTGGGTTGCAGAAAAAGGCGATCTGAGGAAAGGACGGTGAGGTGAGGTGAAAGAAGTCAGGAATTGGTCCTCCCGGCTTCAATTGAGGGGGAGGAGGGTGTTGACCCTCGGGAACCGAAGGGGTGGAAGTCGGCTGGGGGAGGACTCCAGGCCAAACGACGTCACTTGGGCCGACGCAAGCCGCCGGATATCCCAAGGTCTTGGCGTTCAGGGGATTTCTGGGGTTCCCCACCATCAGAACCCACACATCCAGATCCTCTCCAGATCCTCGACTCGGTTCTTCATTTCGCAGACTGTATCTGTATCCTGCAACAATTCGAAGTCCAAAAACTAGACAATCATTTGACAAGAGATGCGGGCGAGCCAAGTGTGCTGTAACACCACCCGCTTGGACTTGAGCCCCATCGGGCGACATACCCCAAGACGGGCGTTCATGGTCGTCACACTCCTCTTGAGTCCATGAGCATGAGATGGCCAGGCAACGGGAGTTATATGGGATTGAGGAGTAAATCCCTGGCGCCGTAGAGTAGTGCCTTGATTTAGCTTCCTTTGGGGATTGTGGAAATGCTCCACGTCTTGGCCTGCTGCAAGTTTTCTTCATCTTCAATATTGTCTGCTCAGAGTGGCATTTTGCCGGTCATTGCACATCCGGCTGGCCTACCTGGTATTGGGAGGTGAGGGCATGATGAAGGTATTGGAACAAAAGGTCGTCTTCATTGAGGTTGTTGCCTGGTGAGTTGGTATCGCCTGGTTCAAGATCGCATTACAAGGCGATCCACTCGGATCGCGAACGCCTGGAGAACGAGGCTCTTCTCGGGCTGGAAGATTACCATGGTGTGGGAGTATCGAGATGATGACCTCATTGGTTCGTAGATGACTCGATTTGATTTGAGCTACAGGTAATGTTGGAAGTTGTTGGAACTCTGGGTGAGTTGAATTCTAACAAGGTACGCCAATGTGAACGGTTGGTGCATTTCACCAGTTTCATTTGATCTATACCTTGGCAATCTGCTTGATATAAGGTTTTGATAACCCAGACATCCCACTTTCCTCTTTGCCGTGATTTAAAATAGTAGCAAGCAAGGAGCGAGTGGGGGAGCTGGTAATAAAACCTAGCGAGTTACAATTCATTGCACTCTGCATTCAATGCGGTTGCAAGAGGTCCTTTGAAGTACGCCCGAGAGTTCCAGGCTTGCTGAGATACGAGTTGCAGAGAGTTGTAAAATCGATGCCTCTGTCAATGAAATATGATGTAAATCCGGACAGAGATCATGTCCCATGCTTCTCCAGAGGGCAAATCCTTGAGCTTCCCAGGTTGGCTGTGCCTCAGCTCTGTCATCATGGCTGGAGCACGTTGTGAAACAGTTGCTGCTGATGACCTAAATGTCACGCTTTTGACAGCATGGCTATCTCGATGAAAAGCCATAAGGCTTACGCAAGCCACTGCACATGGAGTGAAGCATGGCCGCCCCAGATGACGTTTGAGAAGAAGACCAAGCAATCCGTGAATCCTCCTACCTTGTAATCACCTATGCCCAGATCTGTGGCTTCTATGGCTTAAGCTTGGGTGGAAAGCCCCTGTCGTTTCTCGGGTATGCTCCCGCATGAGGCCCGTGTCATCCCTGCACTGACCGTCAAGCGCCAGTCTTGGCCGAAGACGGGGGATGTTCAGAGAGCCGCCAACCAACGCACTGACATCAAACAGCGGGTGTCCAACGCACCATCGTCCACCACGACTCTGGAGCATCTCCACCAGCCAACCACCTCTGCCTGATTAGGCCCGCTGTCATCCCCCGAGCCATCTTTCAAGCGACCGCCATCCCGACACGCAGTACCCGGTCCATGAGTGAATCGTGTTCCCATCCACGCCGTCTTCCATCCGAACCGCCGCCCGCCTGTCTCCCGATGGCGTAATCCATGGCAGACCGACGAAGTGCAAACCCGCGGTCTAGATCGGCTTTCGATAACGATCCAGCGCACCTGCCTCCGCTGTCATCACAAGCCGCGACTGCCTTTGCAGCTCCTGTACATTCTTCCACCCGACCGTCAACTGCCACCACTGCTCCTGCCTCGCTCCAGCCCTCTCCTTCTACAAGGTACAACTCCCCGCTGCCCATTCGTGACCCTTTCTCTGTCGTCTGGCGCACTTGCGTTCGGTCGCCCTGTCGTCCTGTCGTCCTGTCGAGCCCGATCTTCGATCCGCCCTGCCGTTCCCTTGTCAAGCCGAGGAATCGAGGACCGACCTTCGTCACACTTTGAACCCCGGCGCCCGCCTGCAATCCGGGTCCCACTGCAAACGGCGGAAAGAGGAACAAAAACAGAAAGAGACATACGAGTGTCCTTGCAGTCGCTTTTTTGTCGTCTGCTTCGCCGTGGTCGAATGATCTTGGGCCGTGACGGATGCAAGGACCTGGAACCGACTTCACTGCCCCACAGCTTGACACGACAACGAATACTCTCTTCCGCCGCCGGACACTTGACCGCAGAGCGACCTCCCTTGCGGTCTGCCAACAAGACGTTCGACGGCCTCACTCTCTCCATTTTTTCTCTTCCCAGACCACCCACTTTCCTCCTGCTGTCGAGCCCGTGACAGGCGGGTTTGATCACATATTTACTCATGTCGTCCAGGGTTACTCGCTCGTCGGCCCGTCAAGCAGCGAGCCAAGCAGCGTCCTCGATTTCGACCACCACCGCTTCCACTCCATTTGCACCACCGCCCCCGCCGATTCCACCGACCCCGACGCCAGTGCCGAGCACTCGGAAACGCAAAAGTATTGCCAGCCCAGGCCAGGGTGCCACCGAGTCACCTTCGTCAGCTCGCAGGCCCAAGCGACCCCGGGTGGCACAGGCGTCACCGCAACCCCAACAACATCCCGTGCCAGCACCGACTCCATCCGCCACAACCCGCCAGAGGAAGGGCAAGGCTCCCGCGACCATGTCGAGTCCAGGGTGCGTCGCACCCAGCCAGCCGTCATATCAAACGTGGGGTGAAATGCTGATGGTGATTGCTACAGAACGCCGGCAGGTCCTGCCAACCCTCCAGACGACATACCCTCGACATCGTCTAGCAGGCGATCCAGTCGAAACAAGAAGTCTCTTCCGAGCGTGCGAGGTACGTCTTTTCCTGCATGTGTTTCTTCCTACACAGATCCTCACACGGCCATATCCAGATGAACCATCTGTTCCCGCTCCCAGCTCGAGCCGGCGATCGAAGCGAGTGGCCAACGAAGCACAAGATCAGGATGTCGTTATGAGCGGTACCGAAGAACACGAGAAAGCGTCCGCAGCTCCACCACCACCGCCGCCTCCTCCCGAGGACAGATTTCCGGAAGATAGTGACGAAAATGACGAGGACGAGGAGGCCTTGCGACGTTACGACGACGACGACATGGACCCCTTCAGCGGCTTCGGTGGTGCGGGAGGTTCAGTTCCTGGTCTTAGCAACACGCTCCGGACGTTGACTGGCATGGTCTCGAGCACAAGTTCGAGGCTCAGAGACATCTTGAACAACCTTCGACAGAAGGATGACCCCACCATGCAGCTCATCGCTCTGCAGGAGCTCTCCGAGCTTCTGCTCATCCACAACGAGGATACGCTCTCTGGGCACTTCTCGCCGGATGCATTTGTGAAGGAGCTGGTGGCCTTGATGCAGCCCAACGAGCTGACGGGAGAGGAGAACCCAGAGATCATGCTCCTCGCCTGCCGCTGTCTTGCCAACCTGATGGAAGCCCTGCCCGCCAGCACATCTAACGTTGTCTACGGGCATGCGGTGCCCATTCTCTGCCAGAAGCTGCTCGAGATCTCGTTTATCGACTTGGCCGAGCAAGCGCTCAGCACGCTAGAGAAGATCTCCATCGAGTACCCGTCGAGTATTGTCCGCGAAGGCGGCCTGACTGCGTGTCTCTCCTACCTCGAGTTCTTCGCAACCAGCACGCAGCGGGTTGCCGTTACCACTGCTGCCAACTGCTGCCAGAATCTCGATCAAGACTCTTTCCCCGTCGTTCGAGATGTCATGCCGATCCTGCTCAATGTGCTCGGGAGCAATGACCAAAAGGTCGTCGAGAAGGGCTCCCTCTGCGTCACCCGCATCGTCGAGAGCTTCCGGTTTCACCCCCATAAGTTGGAGGAGCTCATCAGCGTTGACCTACTCAAGGCCATTCTCCGCCTCCTGCTCCCGGGCAGCACCAATCTGATCGGGGCCCATATCCACACGCAATTCCTTCGTGTCCTCGCCTTCGCCGCGCGTGCGAGCCCCCGCTTGTCGGCCGAGCTGTTCAAGATGAATGTGGTGGAGACGCTCTACCAGATTCTCACGGGCGTCTCGCCCCCGAGCGGCGACGATGACCTGGCGTCGAAGCTCGACAGTGTCCTCATCATGCAGGCGCTCATCCATCGGCCGCGAGACCAGATCATTGAGACACTCAACGTCATCTGCGAGCTGCTCCCGAGCCTGCCAAGATCGGCCGACCCTACCACAGGAGACCTCCCCGAGATTGGCTCACCAACGGAGCCCGCCGCACCGCCTTCCCTCGCGCCTGCTCGCAGGAAGACTACGAACGAGAAGCGGGTCGAGCTGTTGGAGGGCTGCCAGGAAGAGGTCCGGCGATTCTCCATGATCCTTTTTCCCACCCTCACCGACGCTTACTCGAGCACCGTCAACCTGAGCGTTCGGCAAAAGGTGTTGATGGCCCAGCTCAAGATGCTCTCAAACTTGGATGAAAAAATCCTTGTCGACGCCCTGAAACCCGTCTCGTACGCGTCATTCTTGGCCTCGATCATCTCACAGCAGGACCATCCATCTTTGGTTCTCGTTGCCATCCACGCCACCGACTTGCTGATGAGGCGCCTAGCCGGCGTCTACCAGTACCAGCTCTACCGCGAGGGCGTGATTGCCGAGATCACGAAGCTGGCGACTCAAGAGCCGGAACCGGAGCAGAAGCCCGTGGTAAAGGTCGAGTCTCTGGAGCCGATGGCTGAGCCAGAGACGGAGGCCGAACCGGAGTCTAACAGGTCCTCAGCGGAACCCGCGGACGAAGGGTCCGATCATGAGGAGTCCGATGCCGAGGACGAAGACAACGAGGAAGTTGATGAAGAGGACGAAGAACGGTCTCACCACACGTCGGACGAGGAAGACGACGAGGACCACGAGAACGACAACGAGGAGGACCGGAACGGGGACGACATGTCGGCGTCTCCAGTTAGCTCCGAAGGCTCGACCATGTCCATCGCAGGCCCCCCTGGCCGCCTCGTCTCGGACCTGCCGTCCATGAAGACAAGGATTGTCGAGACCGCCAAGAAGTTCCTCGAAGTTCACGAAAACGAAAAGGAAGGAAAGGCCATGAAGAAAAAGGCTACCGAGATTCTGGGCAACCTGTCAGCCTTGGCGACCGAGATCGAAAACTTCTACCTTCGCCGTACCTTTCCCTCGCACCTCGCTCTCGAGAGTGGCACAGAACTATTCAAGCGCCTGGCGTCTTACTTTGACTCGGACTTACTGGAAAGTGTCACGAGCGCTGAGCTGCTGGCATCAGGCGTTGTCCGCGTTCTCGAAGAAGTTATCAGCAACCCTGATGAGCAGCTCGCTGCTGCGGCGCAGTCGGCATTCCTCCAGGTGTTTATGGGATACACAGTCAAGTCGAAGCCCAAGACCGCTACGGCCGATTCCCCCGCCACACCTCTCAGCGTGTTGATCCATAAACTCCAGGATCTGCTCAGCAGGTCCGAACACTTTGAAGTTCTTACTGTCCATCATCATTCCTTTGACAGCAATCGGAGCAGTGCAGCGTCTATGCTTGCCAAGCAGATCCGCCTTAAACTCGTCGCCGACGACGATTCGGATATTCCTCGGCACTACCGAAACATTATGGTCTCAATCCATGCCATCACGACTTTCAAGTCCCTCGATGATTACCTGAGGCCGCGGATTAGCCTGTCCGATCGTCCCCGTGGGTCCAAGCGAGACGCAGTTTCGAGGGCGCTGGCCGTTATGGCCAGCTCGGGTCTCCCCATGAGTGCGGCAGCAGCCAGGCTCATGGACCGGTCGTTGTTGCCCTCCGGCTTCTCAAGCCCAGCTTCTCCCCCTCCCCCGCCGGCCGCCGCATCTCCGCAGCCATCGGGCTCACGGGCGGCGCGGAAATCCAAGGTCAAATCAGAGCCAGGACTCGACACCCCAGCAACGCCAGAACCCTCTTCGTCGAGGGACAAGACTGGACTGCGCCGGTCCACCCGCCGCCAGGCGCTCTCGGAGGGCATGCCGCCGCATCCACCGCTTGACGACGAGGACGACCTGGAAAATGCCCTCGAGTGCGCCGACGAGAAGCAGCTGTCGGATGACGAGGACATGGGCGACGACAGCGCTCTCGACGTGGTCCGTGACGTCGACGAGGGAATGGAAGACGCCCCGACGCCTGACCCCTCCGCTGTGAACATGGAGGTTGTCGCCGGGGGCAAGGTCACTGCCCGCAAGGACGACGGAACTAGGGTGCCAACTCCGTCAAGGAGTCAGAGCCGGTCCACGGCGTCTCTGCCCAGCCGTACTAGTGCGTTGACCGCAGCTCTGCAAGGGACCCCCACGCCCTCGGCATCATCGCGACCAATGTCGTATGCTGCCGCGATTCAGGCGGTCCCTCAGGACTGGCACATTGAGTTCAGCATTGACGGCAAAGTTGTCCCCAACGGGACGACCATCTACCGGGCAGTGCACAGCTCTGCAAAGACGACCGACGACCATTTTGGACGGAGCGTGTGGTCGGCTGTGCATCCCATCAAGTTTAGACGCGTGCCTGGGCCCCCACCTCCAGAGTCTGCCGCGTTTGGTGCTGCAGCGGATGCAGGGGCAGAGACCGAAGAAGGCGGCACGCCCGGATCCATGGCCAAGTTCCCGGTCCCGGCGTCCATTCTCCGCTTGCTCCGGAAGCTGCACGATCTCAATGCCAATATCGACGATGTGCTCGTCGAGAACAAGGAGACTCTCCGGGTCAACGTGGAGCCCTTGTCGCAATTCGTCAACACCAAGCTGACTGCCAAGTTGAATCGGCAGCTGGAAGAGCCGCTCATTGTGGCGAGCAACTGCCTCCCGAGCTGGAGCGAGGATCTGGCGAGGCTCTATCCCTTCCTGTTTCCGTTTGAGACGCGCCATCTTTTCCTGCAGTCCACGTCCTTTGGCTATGCCAGATCTATGAGCCGCTGGCAGAATGCTCAGTCGCAGGAGGAAGCTCGGCGCGACCGCCGGGACGAAAGGCCGTTCCTTGGCCGCCTGCAGCGCCAAAAGGTCCGGATTTCGCGTGCCAAGATCCTGGAGTCGGCCGTGAAAGTTATGGAGCTCTACGGCGCTTCACAGAGCATCCTGGAAGTCGAGTACTTTGACGAGGTCGGCACTGGGCTCGGCCCCACGCTCGAGTTCTACTCGAACGTCTCAAAGGAGTTCTGCAAGAAGAAGCTCAAGCTCTGGCGCGACAATGATCCCAACGGTGACGATGAGTTCGTCTCGGGGCCGAACGGGCTGTTCCCCCGGCCGCTTAGCGAAGAGTTCGCCGCTTCGGAAGAAGGCGAGAAGATTCTCCAGCTGTACAAGATGCTCGGCAAGTTTGTCGCGCGGTCCATGATCGACTCCCGGATCATTGATGTCAACTTCAACCCCATCTTCTTCCGCATTGGCGACGAGTCGACGGCTGTCCGCCCATCTCTTGGGGCCGTCAAGTCTGTCGACCCGGTTGTTGCGCGGTCGCTCATGACAGTCAAGAAGTTTGCGCTGGCGAAGAAGGAGATTGACGAGGACCCGAACCGCACTGCGGCGCAAAAGGTCTCGGATACCGAGAGCATCGTGGTCGACAAGATCCGGATCGACGACCTGTATCTCGACTTTACACTGCCCGGCTATCCGGAGATTGAGCTCATCCCCAACGGCTCGCAAACTCAAGTCACGATTGACAATGTCGACCTCTACCTGGAGAGGGTCATTGACATGACTCTCGGTAGCGGAGTTCGCCGGCAGGTAGATGCCTTCCGCGCGGGCTTCTCGCAGGTGTTCCCGTACTCGGCGCTGAGCGCCTTCACGCCGGACGAGCTTTGCACGCTCTTTGGACGGGTGGACGAGGATTGGTCGCTCGAGAGTAAGCAATTTTGGTCCCGTCATGATGTGTTTTCGAGCACCGCTAACTATTTCCTAGCTCTCATGGACTCGGTCAAGGCGGACCACGGCTACAACATGGACAGCAAGACGGTCAAGAACTTGCTGCAGGCCATGAGCGAGCTCACGCCGACGCAGCGCCGCGACTTTTTGCAGTTCACCACAGGCAGCCCGAAGCTGCCTATCGGTGGTAAGTTTTCCTCTCCCCAGTCCCCCCTGGACCTTGATCCAGACAAATGGAACATGATGATTAACCGCGGCAAACCACAAAACAGGATTCAAGAAGCTCACACCCATGTTCACGGTGGTCTGCAAGCCCAGCGAGGCGCCCTACACGTCGGACGACTACCTGCCCAGCGTCATGACGTGTGTCAACTACCTCAAGCTGCCGGACTACTCGGACATTGAGATGTTGCGCAAGAGGCTGTTTACAGCCATCAGGGAGGGGCAGGGCGCGTTTCATCTTTCTTGAGCACGCCTTGACGAACAGCAGCAACAACGACCAGATCAAGGGGCAGGGGAGGTGTCACTGTGGTGTGTGTACTTAGAGTATCTGTTTGGTTTGCCTTTCTTTTTACAGGTCTGTTGGGGTTCTATGGTATTGCTGCTGGTGGTGGTTGGTGGATGGAGGAAAAGGAAGAAAGTTAACTTGTTCTCTTTTTTTCACCCGAGACTTTGCTGCTTTGCTTTGCTTTACTTTGCTTTGCTTTTGCTTTTGTTTTTTACTCTGCTGCGTCAGCCGGGGGGGGTGGGGAAATGAGATATTGGGTGGGTGGTCATGCATGGACTGGCGCGGTTCGGTTCGGTTCGGGCTGGGACAAAGCATTCGGGGACGCAGTTTCTGATATGACGTGGCATGGCATGGAGGAAGTATACTGATT
>Ga0247824_10001174_pt1 | contig 14059 bp, 11 predicted proteins | sample 13C_PalmiticAcid_FD_194412 | JGI IMG/M metagenome (GOLD analysis project Ga0247824, IMG submission 194412) | Soil microbial communities from agricultural site in Penn Yan, New York, United States - 13C_PalmiticAcid_Day48 | ecosystem: Environmental > Terrestrial > Soil > Agricultural land... | reverse complement strand
GTCCGGGAGGGTGAGGGTGCAGGCTGGGGAGCCGACGCGGTGGTCGGGGGAGGAGGAGGGGAGGTGGTGCTGGGCGCGGCGGGCGGCGGTGGCGCGCTGGTTGTCGCGGCCGAGGTCGAAGAGGTCCATGGCCTTGCTGACGTAGATGAGGCTGTTGGGGTCGTAGGTGAGGCAGAACTTCTCGCCGGCGTGGTCGAGGTAGGTCTCAACGAGGAAGTCCGGGCAGAGCGCGGGGGGTTTGGAGGCGTCGGCGCGGCGGCGGCCGAAGCGCTGCTCCCATTCGGGCCCGGAGCGGTAGGTGATGGTGGCGATCTCGCGGGCGAGCTTCATGCCGACGTGGGGCGGGACGCGGCCGTAGTAGAAGCCGCGGTTCCAGTTGGGGTCGTTGAGGATGGCGCGGCGCTGGACGTAGCGCATGGCGATGCTGTAGGGGTGGCTGCGGGCGCAGGCGCTGATGGAGACGACGCGGCCGACGCGCGCGGGGAACTCGACGCCCGCGGCGAGCGACTGCATGCCGCCCATGCTGGAGCCGACGCTGGCGTGGAGGACGGCCACGCCGAGGTGGTCGAGCAGGCGGAACTGGGCGCGCACCATGTCCTGCATGGTGAGGATCGGGAAGCGGGTCGCGTACCGCTTGCCGTCGGAGGGGTCGATGCTCGAGGGGCCCGTCGAGCCGAAGCACCCGCCGATGACGTTGGTGCAGATGACAAAGTATTTGTTGGTGTCGAGGGCCAGGCCGGGGCCGATGAACTTCTCCCACCAGCCCGGTTGGGGGTTCTCGGGGGTCGAGTGTGCGTGGGAGGAGGCCGAGAGGCCGGTGTGGAGGAGGATCACGTTGGAGCGGGATGCGTTCATCTGGCCCCATGTCTCGTAGGCGATGTCGAACTCGTGGAGCTGGCCGCCATGGTCGAGGAGGAGCGGCTCCTGGCAGTTGTAGATCTGGGTTGCGCCGACCGTGTAGGAGGGTTCGGGGCCGCTCTCATCGGACCGTGTGGAGGCGGCCTGTTTCTCGAGCGTGGCCGAGCGGGTTTCGAGGGCATCGAGACAGGGGAACTTTATGGCGGGGTTCGAGGGTGCGCCGCTGCGTCGAGGAGCCTGGCCGTGGAGGGATCGTGAAGTGGTCCGGGGTATTTGGTTGGGTCCCGAGGGTGTGGTCGCGGGAGCAGCCGAAGCCGCAGCGGCCGTCAACCGGCGGATGCTTGATGGTGCCGCATTGTTGCAGACGGGCCTTATAGTGTGGCCAGCGAGCGCTGTGGAAGCGTGTCGGAGCGTGGATGCGACTCGGCGTGACTTCATGCTGTGCGCTGCCAAGAGGTCCCGGTGGATGAAATGCTTCTCTTGGCGCAAACTGAAGACAGATTCAGAGTCAGGTCCTCGGGGTCCTGGCAGGCGCACTGGAATTGGGGTTGCGGAGGGGAGAATGGTGGGCACCGGGCAGCCGTTGCCGGCGCCGGGCATGTACCTGAGCATTTCCAGTGCAGAAAACCCCGGATCAGCCGTTTTCGGTGTATTCCGTCATTTCACGTGCTCTCTTAGCGCGCCAGATAAGGCTGCGATACCACGCCTGGCGCGTCTCTAGTGACGCGCTCTGGACCCTTTTGACCCCTGTCCCTGCCTTCCCGCAAAGTTGCGGGGTGATGTCACCGGTTGCCCCACTCTTTCCAGCTCAGTCCCCTGATGAAGAACAGCACTTGTTGAGGAAGGCACCGCGCACCACAGCCACTTTTTGTTCCACTGCATTGCTGCCTGACCAAGAACTGCTTGCTCACCGAGAGCCTTCCATAGCTCTGTATCTACCAAAACTGAGGCGAATCGTACCTCTTACTTTGACCTGCCGGCAGCCTGTAAATGGCAATTGACGCCAGACTCGTCGGTACCCTCAGCGCTGTCTTTTTCACTTGTTACTTGTATTCGACCTGGACAAGAAGAATGAGACCGAGAGGAGGACTCAGCACCGGATTGTGGGGGAGCCTCCCAAAACGAAATGAGGACACTGCCGAGAGCAGTTCCGACAGCGCTGCTGGGGACAGCGCCGAGAGCTCGCCCTTTGAGCCCAGCATCGCCGACGTCCTCGTCATCAAGTCCATGTTAATCAAAGGCCTGAGCTTACCCCCTGAGATTGTCGACACAATCGCCGACCTGGCCGAGTGCTGGCCGCACACCACAACCGAGATATCTTTCCATGATTCTACCAACGCCGCCCGCGGAAGTACCGGCCCGGAAAACGTGTTTCTGGTACGTCCGCCGTGTTCTGACCTTGCCGAGTACATCCGTAGCTGACTTGACGGGGTTTTGTATCTTTTAGCTTCGCTCTCCACCCCTCGGCTTGCACGGTTGGGGACGTGTCCCGCACGGCCAGGATGACTCGCCCATTGACACAAGGCCACCGAAGCCGCAGCCCCCCGGAAACGAGTTTTCAGCAGACGACTTCCAAGAGCTCGTCGCAGCACCAACAGCACTGCTTGCACAACCATGTCGCCGCATCGTCTTCACCATAAAGAGCCATGATCAGGGCTTCGGCGGAGGCTATGACGATCGTGGCACATACAACGGCTCGTGGACGTGGTTTGAGGCGGGGCTCGAACGCTGGTGTAAACCAAGCCCCGCACAGACAGATGTGACAGGGCAACAAACGGAGCAACCATTGCCACAGCAGCCATCGCTGCAGCTCGACAATTTGTGCACTGTCTTCCCGGAGGTAGAATCGGGTCCCGGATCCGGGGAATATGCCTTCAAGCACCCGCTCTTCCCCCAAGATCATCTCACAGTCCAGCACAATGTGGTGGCTGAGAGAGATTACAAGGTGCACCGCGTTGTCTGGAGCCACACAGATGACATCAACCCGGAACACGACACTGAGGCTGTTGTGAGACTCACAAACCAGGGCCGTGGCAAGGCCACAGGAAATGGCCAGTTTGTGCGCAGCCTCAAACTGGGCGACGTCGTAACACTCTGGGCCAAGGCGAGATTTCCAAACTGGGCCAACCACGTTGAGTCGGTCAAGTTGGATGTGTATTATGCTGTTTGATTAGACAATTCCATGGCGTTGGTGTGAGGGATACCTCGAGTATACCTCTTACTGAATTCAAGACATGAATTCGTCCATACTGCCCGAGAAACCGTGATGTCAACCAGAGACATGCATGTCAGGCGTGCATGGCAGACATGCATTCAAAAGGCCGAGCACATGCCAATCGTAAAGCAAGTCTCACCTTCACCGACTCCAGCCCCTCGGGTTCCCTCACCGAGCGAGGCCTGGTGTTTCCTGGCCTCGCAATCTCCTGCCAAGTTCGACTCGGAGACTCGAAGTTCACAACGGATACTGCCTCAACGCGCTTCAAAGCAGAAGGCCAGCTCTAAGACGTCACACAAAGAAAGCGGGTTGGCCGCGGGAAAACTCAACCACGGCTCCGATCTGGAGCATAACCTCCGATCCAACGGGCTCACCTGGACACAGTGGATCACGGTCTGCCTCACTGCAAGCCGGATCACAAAGAGGCAGAGCGAGGACCGAAAGCCCCAAGATCAACACAACGCCCCTTTCATGTCTGCCCCGAAGCGTTTAACCGCCCCTGCCTTTCTCAGAGACAGAAGAACCAGCAAGGGTCGGACTTCCGGCCGGCTATGAGACAACCCGACGAATCCCCAACCACTTGTTCTTTGCCCCTCCTACCACACGCGTTCCAGCCCGCCGAAGACGATCCGGAGATCGAGCCGCGATCGCTCGGCGGGTTTGGCATGCCGATCCCGCCTCGCCAGCGCCCTCCGTCTGAAAGTGCAAGTGCTTGCAGAACCGACTGCTCGGCATGCCGTTCTTGGCACGAGCCAGGTCACATCGACCATCCAACACTTGCCGATCTGCAGCTGCGAGGGAGAGTCTCGGGGACAAAAGCTTGTTTCTCGGCAATCCACACGAGAACCAATGGGGCCTTGCAAGACACGAGACAAAGAAAGGACATTGTACACGTAAAGCATGCAAGAACCCAAAAGGGGCTGGCGGGGCTTGCATCTATCTTTTTCTCTTGGACATCCAGGCGGTGGAGTAGGATTCGGGTTCGTCTCGAGACAAAGCGTAACTTACAGAAAGATAAACAAAGACAAGATTTAGTTACTACTCAACACAACACTGGTGGAACGTATTTCCTTAGGTTGTACAGTACTGTTCGCGGTTCACTGACCATGGCACCCAACCTTAGTTAATCTATGACCTCGGTCCAGCAAAAACGCCAAATCACCTCGGCCCCCTTGGGCTCACGTCTGTCAAGCTTGCTGTGACATTTGATATCAAGAACATGAGAGACCAAAGCAAACAACAACAACAAAGGAGTTCAGACTCCTAGTTTGAGAACACATACAGGCACCTCAATCAAATCGTGTCAGAACGCTGACCACTTGGTCATATTGCCGTAGGCCCAACTTTGTTGGGTTGGCAGTGACTTCACTTTAGGTCCCCTTTGTTCCGACGACAAGGAGCCACAACCAACCCATCAAAAACAAAACATAACACCCTACAACACTGTTGCATCTCCATTTCCTCTTCAAGTGCGGGGCTCTCTCACAGACATGAGATGCGCTGTTTGGGTATGCGGTTGTTGGTACGGTACGGTATGGTATGTATCGACACACATGCCTCTCTTGCCTTGCCCTGTCTTGCCTTGCCTTTCTCTTCTTCTCTTGACCATCTTGCTCTTCCCTCTCTCTTTTGCCGCATTTTTCGCTTTGCCTCCTTTCTCATTTCATCAGGGGTGGGTAGTGGAGGGAAATACCAAACACAACGAAAAACACAGTGAACCAGAAACCAAGCAGCCAGAACCAGACCAGAACCAGACCAGACCAGACCATGGTATCCCGTTCTATAAATCCATGATGCACAAAAACATATGAGAAAAAGGGGGGGAACAAGACGAGGAAGGGAGGGGGTTAACACATAAAACTCGTATCCTCTCTCCTCCCAACTCAAACACAGACACAGTGAGACACGGTGGTTGACCCCGACCAACCGCCAGCCAACCTGATAGTGCTTCAACCCGTTCCCGTAAGCTCTCGAGCACAAGGCTGAGTGCTGCGCCTGCCCTGCCATGTCCAGTCCACTGCCCTTCCACCCACCCACGCTGATAATCCCAACAATTTCTTCGCTTCATCGCCACGTAAACGCTCATCCGGCTCGGTCGGCCGGGAGGGCAGAACAGCGGCCGCCGTTTCATGGCTCGTAAATCCAGACCCGTGACCCCGGGGCATCGAACCTTTGCGCATGTCCACAAGCCCAAACAGGCAGTCCACCCATACCAATCATACACCCCCATCCTCCATGCTCCAGGCAGACCGAGCGCCGATCCCTAGATGCACACCGCGCCGCACACAGTTTCCGATTCAGATGCCTCGATCCAGAAGGAAGCTGTCCAACATAAACCGCCGGCAGCCCGGCAGCGTGCCACAATCAACCATTGGACAACAAACGTATCCAAGAAAGCCAGCGCAGCCAGTGTCAATGCCTGACCTGGGATGGCTTGCCCCGTCTTGCCCTGCCCAATCTCCAGCAAGACTTCCACTCTCGGGGCCCCGCGTCAAGCACGACACCGCATCACCACCCGCAATGGTTGACCCACTCAGCCTCCCTTGCGGTCAGCGTCGTTCTTGGGCGGCAGCTCGCTCTGCGGGAACCCGTTGGCGGCCTGCTTCAGGTCCGCCACGGCCGCCTTCTTGCGCGACTTGGACTTTTGCCAGCCGCTGAAGCTCTCCGTCTGGCTCTTGGCGGCGCGGACGTGCCCGTTCTCGCGCGCGAGGCCATTGAGCCGCTGGTCCTGGACCGGAGACCGGACGGTGGTGGTGCCGTCTTGCTGCTGCCTCGTCGAAGAGCCGTTTGTCGACCTGCCGTTTGTTGTCTTCTGCGACGCCTTGGAGTAGTCAGACCGGAAGTCCTTCATCGATGACAGTCCCGAGGATGACTGAGCGATGGGCGATGGCTCAAATTTCCGGGCCACGGTCGGCGACGGCGTGCGGTGTTCGTAGACGGGGGAGAGGTGCGGCAACTCTTGGTGAACCGCAAAATCCCCTGTGGCGAGGTCCAGTGGCGCGAGCTGCTGCCGGGTGTGGATCCGCGAGAAGCCGGCCAAGCTGTTGGGGTCGCCCACAACCGCCGAGTAAGGGAGGTTGAGGCCGGCTCCCATGGCAACCCGCTGCTGAAATGACGGATCCAGCATATTTGGCATGGTGGTAGGAGAGCGGTTTGTTGACGAGCCGTTCACGATGACGGGCCGCTGAGAGGTCGGCGTTGCGACTGGCTCGGCGCTGCTTGTTGATGGGGTATGTTGCTGTTCGGCCCATGAGCTGCCAGGGCTCCCGCCCTGATGGATGTGCAGAGGGTTATCATAGCTGTAATCGTCCGAGGCAAAGGACTCGGCGACGGTTGTTTGGTGACTTGTCCCCGGGGTCGACGCTGTTTTGGGTGCGGTTCCATTAACCACAAGGGGTTTCGATGGCAGTGTCCCGTTCGTCTGGACGAAGGGTGCCGAAAGAAGCGGAGCAGAATTCATCCCCACAGACACAGCCCTACTATGTCCCATTGGCGATGGAGACCGCGACGTGCGTTTCATCCGTCGATCAAGAACAGACTGAGGGAGCTGGTCGGTCGACAAGCGGCGGCGTCCAGGACCCCGAGTGCTTTGGGTTGGTTCGCCAAATGCCGCACCGTTGCTGGAGAAGCCGTTCGCTTGCCGGGAATGGTTCGCATACTCGTTCACGTAGTACCCAATATACCGTGGGCCATCATCCTCCGGCGGCGAGTCCGACAACATCTTTGTTCCGGCGTCATCAAACACCGGATCGATGGTCCCATCGGGAACAAGAGTCGTGACGGGCACGCCATTCATCTGTCGTGACTGCAATGCGGCAATCCCGTGATGCGACTGACTGGAGGTTGAGTATGTGGCCGTCGGCTGCGATGCAGCCATCGAAGTTCTCGAAGCTGGCTGGGATTGCGACCTAAGGGCACCGCTGCCAGACGAGGCGCCCGACTCGCTCGCCGCTGCGTTTCGATGAAGGCTCCGCCGGAAGTCGGATTGGGTGTTGGATGGTGCAGCCGCCGTTGCCGGAGACGAAGGATACGTTGTGAACCCGGGGTGAAAGTAAGGCGTGTGCTGGAGCGGGAAGCCAAAGCTATACATCAAATCGGGCCGGATTGGAGTGGTCAGTGGCGGGTTATCAAACGAGTTTGTCCGAGACCTATCCGTCGCTGAGCCGCCCTGTAGCCGTTGAGCATGCGCGAGCACCTGCTGTTGTTGGCTGAACTGCGTGTAGAACCGCATCGTTTCCTGCGCGGCCAATGCGTTGAGCGACGTGGTCAGGAGCTCCTGGGGCACACCGAGCTGAGGGCTTTGGGCTTGGTACCACAGGAGATCCTGGGGACTCAGAGTCGGAGGTATCCCTGGCTGTGTGAACGCCTGGTTAGTCTCGTACGGAACACCGGATGAGGGCCGACGACCCGCATTCCCGTTCCGGAACTGTCGGCCTCCACGGTAGCCGCCACGCCCACGGCCGCCACCGCTGTGCTGCTGCGAAGAACTCCTCAGGAGGACCGGCCGTGGCGCCGGCGCCGGCTTCTGCCATATCCTCTCCTCTTCCTTGGGGAACTCGTACTGATCGCAGCACTCCCCGAACTTGCCCGCGGCAATCAGGTCAAACGCTCGGCGCAGCTCCATGTGAAGCCCCCGAAACGACGTGTCATCAGCCGTGTTGCCGAGGTTGCGTATTGTATTGAACGGCTCTTCGATACAGAGCGCATTGTTCGACCCAATGTGCCATTTCTTCTCCGTCTTGGTGAGCAGCTTGCCCAGCCGTATTGACAAGGCACAGTTGTCGTAGTCGAACTCGTGCGCATAGAAGCGAAAGAACTGGAAGAGGAGGGACGCCAAGCTGTCCTTGTTCTTGGCGCCGAACCCTCGCAGTTTCGGAATGTCGTCGGCAAACTCGCTGCGGGTCCCGTCTTGCTTGACCAGCTTCAGATTGTGCCGCTGGTGAAGCGCCGGGAGCACCGGAGGCTCGCGCAGCTGTAGGAACGCAATGATCATGCAAATCCATGTGTAGGAACTCAGAGTCCCGCCAAACGCTGTGTGGTACGTGTGAGTATTGACGGCCGTCACAGACAACAGGGGAATGGGGCAGCGAACCTGCATCGTTGATGATCCTCCTCCGCGTCCAGTACTTGATGATCATGGCCAGGGGTCGCACGCGGTCGTCGATACTAACATACGTCCGCACCATCCGAGTGTTCTCCAGCGCCAGTGTGTTGTTGACATTCATGTCGCATGCGAGGTTCAGCTCCGGGTCCCAAATCTTTACGATGGGCACCTTCGCTGATGAGACGCAGACAACGTTCTCCATACCGTCTGAAACCAGATTAGCCTGGCGCCAAAACGTAGAAAGATAGAGGGGACTCATACGTCGTTGGAGGAGGTCGGCTATCAAGCAGACGCTCTCCAAGTCCCGCCATGGGGTGGTAATACATATATCCACTGCCTCAAGTTAGCGCTAATTCAGATAACGGGCTTCACCCGGGTCGCTTACCGTCAGAATCATCGGAGCATAGCATGTTGCCGGACGACCCGAACAAGTGGACTTGGATGTCATGGCCAGGCCACTCGTCGTTGAACAGCCTCTCCAGTTTGTTGACCAGCTTTCGCCGGTTGATCTCGATCGCATCCGTCGGTAATAACCTGTCGTACAACTCGCGCATATCTGTTTCGAGCTTCCTCTCCTCATCCTCTGTCAACTTGCTCTTGATCTTGTCCTGGTCCATCTTCTCGAGCTTGTCAGTCCCCAGGTTGTAGGGCATCCGTCGGCGAGAGTGGGGTATTGCGGTCTCGAAGCGGCAGCCTCCAAGCCTGGGAGGTAGCGGGCGGAGAGAGGGCACATTGCCGTTCGTTTCGGAGTAGGCGGAACGCGGGGAATGGTTCTGCGTGGCACCGGGCGAGTGCTCTCGGGATTCGAACGAGAACTTTCGGGGATGCTGGTGGGGGGTCGATGGCACCGAGCTGGACTGGGCTGCGGCGAAGGGTATGCTCTGGCTGGACGAGGGTGGTAACCGCGCAGCAGACCCCTCGCGGGGGGCGGGTTGCTCCGAGGATTTCTTGGCAGACATTTTGGACGCCGGTTCCTTCCCCGATCTCATAAGCGCGCGTTCGGCGATATCTGATGGCTTCGCCGGTCTATTCCCATGACAGCTTTGCGCGGCCGGTTTTGTGTGGGCGTTGTCCTTGTTTGACACCTTGGAAGACGACCTCGACCGCGAAGAGGGTTTTGCTTGCGGTGAGGAGAGCACAGGGGGGAGTGGGGGGGTCTGCAAACCACCTCCGCCGCCCCGGCCGGCCGAGACGAGCTTGTTGTACTGGAGGAGCTTGTCGTGGTAGAGTTGCTGGGGGAAGAGGATCGGGAGGAGCTCCAGCTGAGGGCTGAAGTAACTCGGCGACGAGTCGGACGGTGATGTCGTCGTTTTCGCTCTCGGGGTCGCAGAGGCAGAGGGGGTGCCCGACCAAGCGTGGGACTGGTAAAGATGCTTGGAATCAGCCGTTGCAGGCTGGCCGTCCATGAAGTTGAGCGCCACAAGACAGCTCTCGGCTGCACTTCTGCAGATTTGACTCTGGCAAGTGGCGTTGCCTGGCGCTAGCGGTGCGCTGCGGTGTGGGATGGACCCTGTCGTCTGGACTTTGCCGGTGCAAAGTGGTTGTGCGGGTGACACTTTTGGTGGCTCCGCTGCCTTTCTTCCGCAGGTGTCCGGGCTGCCGGGATCGTCGCTCAGGAGTTCAAGACCAGACAAAGTCGAACTGTCATCCGCTGTCGCGTTCACCCACGCAAGAATCCTCAAACTCGAAAGAAATGGTGCAGCAGCAGGGATCTAAACGCCGAAAACCTCGGGGTATCGAACAAGCAACCGCGACAAAATGCTGTGGCGACTTCTGACGACAAGGTTGTTCCAATGCCGATCACAAGGAAGATTCCACAACCAGCCCCAACTCTTGCTTGTCCGGCAATAGTTATTCCAGGCCGTCGGTCGATGTGCGTCCCAGCACCCCTATTGAGACGGAGCGCTCAGGTCGGTGAAGCTTCCAGACTCGGACGGGGGCCGTCGGTCGATATTGGTCGGTGGGCGGGAGTAGCGGGGCGGCGAGGTCCAATCTGTCGGATGCACGCCGTGGCAGCAATCAACCTGTAAGCCGATCGAGAGGCGGTCGTCGGAAATGGGAGAAAATGCTTCGAGGAGTGCGCTCAACCACGGCCAACAAGGCAGAATGCTGGCATGGAAAGAGCGCGCAAATGCTGGAGAACGAACGCGAAACAACAAGCGGGGGAGTCGCCAGGCAGGGAAAAATACACGGGGGGAATCCAAGTCGTGACGATATTGGGGCGATCAGACCCGAACGCGTGCAGGTGTCGCGGGAGACTTCGTATCGAGCGGAGGGCCGGTGTGCCGGCGGTGGCTGTGGTGCCTGCGGGTGAGGAGGGCGGTCGACCGGGAAATTGATGCTGGCCAGCGTCGAGCGAGACGATGGAGCAGCAGCACAAGTGGAAAAGGCCGCGTGCAAACTCGGAAGGAAAGCAATGGGATGGAAGGAAAGGTAGGTCGGGTAGGGTAAAGGGGGAAGCGGCAGGCGGAGTGGTCGAGTGGACGTCACTTGGGTTGGTGGTTGTCAGTTTCCCAAACCTAATCCCATTGAACGAAACGGCCCTGCTGCTGGCTGCTGGCTGCTGGCTGTGGGCTGCGGTCTGCGGTCACTGCGCCGGTCGACGCTGCGTTCAAAGCGGGAAGCCGGGGGGTGCTGCTTTGCAAGCAAGTGCCACACACAACGACTGGCGGGGGCCAAGGCTAACAAAAAGGAGCGTCCAATATTAAGCCAGGCCACCCCACAACAACCGCAGCAGCCAGTGAAACGGCAAGCCTCAGGCACAGCGAGCCCCGCCATGCCCCCGGCGAAACCCAACAGAGCACCTCGGCGATCCTCGCGAGGTAATGGCTCCAGGGGGGATCAAGACTGCCGAAATTCACACAGAACCATCTCGAAAATGGTCATTTGATTGCACCCGGCGCCTCATTCCTCGGATCAGGGATCTCGAACTGCAGGCAAAGCAAACTCTCTCGCCTGGTGAGAGATCCATCCACGCACAAATCCAGCACATCTGCAGCTGACTGATGAACGACGAATCCCTTGCACAACGCCCCTTGTCTTTGTTCTCCTCTTGGGTCCCTCTCCCCGCGCTGGAGCCGAGTGATAAAGTTCCTTTCAAGGTCCTGATGCCGCTTTCCGGTGGCCGGCTCCAAATCATCACCCGCCATCAAGCACCTCCTCCGGCCAGGAGCCCACTCGATCCATGGATGTCCAGTGTTGACGGCCAATCTGCGGGCTGGGGACAGACAGCTAAGGCAGTCGGTAAGGGAGCTCTTTCCTCCTGCGTCAAGTAATCTCTTCAAGTTGGGCTGCAAGGCACGACGGAAGTTTCAGGCTGTGCCTTCCCGCCATGGCAGTTGGGCACTTCGCAGAACCCATGTTGGCAGGTGCGCTCTGAGTCTCATTTCTTCCCAGTTTCAACTCAATGTCTCATCACTCCGCGAGTCCAAGTCCAAGTCTTTGGCAGGCGAGTGGTCTCTAGCAGTCGCCAGCCCAACTCATCCAGGGCTGTCGCTCATGGGTCCTCATCAACACCTCTTTCCCAACCACTCAGCCATCGCCCACCTTACCGTAATCACAATGCCGTCTCAGCTGCCGTCCGGTTGCACAACATGATGCCTCAGAGCCCGTCACAATTCGGCCCATCTGGCGGCGACCTGTCTTTGATCTGAGTCTTTGGTCCACGTCAACAGTCCGTGACAGCTGTTCGGACATGCATGCCGTGGTCGCATCAATTGAGCCGCAGCGCGATGCGAGGCCAGTATCCCGACCGCCCGGACCACCCCCCGGGCGCCGGATCAGTCATCGGCGAGGGGGAACCCGCAGATCCACCCAGGAACGGGATTGGCAATGCTTCCATGAAGAACATGTCAGCAAGCAAGCCTTGCAGCGTCTGATCTCAGCAACATGTGCATATACACGGTATGTATGCAGCTCGGTGATCGCCTACCCCACGTGTTGCTCGCAGCATCGCTCTGCCAAAGCCTCTGTGTAGTCTAACCCTTTGACGTTTTTCTCGGCTTTGAAGCCCTCGGATTCCAGGCTCAGCACAGCTTTGACCCGGAACGACCCGGAAACCGCGACATCGACAACTGGTTCATTCCCTCCCTTGCAAACAACCCGGTCCACCAGACCACAAGTCCAGCCATCAGCCCCACCAAATCTGCAATGATTCCCGCGCCACAGCGTGTTCCTCCGTGTCTGGAATCCTTCCCGTTCTGTCCGGCGCGCGTCATGCCGCTTCGCCCTGCATCTCCACACCCCGCAATCGGCGACGGGAAACCTGGGGATCGGATGGCCCCAATTTGGGCAACCAGCATCTCGCATCCGCAAGAGCTGCGCTCCCGTTGAATTAGCCTGACACCCTCCGCTGGGCATGGGCGATGGGTTCCTGGCGCCGCTAGTGCTCCGCTTCGTGCGGCAAGACGCAACCCCAGGCCGATCAACCGAGATGCAAGTAAGGCCTCCCGGGTGCCTGTCAATCAAACCTCTGGGCGTGGTTCCTGTCGGCAGGCTCACATGCCATACCACCATCATCTATTCCCGACGGTACAAAGTAACCCAGGTCTATTTCCGTCCACGACACATCGACGGCAGGAATCGTAGGGCTCTTTGTTCCTTCATTGTTCTCAACGGTTTCCCGGTGCAACAAGACCTGGTACGTGCAACAAGAGAAACCTCCGAAACCCATACCTCGTTCGGAATGACGAACAACACAGTATTGCAGGCCCTGCTTGGCAAGCGCGCCATGCATGCGCCGTCAACGTTGCGGAGGCCGTCATCCGAGCATTCTTTTCGGCCACCTGCTCACCATTCCGCTGTCTCAGCTGGAGCGCAGATGCCGCCAGTAGGTTCTGGGAATAGCACAATTGCTGCGCCCTCACGCTGGACACTCAGGATCTTCCTCCACTGACCGTGAGGGGTTTATATTGCTCGACGTGTTGGCCCCGACCACCCCAACCCTGACAATCCGGTGGTAACCCCAACATGCGGCCGTCGCCAAGACAAGGCTGGGCCCTTCGAATCGTCCCGCAATCCAGCCGCCCAATCGGATGTCGCCTGTTGAATATTGCCGCTCAGGAACGGGGTTGCCACACGTGGGAGCAAGTGGGGCAAACAGGTCAGCCTCGCTGGTCTTTGGAGGTGGAGCCAGGGCCAATCAGGGGTCCGGTTAGGGGTCCAAGCCCCAGCTGCAGGCCTGCGACGGTCCCTGTGTCAACGACCACTGCTGAGGGGAGTCCCTTGGTGCCTCGGGGTCAGTGCCGTCAAGAGAAATGGGAAAACCCGTGTTTCATGATTTCCGTTCTGGCTGCTGCCCATCGATCACGATGCCGTGTTTCGTGCCTCAGGGGCCCTGGCCCTCGTCCGTGACCCTGTTGCTGCTGTTTCTTCAAAACGAAGCCATCCCCTAGCCAGGATGACAACCGAACCATCGACCGAACTCCAAGAATCAGCTGCACAAAGTATCCCAACTGCACTCTTGGAAAGCACAGAAATACCATGTTCTCCAATCTCGCCACCAAAGTGGCCCTCAAGAAGGTCGGGCTCCCGAGCGACACATTTGACTTTTCCTCCTGGAAGACCAGCTCCGAGAGCAAACCGTCCAAGAAGATCACGAAGACGCAGCCAGCATCCAGTGCTGGTAATAATGCCAATGGCAACAAGGCCTGGCCCGAGTGGATGTCGGTCAAGTCCCTCCCGCTGACCGTTCAACCCTGGCTCACCCCGCGCCCGCCGCCCATCCCCGTCGCCGACCCGCCACGCGTGGGCGACCTCGCCCCGATCGACCGCGACCGGAAGCTGGTGGTTGGCGGCGGCAAGAAGGTGCTGGTGGTGTTTTTGCGGTGTGTCGGCTGCGCTTGTACGTCTCGCTCTCCCTCTCCCTTTCCCCGTCTTCTCCC
>Ga0247824_10001173_pt1 | contig 14059 bp, 20 predicted proteins | sample 13C_PalmiticAcid_FD_194412 | JGI IMG/M metagenome (GOLD analysis project Ga0247824, IMG submission 194412) | Soil microbial communities from agricultural site in Penn Yan, New York, United States - 13C_PalmiticAcid_Day48 | ecosystem: Environmental > Terrestrial > Soil > Agricultural land... | reverse complement strand
TCAATTGGTCAAAGGAGTAACTAATGCAATACGAAGAGAACCTCTATTTCTCTTCTTCTGCTACCACCTCAATCATCTTGACCGCAAAAACCTGGTGCTCATTCATCGCCTTCCTCAGTTGAGGCCAAGTTGAGTCCCTTCGCTTTCAATACTGTAGCGTCGACAACATCGCTGAAGCTGAGGGTGCTTGTTGGGCGTCCGTGCTTGCCTTTTGGCACTGCAGCCTCCTTGTGGGGTTTCTCTCCAGATCCGAATGTGTCCGGTGAGGAAGGGTTCATTTTCTTCATCAGACCCACAGCTCGAATAGCCTTCTTGAATGTTGAGCGAGCATTAAAGTTCTTACGCATGCCAGGCAACAAGTTGACGCTCTCTGATGGTGAAACGGGTGTAATCATATCTTGCTCCAGCATGGCACGGAACCATGGATGGTTCAGAGCCTGACTAGCTGTTGGTCTCTTCTCTGCAGGGCGTACGAGCAATGAGTTGATGAACGATTTGGCGAGACCAGAGATGTGTCCCCAGTACTCTTCCTCGTATTCATAGTCTCCTGAAATGATGTTCTCAAAGAGCGATGCTTGGTCTGCATCAAGGGGGGGAAAAGAAAAAACAAAAACAGTCAGTTGACAATAAAAAAAAGTAGAAATCTTAAAGCTTGATCATTTCTTTCTCACATCAGCCCTTTACCTTCTCCCCAGAAAGGCGTGTAGCCGCAGAGAAGAGTGTAGGCAATGACTCCGACACTCCATATGTCCACAGGCTTGCCATGTCCGATTTGCTCCAGAACTTCGGGTGCGACATATCCGGGTGTGCCACAGGCGGTCATCAGCACATCGTTACCACCCGTCAAGACCTTGCTGAGACCAAAATCTGTGATCATCAGTCGCGAGTTCTCAGTCTTGTCCGCAAACAGCAAGTTCTCAGGCTTGAGGTCACGGTGAACGATGCCTGCATTGTGAAGGTACTCGACACCCAACAACATTTGGTGGACCAATCGAGCGGCGTCTCCTTCACCATAAAAGCCCTTCTTCAAGAGTTGATCGAACAACTCACCACCCTCCGCCAAATCCGTGACAAGGTAGACAGCGTCCTCGGTTTCGAACAGCTCGAGCAAGGAGACGCAGTTGGGATGACGGACTTTGGACAGGACCGAGATCTCTGTTTCAAGCATTGACGCCTTTCCTTGGAGTGACTTTTTCAAGATGATCTTGAGTGCATAAGACTTGCCTAAGTTGATTGTCCAATAAGAAGGATGATTGGTGAATCATTCACCGAGTAAGTACATGTGTTTTGACAGGAGAGCGAGGGGGGAGAAGGGAAGGGGCCAAGGAAAGGGCACTGCTCTCAAGATTGAGAAAAGATCACCCGCCGCCATTTTTGTATCGTTCTGTTGGCAAGTCTTACCGCTCGACTTGAGAACAATCTCCTTGACAGTAGCAAACGTGCCCACGCCCAAAACATTGTCAGTAACAGTGTAGAGTTCCAGAAGGTCTGGGTGCATCTTAGGTCCTTCTTTGTGCTTCTTTTCTGCAGCAGGTGCAGGTGCAGCTACCGCCTTGGTAGCCTGTTCTTGAGATGCCTTCTCTGCTGCTGAGTCATTCTCGTGGGCGTGGTTCTTGATCTTGTCGATTATTTTCATCATCTTGGGAGATTCTGCTGCCTGATTATGTTCCTGAGTTGAAGAGGGTTGTAAAGCTTAAAATGCCTGTGCCTAGTTGAGACCCGTGAGAAGAACCGTGGTTAGTACAAAGTGAGCTTGGGGAAAGGGACCCAAATAACGGCGTCCTGGAGTGGTGGATTTGACAGTGTATCTTTCTCTTCTACGCCCTCACTGTTAGCCATTGAAAGCTACCGTAGTAACCTCCTTCCTTGGAGGCGATGTATCAGCACCAACGAGACGATGGTTTGCATTTTTTTTCCCTCGAACACAAAGGCACTCACCTTGGTGCGCGTTTCTGTGGCTGAGAGTGATCAACAAAGGCGTTGGTTCAGATTCAGGCAAGGAGTGGAATGGAAGTGATGATGAGAAAGAAGAGGGGCGTGAGTCTTGCTGGACCGAAAACTTTTCAGCGTTGTTTGCCTTGGGGCTCAACTAGTGTAGCACAGTTGACGGGTCATGTGTACCTTGGATAGACTACGAGGGTGCAGGAGTGACGTTGAATGGGAATGGCGATGAATGAGAAAGAGGAGGGAGTGATGAAGGAAGAAAGAAAGGAAAGAAAGGAAAGAGGAAGAACGAACGGACAACTTTTAAGCTTGACAGGGGCTGTGTCACGGTCTTGGCTCACCATGTTGTTGCTGGCATGCGAACGGCGTGCCTGCATGTCGAGTGGGCTGAGGACGAGAGGGTTCATTACTGCTCGATCGACTCGATGTCCGTTTTTTCTGGGGGGGTTGTCTCCTATAACTACGGATCTACATCGATAAAGGCACCTGCATTCTTCTCTGATGCAGTTGGGTGCCATCAATGCCCAGGCTATATGGCATCCCCTACATCGGTAGACTTGCAGCCATTCTCGGTCTTGGACAAGAGGTTAATCCGCACAGCCTCCGTGCCATAGGAGAATGTCAAGGTCTTTTCCCGGTAATCGTCGAGTTTCATCGCCATCAAGGACACAACGTACATTCTCTCTCGTGATGGGGTTCAAGAGATGTCCCATCCTGTCTGCAAATACTATGTTGCTGGTAATACTGATCTCGTAGAGAAGCAGGTGCTGATCGGGGACTTTTGACATGGTTATTCCTGTACCCAGGAATAACCACATTAATTAGATACTCTATAAAAAGACAAAACGGAGAAATGGAGTTTTGGTGCTCCTCTCTTGCAGCAAAGCATCCGATATTGCTTGCTCTTGGCTTGTGTTGTTTGTGTGGATGGCCACTCAGCCTGCACGGCTACCGTCTGATGAGCAGCACTGCCATCATGCTCAGCCTGTCATCCGTTTCACATGCCACCATTTCGTTCCTGAAAAAAAGGTCTTTGAAGGATCCAACGAACACAGCTGCAATGTTTGTGGGAATCTGCAATTGACTTGAGCGCATGATGGCTTTGCGGCAGTGGCACGTCGCAACAAGGTGGTTACCCGAACTATGAAATTGCCAGCCAGTCATTTTTTTTCTTATTCGAGCACCCATTGCTTTGTTATTCTTGTATCATGAGCTTAGTAGGATGACGGGCTCTATGGGCTATTGTTGGCAGTATTGACCTCATTGCTGGCAAAACGTGTTAGTCAGGTTTAACTCCAATGCTTGATTACTCTGGCGGATCGGCAATTGTGCCAGCAACGGCACCGGCAATGACTTTCGATTCTTCTTGTTGAAGGCTATTGCGCAGATTTCCGTCCGAAATAGATAGAGCCGAAAAGTCGATTCCGCTCAAGGATATCGATCCTTCGTCGTCAGCCTCGCGTGTCACCAGGCTCACGGGTGTCAATGTTCCTGGAGGCTGCTGTCGTTGTTGGAACGTGCGCTGCCTCTCCACATTCAAATTCGATCCGACAACACGGTTCAAGCTCTTTGTGGAAACTACCGTCGCTGTAGCATCACGTCCAAAGTTCTCAGCTGGTTCTTGTTCCTCCAATGTGATATAAGACTTTATCGAATCTTGCTTTCCGGCATTATCACCAATAGCGATATCATCATCCATCGCAAACTGGACTTCGTCTGTATCTTGTGGGAACGGGCAAAATGGATCTGGGGTCGCACTTCTCTCCTTGTAATGGGATTCCTGTCCTCTTGAGGCTGTGAGATGATTCTCTTCTTCTTCATACAATGAAGGAGCTTGCAAAGGATACGAATAAATTGATCCGCCAGGGACTAGCATCATCAGGGGTGATGTCGAGGCAATTGTGCTTTCATTCTGGTCAAACTCTGATAACACGCGTTGGAGTTGTAACCGTGGATCATTACTTAGGTCCTGCATCGTTCCTACATTGATGAATGAGAGCACAGCTTTGATCAACTTGACTGTACCTCTCTCCCTTCCGTCTTTGAGTCACTCATCATGGATTTTTATGAGCAGATACTTACCAGAAAGCAATGTACGAGAACCAAGACTGTACCGGATTTCATCCTCATCCCTATCGTCTCGTAAAGACCCCGAAGCAGGTGAAGGGAGCATAGTTGAACGGAGTTCAATATCTTCATTTCTGCTCTGGCGACGCTGTCGCTCATGCGTCGTCAATAGATCATTGAGCGAAGAGGGTAGAAACCCTTGATCAAGGCTGCCTTCGTTTTCAGAGTCCGAATAGTCATCTCCAGTCCCGTTGTCATGCCCAGAAAAGTTACTGCGCCGTCTCATAGCCTCGCCACCTTTGTGATGTTTGCACTGACTATTCAGCTCCGGGATCGAATGCAGTCGGAGAGGCGAAGATGGGCTAGTCTCGCCTTCACAAGACACCGATAGGAATAAGCCCTTGTTTCCAGGCTGATAGAAAGGCGAAGCGGGCGAAGGCAAAGCGCCGGCTTCAAGTGAGAGCGGTGTATCACGGAAGATATCTGGAAGAGACCTCTGACGAATAGGTAAAGGAGCCGCCAGATGTTGCCGTACTTTACTCTCGATGAAATGGAGTGGCGTGATGGGGCTACGCAACTCGCCACTTAATTCTGCATTAGCAGTGTCATCCTCGCAGAATGGTGAACGATTTCCTATGAACTCTTGCGGTGAGTTCATGTGAGTACTCCTCAGATTCTCAGGATTGATTCTGTTTATCACCGACTTTGGAAATCCATGTTGACTTGAAGAGCGACTCAAGGTGAATTCGACGTTGTTGCTATTCAGCTGCAATGTCTGTTGTGGCAGTGATGAACCGTATGTGGGCGATAGCGGCTCCGAAGGCCATAGGTTGTTGTTGAGAATAGCGCTGCTTGAAGCCCTCCTTTCCAATCTTGTGCGTCCCGTATTATTGCTATTCGGCATCAATGCCGATGTCTTACGGTCCGGTCCCAGAAACGAGTGGGATAAGGAACACTTTGCGCCAAACTTGCAGTTACCCTTCAAAAAGTACTTGCAGACGATGTTCTCTGATGGCGGATCTCTATTGTGCGAGAAGAGGCAGTTTTTCCCCGCCGTACACGCGCCGCTCTTGAAGAACTTGCAAGGAATGTGTTGAAGATTGGAAGCTATGTACGACATGGCGGACGGACGTGGTCAGCTACATAGATCCATCGATCACTTGGGATCGTAATGCCTGACAGCCGTACCTTTTGAAGATTGGGATGGTGTGAGTGTTTGTCGAGGGAATGGCGCAGTTGGTGGTGCACGATCCATTGGCCACATCGGAGGCCTATTAATGTTGTTGTTCATCCCAAAGTTGTTGTATGAACTTGGTGAGCGAGCCATGATTCCTGAGGGTGTCAGGGGTGGCGACGCGATATGGAACATGTCCATCTGAGAACTTTTTGTAGCATCGTTCCAATGGTTCATATCAAAGCTCACTGGGGGGTCCTGGCTGAGTCCATGGAGATGCTGTACACTGGTGTTGGGTAATTCAACGAGTGACGGTGTCATCGGGGTGCTCAGGCGTGGATGCATGCTTTGACCAGACTCGAGTCCCTGAAAGTGCACCACCATTTGATGCTGCTGTTGCTGTTGTTGCATAAAATGCAATTGACCCTGCATGTTGTGATGTGGTTGATGCTGTTGCTGAAAGGCAATGGAAGCTGTGGTGGGCCTAGGCATCTGTTGCTGCTGCGAGGGATGGATAGATCCAAAAGGCTGCGAGATCAAGCCTGGGTTCAATGCGACCTGACTAGATCTACTGGTCGTGAAGAGGAGAGTGAATGGGTGAGAGACACGCCAACCGTTCGTTTTCTCACCATCCTACTGCTCAATTGCTCAAGTTCGCGTGCATCTTGCTCTCTTCAGGGGTAGTAAGGCGAATGACACATAGACAGACAGGAGACAGAAAAAAAGGGGGGGAGGCTGGTGAAGGATGTACCAGTTAAAACGATCAGAGAAGAAAAGACTCCAGAGAAGCAGGTCCCTTGCAAGTTCAGATGGCACACGGCATTGTCCGGCATTGTCCTGCGCGAATCAGAGGTGTCGATGACATTGCCTCTCGACCGGGGCTGCACCCGACTTGAGGGATGTTGTGTGCCGTCTGTCTGAGGTCCTGTTGAGTTGAAGTGGTTTGATATCTGCTCAGCTCGCTGTCAAGCCCATCAACCGCTGCGCCCTATGCATTTAGTCTGCCACCCCTTCCTCACCGGTGTGCACACACCCAAACAGACGAGCGACAACTCCCGCCATGCATGCCGCACTCGTATTTTTAAAGTGTGCCAGTGTGCCAATACGCCAATGTGCACAATGCCCTGCCACCCTCATTTCGATGTGACCGGGCCAATCTGACCTTGTCTCCCTCTTTGCCTTTCACATACTGCCGCAATGAGGAATCTACTCGCGAGCGTTTGCCAATGACCCACTCCGTAGCTTACCTTGATAAAGGCGGAAAGTCACTGACCATCCATGGTGAGCCAGGCTTGTCCAAGGGTCCAAGGGACCTTTGCTGGTGCAAGTGGGCTTGAAGTTGTTGCTCCTGCGGTGGCAAAGGAAACGAGCTGTGAAGCTCATTCAGGGACTGAATCTGAATGAGAGGCGTAGTGGACTGTTGCTGTGGTTGGCCTTGCTGCTGTAACTGGTGAGGTAGCTGCGGTTGTTGCCCTGCAGTCGAAAAGTCTTGTCCAGTTCCAGAGGTACCTGGCTGCAATTCTGACTGGCGGGACACAGCCCCAGAGCCGTTGACAGGCTGTTGGAGAGCAAGCATGGGGTCCTTCGTGTACAAGATTGAACGCCTTCCTTTCCTTGTGCGATGTGTCTGGTGTTACGATGATGGCGAAGAGCCTGTAGAGAAGATGAAATGAAAAGATAGAACAGAAGGACGAGAGGAAGGAAGAAGAGAGAGGAGTGAAGAAGGAGGAGGAGGAAGGAGAAGAGGGATGTTGGTCGGGGATAGGGACCGTGTGTTAACGCTGTCCGTTTTTCGACGTGGGACGCGAACGTGGGCAGGGAGACGCGGATGGACAGCATGGGCCCCGATCTGCACCATCCCGCCATTCGATCTCACCTTCCCTGCAAGTAGCTCCTCTCTCTCAGTCTCAACGCACTCTCTCTCACTCTGTTTATCTCAATTTCTCCCTTTCGCTCGCTCGCTTATTTGTTTTCTAGACGTACGCCAACTAAGAAGAGGCGATTCGATTCACGATCGATGCCTCCGACCCATAGCCGATTCAGGGGATGTGGGCGGCAAGGGGCGGGGGCAAGAACACAAGGATGGTGATGAGAAGTGAGAGGGAGAGAATAAGGAAAAGTGTTCGCGACAAGGGGTGCAGCTTATGTGTTTCCCGTGAAAGAGCGTTTTGTTCGAGAGCCAAAGAACATTGGGGTAGGGAGACAGAGCTGAAGTCGAAAAGAATTAGCCCCCCCCCATCTGGGAGACAGAAAAGGCACCAGTGAAGTTCCCAGACACAAAGTCAACTGAAGCCATACCACAGAAGCATCCCCACATGCAATGTATGCATCCTGTGCGTCGGGCATGAGGCCACGACCACAGTTCTTTAAAACCGCACATCCAATCAGGTCCCGTAAGCAAGCCCCGCTTCGGCACAAAGTATGGCAAACGATGCAAGGATCCAACGCGTCCATGGGGCACACGTGAGCAAGACTCACCCTGTTGGCACGCATCCCAATCAGACGCGTCAGGAACACGGAACACTGTCATCTTTCGAGAGCGCATGCTGTTGACGGTGCATATCGTTCATGAAAAGCCAGTCGAACTCAACGGCCGGGTGGACAAGCCAGGCCTGCAATAGCATCGGCACCAATTAGTGACAAACGTTGCGAGCAATGTGAACCTGGTGCCCTTTCATTCAACCTGCAATCCGTTTACCATTCGTTGCAGGCAGGCTCATCGTATCCATTGTAAGTTGTCCTAGACGCGGCAGGTGCGACCCACAAGCTCCGTTGTATCTTCGCCTCCTGTCTTTCTCTTCAAGCTGCAATCCCAAATCTCATGTTGAGGATGGGTCTCCGTAGTGGCCAGGCTCAAACCCACTCTCGCTTGGGTGCCGTCTCCTTGCTTATTTTCCTTTTTACTCGTGCCGGCAATCGCTCCTACAAGATGACAAGCAGGCTCCTCGTTCAACAAAATTGCCTTGCCCTGCAAGGGCATCCTGTCTCCTAATGGCAAACCTCTCCATTCCTAGGGACAAGGAATCAGGTCGAACCAGCAAAGCAATACTGGACAGAGAACGAAAGATATTCCTCGTCCAGGTCGGCTTCATGCTACCAATCCACATTTGCGTCTCTTTCTTGTGCCGTAGTTGACAATCTTGACTTTTCATTACTTCCGATCTTTCCTTTCGCGCACTCCCTCCCCTTCTCTTTATCGTCAATCCTCGTTTTCACTCTTGACTTTTTCAGTGCTTCCTCCATCCATGACGAGTCCCCTATTACTGACCAACCATAATCTTTAATACCGACCTCAGAACCAATGATGCAGCCTATCTCCACGCTGATCCTTGTTCCTGGAACCCAGCAGGAGCCAACCGTTCCCACCATTCCTTTGGACAACCACACCAATGGTAGCGTCGGTAGCACCTCTTCTGGAAGTGGTCATGGAGTTGCAGCACCCGCTTTAGCTCGTACCTCTTTGAGCGGTGGAAACTACCATCACCAGAAAGGTAACATCAATCAACATCACCATTACAACGCCCACAATCCAACCAGCGGCCTGCGCCGGTTTCCCAGCATTGGAAACACTAAGAAGCTGACAATCGAGAACACGGCCCTCAAGGCCAAAGTCGTGGAGCTGGAGCGGTACCTGACGGGTTTGAAAGAAGAGTTGATCTTGGCCAACCGACAAATCCATGCTCAGCGACAAGAATTAAAGACTGCCGAAGAACGCAAAGTGGAGTTGAGTGAGTTAAGTTTGAATTGGGGTCTAAGATTCTGGAATGCGATGACCTCAAGGCGAAACTGGGACAGGGCAAGGAACTTGAACAGGAGTTGAGCGTACAAGAAGGCGCTTCAGACGAACAAAGGGATAAGGGGGCAAGGAAGAGAGAGAGAATGGAGATATCGCCAAAGACAGAAAGGCCAAGGTCCTTCAAGAAGGGGATGCACGAAAGGACGTCCAGATCGCTGAGTTGCTCGAGAAGGTCGATCGTCTCGGCACAGAGGTCCTGATCCTCGAACGTGAAAAGGCTCGCTTACAGCAACCACCCACACCTCTCGCAGAAGGTACGCCAAGCGATGTCACGTCTGCTGTTACATCTTCCATAGCAACAGCCGCGACGCTGAAAGATGCAATTGCCTCCACCACCCCACACTCTCCTATCCGAAACTTGACTGCGGTTTCTCTTGGTGGACATGTATCTGCTTCCGATTCACACACCCGCTTGAACACAGACAACTCATCTTGGAGCGCGATCCAAATCGACCAGGATCACGACAACTTCTCTCAAGATGGAGAGCATACACCAACGGCCGTCAATAGTGCCAGCTATGATTTGGCCCAGGAGCACTCAAAGTTGTTGGCGAAATACCAGGCTCTTCGGATGCAACACGCCCAGGCTTCAGTACATGTGGAAGAGCTGGAAATTGAAATCCGTGAACTCAAGGTCCAGGGCTTGGATGTATTCAACGGGCAAGACCCTGCAGCCCATTAAGACACCCTGGTTGGTTTCGAGGCAAGCGCTCAACCGAGCTTTCTGAAATTCACTGGCTTGTCCTGTTCAATTTGTCCACCTCAGCCTCAGCCATTGTTATTGGCAATAAATCAGTTGCTCGCCTCACTTCTATTTGATATCTAGTATACATTGATCCTTGTTCTGTTGCCAGGGTCCAGGGCAAGTCTCCTGCGAACCTTACTCACTGGCACCGTAGTAAGTGTGCTGAACATCAACTACACGTTTACCGCGTGAACGGGCGATGTCCTCTGGTAGTCTCTGCTTCTGAGTAAATGCCTCAAATGTCGCCTTGATAACATTCATTGGGTTGCGCGAACCCCAAACCTTGGCGCTGATATCCAAAATACCAATGCAGGAACAAATCTCGTGAATGTAGTGGTTGCAGCGGTTACCAAAGCCTAGGCGTGGTTAGAGCATAACTTCTAGGTTAGCTAGATCGTGTCTCAAAGATCGATCGATCGTGATCATGATAATGATCAGTAACGAGCCTCTTCTTACCTGGTGGTCGTGATCGGAATTGGATCTTGGTGGCATGGAACTTGTGGTCAATGTCGTGATAAATAGTCCTGTCATCGTAGCGGTCGAACACTGTCAAGTTTCTCAGGGCACGGTTGGTCGCCTTCTTGACAGCTCTTGCGACCTCATCATCCTTGCCCTCGCCATACCCAGCAATTCCGCGACCATTGCCGACAACTACCAGTGCATACATGCTAGGAATCTTTCCGGCGGTCGTCATGTTGGACGTACGCTTGACAACCAATGCACGCTTGATGAACTTTTTTAGATCATCCTTGTTCAATCCGTGCGGCAGCGAGGATTCGTCTACATCATCATCAGCTTGACCTTTGAGCATGTCATCCAGAGGAGGTGCTGAGGGCCAATTCTTAGGAGTCGCAAGATTCAGGCTTCCTGCCTGATCGACCGTGCGTGGGTAGTGATCCAGCAAGGGGTGAATCTCGGAAAGATTGTGGAGTACACCCGGGGTCTCCAATCCCGGAACACGAGCAACGGTGGGAATTCTAGGGGAAGCGGGACGCTTACGAGCCATGGCAGCCGCCGCCGTATTGGTGAAGGTCCTGCAAACGGTAGCTATGAAGTTGAGAGTCGTGTGGTCATAAACTGTCAGCACTGGCCTTAGCGTTTGGTACCCATGGTCTCCTGCAGCACTCAGGTATTCCGTGACTATCCTGAAGCACCTAAACCGCCCTGTGACCCGTACCATTCCTGAGAGACGAAGCAGAAGAAACGGAAGCCGACACCGCGAGGCAACGCTGCCACAACCCTGTGGATGCCATGAGTGTTGAGTGGAGTGGTGCTGGGAACAAGGTGAAGAGACGTGTACCATCGGAGATCAAGATCAGCTTGGTAAACACAATGCCAGTCCTGCAGTATTTGCGTCTGTAACATCGTTCTTCCTTTCTCCTTCCAACCTTTCCCCCAATCCACTGCTGCTATCACACATATCCTTTGATCCTCCCTGCTCCACCTCGCTCTGCCGTCTGTTGCCACCACGCATATCCTTGGATCCCCGCCGCTCCACCTCGCTCCGTCATCCGTCGTTATCATACATATCCTTTGATCCTCCCCAGGCTCCATCATCTGTTGTTTTATCAAACATATCCTTGGAATCGTTGCCTCGCCATGGACCCTGCAAGCACAGCTCCGCAAGGGTTCGGTGCTCTACTCTCCCACCTATTTGGTTGGGCCTACTTCTTCGCCTGGTCTGCCTCCTTCTACCCGCAAGCAATCCTCAACTGGCGCCGTAGGTCGGTTCAAGGACTGTCCATGGATTATCTCTTCCTGAACGTACTCGGATTTATATGCTATTCGGTAGGCATCTCATCTTCAATTCCTTAGCATCCATCGTCCTCACCCGCTGTCAACTCTGATACAAATAACTGACGTTGCTGTTGCCAGTAGATCTTCAATCTATCGTTTTTCTTTAGTTCGGCGGTTCAGGAGGAGTACAGGGGACGCAACAATGGTCAGGACAACCTTGTTCGAGCCAACGATGTCTTTTTCGCAGTCCACGCCTTCATTATGTCGTCTTTCACACTCCTCCAGACATTCTTCTACAAGGTAGACCGGATCTCGCTAATGAAAAATATTGGAAACATTGGACATGCCATTCTTGAACAAGGAATGTCGACGCTGAACAGCTCAAAACTTCATACACACATAGCGCGATCGTGGTCAAGTTCTCTCAATACTTGCAAGGCTTTTCATCATCCTCACTGCCCTTGGAGCTGGCTTCTTGTTAATTGCTGTAACCACAGGATCATTTCAGCGGATCGACCTTCTCTACTATCTCAGCTACATCAAACTCGGTATCACTTTTCTCAAATACTCTCCTCAAGTCTACGCCAACTACCGCGCGCAATCTACAGTCGGCTGGAGTATCCACAGCATCTTGTTTGATATCGCCGGAGGCATCTTCAGTACTGCACAGCTCGTTCTGGATGCTTACTACGCAGGCGATTGGTCTGGCATTTCAGGTGACCTTGTTAAGTTGGGCCTCGGACTCTTCAGCATTTTCTTTGACCTGATCTTTATGACGCAGCACTTCATCCTATATCGAAATCGGGAGGACTTTTACGTACCCGTGTCTACAGCCGAGAATCATAATGGTAAGGAACTGCAGAATATGAAAAACTTGCTCTTGTCCTCAACTCACGGGATTTCATCTCAACCATATGAGCGTCCAGCACGAGATGAGTTGGACACAGCGACCCTCTGAGAGCATAGAGGACTTGGATGGATGCTGGAGCAGGTCGGTCAACTATCCTGTACTAAGATTGGAATCATATTCTCATTTTTTTTCTTTGCACTCGTCTAGATGACATCTCTCTTTCTTCCATGAGAGAGCCTCCAGTATCAAGATTGCCTACACCCACTAATACCAACCATTAAACATCTGCCTGATCTTGGCCTTCTTCTACCAATGATGCGTGCAAGAAAGACCAATTGAAGCCATTGCACCGCATAAAAAAAAAAAAACGCGCTTAGCGACTATGCTGTGCTTCAATGCCCGCCATGCTCTTGGGACTCCAGCCTGCCGCGATCCTGGGAAAAAGGCTAGTAAGTACGGCTCGACCAGAGCAATTAAGGGCAAAGTAAAGCCATCGACGCCGAGGATCATCTGACTCAGCCTCCTTGGCTTTATGGTTGAAGGATAAATGCCTAAAGATCGGCAGAATACTTACCAAGAAAACAACCGAAGAGCGGCAGTTGGATGGTTAAATAGATGCGTTCTCGCCAAGCAAAGGCCCTCCGTACTTGTGAAGTTCAGGGTAGGCGCAATTGGCGTTCACAACAAACCATGATGAAATTTGTTGACCCACTTCAAACTCGCGTATGTTTATGTGTTTATGTGGGTGGATAGATGGATAGTACGAGGTGGATAGGGGAGAAAGGAATGTGTTCGGAGCACAAAGTGTGATGACAAAGATGGGGCCTGGAAACGGGCCGACAGCCTGGACACGCTAAACCGGGTCCAACCAGTTTTTTTGAACAGAAGAAACAGTGAGGCGATAAGGAACCAACATGGATGATGGCGCTTGTTGTGGAGCAGGAAGCAAGCACGCAAACAAACAACAATCCAATCAGTCTTCCTATGGGATGCGTGAGAGAAAAAACAAGCAACACACGGGCCATCGTCTTTTTGTTGCGAAGGAAATTGAGAGAGACGTGACTCTGTACGACCAAGTTACGCAAGAGATGACCACGGGCCGAACCAAACAAGAAAAGTGATCGGTGCCTGCATACTGTCTTGCAGGGGGGCGTGATCGGAGGCAAGGAAAAACGAGATGAGGGGTTGGGCATGGAAAATGCGAAGAACAATTGTGATGAAGTCGATTGTGGTTCACATGATCTATGTCGATCGATAGTCAACCCTCTCCTTTTCCAAGACGCAAACCAAATAACCAAGCGGCGGCGATCTTGGCCATTCACCCCAAGTCCATTGTCAATGGTCCTTCACCACCATTGATCGCGATGATGGGATTGAAAAGCCGGATGGCCGGACAAGACCACAACCCCCCTCGGGGATTCAGCCGGCGGCTCTCGTCGGAGATGGAGTCGTGGACAGGATACAGGCGCGATGTAACCGTGCAGGGTCGAGCACTGCAGGTTACGAAATCAAGAGCAGATGATTGACGGCGTATGATTGACTCAATAGACCAGGTGGGGATCGCTCTCAACCTAAATGCCTTTCTTTTTCCCAACAATTGGCAGAAGAGAGAGATGCCTTTTTCTACAAGATAGTGCATGCACCACGCACCATGCACCATAAAAAATTGTGTTTCAAGCGCAACCGACTTGATTGTCCCTTGGCTCTCATACCCCCCCCCCCCCCCGGCGAAACATATAGTACTTC
>Ga0247824_10001172_pt1 | contig 14065 bp, 8 predicted proteins | sample 13C_PalmiticAcid_FD_194412 | JGI IMG/M metagenome (GOLD analysis project Ga0247824, IMG submission 194412) | Soil microbial communities from agricultural site in Penn Yan, New York, United States - 13C_PalmiticAcid_Day48 | ecosystem: Environmental > Terrestrial > Soil > Agricultural land... | reverse complement strand
TACTCAACCCCACTACAACTTTCCCCCCTCCTTCCTCCGCTCCCTCACCTCCTGCATACTCCTCACCAGCGCATAAACCGTCTGCAGCCGCGGCATCTCCACCCCCCTGGCCCTCGCGATCCTCACTGGATTCCCCAAAATCACCTCCACCTCCATCGGCCGCCCGGCCTCCCAGTCCAGCAGCATGCTCGGCTTGCTGCCCACATTCCGCTCCGTGCTCTTCAGGATCTTCTCGGGCCCCGCCATGTACGCGGGGAACCCCCTGCCCAAGATCCGCGGCGCGGCCTCCCAGATCTCGCGCATCACGCCCGCCAGGTGCAGGCGCAGCTCCGGGTCGAACACCATGTCGGCGTTGCCGCGGCCGCCGGACAGCACGGCCGACGGGTTGAAGGCGGCGTTGATGCACAGCTTGTGCCAGCGGACCGTCTGCAGGGCGAGCTCGTCGCTGGCGTCGACGTCGCGGATGCCGCCGAGCCGGGTCCACCAGTCGGCGAGCAGGGCTGCGAGGTGGGCGCCCGTCTGCTGCAGGGTGGTGGCGGAGGCGAGAGGTTCCGGGGATGCTGCGGGAACGGAGCCGGTCGGGGTGAGGGCTCCGGTGGTGTCGTCGCCGCGGGGGTATGGGGAGGAGGAGGAGGCTGAGAAGGAGGCCGAGTTGGAATAGGGGCCGAGGTGGATGCGGGTCCAGCGGTTCTGGCGGATGGTTCCCGGGGAGATCTGCTCGGCCGAGATAACGGTGACGGCGCTGATGATGGGGGTGGTGGGGAAGCGGGTGCGGTAGGGCTGCTCGACGCCGACGCCGTTCTGGATGAGCACGATGCATGAGTTGGGGCCGATCAGGGGCGCGATAAGGGCGCTGTCGTCGGAGCGGTCGGGCAGGGCTTTGGTGGTGACGATGATGTAGTCCCACCCGCGGGGCCCGGCGCCAGACGGGTTGGGGTTCGCGGCGGCGGCAGCTACCGAGGGGAAGACGGCGTGCGGGCGGAAGGTGTAGTCGCCAAAGGTGTGGGTTTGGAGGTGGACGCCATTGTCGGCGAGGGCCTTGTAGTTGGAACGGGCGATGAGGGAGACGTGGATGTTGTGCGAGGGCTGCATAGAGTCAGTTCTTGCTCTTGAGATGACTTGTCTGCCCACTTACATGGTGTAGTCTCGAAGCATAGAAGCACCCAACGGCGCCAGCGCCGACAAAGACAATGTGAACGGGCCTGCCCAGGTCAGTCCTGCACTCAACCCGTGTCCCAAGAGTCGCCATACCTGGCCGGGTCGCCGCCAGGCTGCAGAGCCGCAAGTCCACCCATTTTTGCAATGGAACGAATGTTCTCCCCCTTGACTTCTTTCCCAACACTCCCAGCTCGCTGCTTTCCTCTGCCTCTCAGACTCCTCCTGCCTTTCCTCCGCCGTCCGTCTGCCCGAGAGCCAAACCCTCCCGTCCTGCCGTACCAAACCGACCAACTACCACAACTGACTGATCACTCGCCAGTCCGTCAGTCACTTCCAACCCGTCAGCCACACCGGCTTACCCGAGACCGAACCGTCCCAAGACCAAATCAAGTCTTGTCAACCGGCGCCGTCCAATTGGCCAGTGCAGCCACACTCTCGCTCGCGTGGATGCACTGCGTATGTATGTTGCGGTTCAAGTTCCTCAAAAAAAAAAAGCCACTGGACTCCTCAATCGGTCGACTCCTGCATGCACAGTTCTTCTGTTTGTTTCAACCTCGTCACTGAGAGTGTAACCCGAGGCAGCTTGCTTCCCCCTCTCAAAAGACCGAGAAATGCCGACCCACGCCAGTCACGTCACGCAATCCAATGGTTTGTTTCCCTCTCCCCTCTGCAGCCAACTAAAAGGCAGGCAAGCACGCAAGGCATTTCCGGTGGAGAAGTTGCTCCTGCCCCCGCACCACCGCACCCCCGTGCGGGGAAAGCAGCCAGCAGAGGATTGAACCACCAACTTGACTGCAAAGGAAGGTGCGGGGTGTTGCGCATTCCATTCCATCAATGATCTGATCTCCGTCCCAACTCAATGAATGAGAGATCGGAACCGCTCTGAGAATCTCAACCCGAAATTTCTTGCAAGGATGGCACCGCACATATGCCGATTTCTATACCCACCTACTAAACAGGTTGTACTATACCGTAAACCCAATGTCTCAAACACAAACATTCCAGACCGCCCCTTCCCCTTCTCCTTCTCTTCTCCATCAGAAGGAGGCTCTTGGCTTGTCTAAGTTGTCTCGTCTCGAATCTATCTTTAACTTCCATTTCCATGCTGTGTATCAACGGCACCGAGAGACAGCCGAACTGGGCCGCGGGCTGTTCGACTCGAAACTTGGCAAGCAAGGGCTTACAAAAACACAGCGCAGCTGGAGGCCAAGCCGGGTGTCAGAGAAACAAACCCACAAGCCTTTGATTGCAGTGTGGCCATCGATAACAATGCATTTTGACTTCGGTTGTGGTGGTTGTTATTGTTCCACGCTGATAAGGCAGGGTCTTCAAGTCAGGCAATGGCAGATAATAATCAGCAACTTTAGTCGAAACAACAACAAATTCCATCAAGCGGACCACAACCTCCGTCTGCATAAGCCAGCCTCGTCAAAACTTGCTAAAAACAAAAAATCCCAGGCAAGACTTCAAATTTGTTTCAAGCCGTGCAGACGATATGCAAGACTCAGCGTGCACCGACTGACGCGCCCAGGGGAGACAAACTGATGCCTCTCCGTGTTGTACATCACCACACGAAACCAACCACATCACTCTCACGGGGCGCGTCATCTGACTCTGGCGTCGCGGTGCAACCTAAAACCGCGGAATCTCTATTCATGCATGGATGCTGTGCTACAGCTATGGGATACAATAACAGCATCCCCGCCTCCCGACCATCCGGCTGGGCGGGAACACAGCCAAGCCTCACACCATCGAGGATGGCAGAACCCCGATATGCCATCAACTTACCTGTGATGGATTGGAAATCAACTTCCAGATCGTCTTTGGCATTTCCTCCCCTCGTTGGGGAGACCCACGGCGGGTGCCGTACCAGTCGGCCGGCTCCGGTGTGGCCATAGCTCCTTGCTGATAATGACCATGGGGTTCCCGAGGACAAAATGAAATCACCACATGGTTGCCATGCAGGACGGGTAGGTGTCACAGCTTCCGACCACCCACCTTGGCACTTGCGCTCGCAGACCCTCGAGACCGGAAAGCCAGCTCGTCACACGTCGACATGTAACCTCTACTGATTCCCGGGTATCCTTGAGAATCAAGACGATCTCTCAACACGGGCGCCCAGCAACGGGTCAAGATAATTCATCTTTGCCATATGACAAGCCATCCGCGCCAACGGTGACAATGACCGCGGATGTGGGTACACACAAAGATGTGAGTACCCGCCATGGCAACTCGAGACGTACGTCGTCGACTCTCACTTTCTTCATCTGCCCCTGGTTGACGAACCATGCTCCGCCCATGTGCGATGCGGGGCGTCAAGCCTCGACTCGTGTGCCTTTGGACCACCTTCCGCAAGGGACGGTACGGCCCATGCAGAGGACAGGCCCGGCGTCTGCCAAGTCGGCTTCTTGCAGAATCGTCTGAACTTCGTTCCAGGTCGGGTCGGACACGACGAGACAAGACGATGCACAGAAACGGCGAATTTCTTGGCTCGAGTTGCATCAACGAGATGAACTGGTCGCCGCCAACCTGCGGTGTAAGGCTTGTCCCAGAAAAGACGGCGAGGATGGCTAGCCCCCATGGCGCACGGATTTCGCCGGCGATATGCCACCTCATCGGCGATGAAGCGTGCTAGGCGTGCTGTCGGTGGCGTTGACACGCGCATGGGGGTCTGACGCCAACGGCGCGGCGTGGGGAGGTTCGGGCGTGGGGGTTCCTCAGAGGAACCATGATCAGCTGTTGATACTCACTTGAGCTGCAGGGCTTGAGGACCAATTAAGTCAACCCAAGGGACCTCCAATCTGAAACCTTGACAGCTTGAAAACGGGGCCGCTTGGCCTTCATCGCCTTTGTGAGCTGGCGCTGTGTGGATTGATGACGCCACTCCGGTGACCGGAAACTTTTCTGGGTGCAAGGGGCAGGGGAGGACGAAAGGGTTCTTCTGACCGAGACCACTTTCGGGAGACGGTGTTGGAAGTGGCTGGCGCCACCCACACCCACCGACTGGTTATGTAGTTATCATGGAGACAGCGTCTGGCTGCTCGGAGGGTCCGAGAACCCTTTCGAGGTATTCACAACCTTGCCAACAAGCTCTGTCAGCTCGCCGGATGGATGCGTCTGGATCTCTTCCAAAAGGCGGCTGAAAGGCATCGCGAAAGACGCATGCTGATCGTACTCTCGCGTGGCCGGCCGAGAGAAACATCCGGGCAGGTATCAGACCACCCGGTGTTCTCATTGACCAGTTGCAGATTCTGACTGCTCGGATTCGGTAGTGGTTGCCCAACAACGGCCGTCATAATCGGGGCTGTTGGTCGACACGCCAATCGGACTCCCGAATGCATCCGTGAGGGGTGTCATTCAGAGAGATTTTGACGGATCTCTTTCGGCCGTCGCACCGAGTAATTGGTGTCGACCTCCTGCTGGATGCAGCAGAGATGCGGGTGGTTGACGGGAATTGCCACAGGTTCGCGCATCCTCGTGATGTCCTCATGTGCCGGCACGAGGGTGTTGAACACACCCACCATGCCAGTAGTGTCGAGAGTGTGGTGTCGTTGAAGAGCGACTGGCGGGAATTTGCCGGGGAGTAATAGCCTGCTGCTGCCAGGCACTGCCCGCTGCACTGGCTCGCGTGAAGGAACGGATGCTGACTGTTGGAACAAATGAAGTGGGCGCAAGCCAGCAGTTTCCGGCTTCTCCCTCCGACAAATTGGCAGATGCGGCCATGCTGCTGACCGGGCTGACGGTAGGTGCGACGTTTGACTGCCATGTTTCGTGTAACTGAGACGTCTGGGTCAGGTGCAGCAACCGGGACCAAACACTGTCCCCGTTTCTGGCTGTTGGCGGTCTGACACCGCGACTCGTCAACGTTCAACGTGCCCCGAGGGCAGAGCGAACCAGAGACAGGCAATGTCTCATGCCGAGTGCACGTTTGGCCCTTTTCCACGAAACGCGGAGAAGGCGTGACAAGGCCTAGCTGCTGGACAGGCGAAACGTGGGGTGTCCCTGGATGCTGTGCCTGAAGATATTCCCAGAGGCGTTGCGTGTGTCATGCCAGGGAGCCGAGTGCCGATCTCAGTCCGGTGTTCCCCGTTCCATTGCGCTGGGATGGAGTGGTGGTGAGGGTTCCATTGGATTGATGCTGACGCAAATGCCACGATGCAGCGACACGGTCAAAACCGGATGTGCGGCTCTGTGGGTTGCCAGGTCGCCGAAAGGGCCGGGCGGAAGGTGTTGGGGCTGCTGCGTTGCTGCAGATGTGACCGTCGTTTGGTCCAATGCCAGGCGAAGTTTTGTCAAGCACCGCAAAGATTGGGATCCGTGGGCGTGTGCTAGGCCGGTTGAGGCATGGGCATCAGCGCCCGTCTTGTCGACGTGTATGTAATGGATGGGATGGCATCACCCAGGAACCAGAGGAATGCCCGAATGGTCTTTCTGCATTTCTGCAGAGCGGGAGAAACTTTGTGTGGGTGGATGAAAAATTTTACGTGGTGCAGCACTGATGCAGGCCGGCCGATGAGGCCCAGTGGAGCCTTGCTCGACAGGGCCGATTTTGGGAGCCGGCCCTGACCCCACCATGCCGCTGACCCATGGGCTTCGCGGGGGGTTGACGGCAGCACAAACTCCGGCCAAAGGCAACCTGGAACCTGCAGAACCCTGATCGATCTGGGAGCGCCATGCCAAGTCGTTTGTTCGATCCTTTCACGGCCAATTGCAGATGTTGCGACGGTTGCTCAGCAAACACGGATTTTCTAGGACTTGATTCACCCAACTCCATCCCCACCTGTCACAGCCTGGAAGTACAAACTAATGGAAATCCGCTGTGGACACACTGGACAACAGCGGTCAGTTGTCTGTCCGAGGACCCAAGCCCTTGGCGGTCTTGAGGGGTCTCAAAGCCCAGACTCGTCGACGATCTCCACTGCGCTTCCTCTCGGCTCGCACTGCGGGCAACACTCCGGCCAAACATCGGCACGAGGTCCATGACACCGTGACACGGGGAATCTTGTCAGCCGCCGGCGTTATCGATGGGACTGCCGTTCGCTGGCGCAACAACGGGGCGATCGGCGCGGCTCGGCGGCGGCTAGCAATATGGGCATTTTGCCTCTAATCGCCTGCAGAGTCCAACTGCAAGCGGCTCCTGAGCATCCTCTGCTCGCCAAGGGCCTGTAAGAGCCGTCGGCTGTGTGCCAGGCCGTCCGGAATCATCAGTACATGCTGCAGTCTAACGGACTGGCCCGGCATGTCGCGAGGTTCGATGGCCCGCAGACCAGCCGTTGCCAGCATCAACGCTCTAGCGCCTGCAGAAAAGGGGCCTTGCATGAGACCCCCCAACTCCCCATCGATCCCCTCTCGCCCAGCTTGCTGGCGGAGCAAAACAGGAGCGATGACACAACAGCTCCAGGGAGATACTGCCCTTAGGTAGGCAGACCCGGAATTGAGAAGTCAGAAGCTCCCCTCAGTCCGTATGACAAGTTACCATATCAACCAACAGTCAACCTGAAAGTCTGCCATACATGGCGGAGAGACTTGCCTGCTGTGGCAGAGCATCTGCGAGGGTACCTGCGCTGGTAACATTGAAAGCCAACGGGGCGGCTGGGACGAGCTTTGAGGAGCATTTACGGAGTGGCTGTTTCGTTGCGCCTGGAGTTGCCAGCATGTCTTGGAAGCATTGGCGCTAACGATCCCATCAGACCAGATCAGGCTTCAAAGTCCAATCCATTGCACCGACTTACCCGACGCATTGCCGGGCAGCTGAAGATGACGATACCGGCCAGAGTCAAGACTCAATGACCATCTCTTTGTCAAATTGTCGAGGCCTGTTCCTTCCATTGGGCTGGGGTGTTTACCCGCGTCTCAGATGCGCCAGCCGTGGGGATGGTGTTTGGAGACGAATGCCACCCCACTCATCCACTCCTCCACTGGGGTCTTTATCACACACAGCCCGACAGAGTTGCCCGTGATGACGCCGAGCCTTTTGCAATGTGCACGCAGTAACGGCCAGAATTGCGGCAAGAACTCGGCGGCCCAGCTCCGTGCCGGGCAATGGGAAAGTGAGCAATGGAAAACACGGCAGTCCTCGCCTCGTGGCAATTTCCATACCCTCCAGTGCGATGGAACATGCAGACCCAGGCCGGGGATTCCCGATGATGCTAAAATCAGGAACTTCAATGAACGATGAGTAAGATGAGAGAGCAAGGTGGGAGGAGGCTGGGGGCCACAGCCCAGATGGTATCTTGCGCGGCTGCCCTGTGCAGAGATGGCAGCGCAACGTGCACTGGACACCACAGCGCCAGAAGGGCAGACCGAGTGAGGAAGGAGCCCACCGCCGTGGGAGGAATGTGGGAGTTGGCGCTTGGGGCAGGAACGCCTGGAGCCTGCACAGTACGCAGTGGCCACCCACACCCGCGCTCCGCTGTTTCCTCCAATGGAAACCAGACTGTCCATCCACTTTTTCACGTTGCTGCCAGTGGAGGCTGCCCTTGCCCTCGGTATCCACCTGCCCACCACGTCTCCCTCGAGCACGCCCACGCCCACCAGGCTCCTGCTGCGCCTGCCGCCGACCTCCCGCTCCAGCGAACCTGGGCCCCTTGTCAGGCGGGCCCCTCTGCTGGACGATCCCATCAGGGAAACCCGCGGACCCGTTCTTCGCCTAGAGGACAGCTGCAACCAACCAGTCCTGCCGTCATTTGCGAGGGACCTGGCAGCGCATGTATTCGTACACTCAGCCCGGCCGCGGTCTGTCGGTTCTGTCGGGCACGGGCTGTAGCAAGTACAGCAGCAACCATGTAATTACATGTACCCCCCGCCAAGCAGCCGTGGTGGCAGCATCCCGATCTGGGCCCCCGTTTCGTCACTCTCGCCGAACCTTGGCTTGCCTGGTCAGGGCAGGGCCGGGCAGGCACAAGTCTCGCGCTCGTCCATCCATCCTAGCGCCCCGTTTCGCGAATCGAATCCACATGTGGAATCCCACGACGGGCGACCCTGACGAGGTGGAAGCAGCAGCCCCAAGGCAGCTTGCAGTCCCACGCCGGGCCGACATTAAAGGGAGCTCACCTCCCTCGCCGCGGCGCTCCGAGTCTCGCACCCACGCTTCCGGCCTCCCCTTCCAGGTTTCCATCGTCTGCTTGTCTGCTCGACTCCTGCGACTCTGAGTTGCACACTTATACGGATCTCCCAGGCCAGAGTCGTGTTGGGTTTTCCTGCACGTCATGCTGGGTCTCGGCTCCCGCTAGCCTCCAACAAACCTCCGGAAGGAGCTCGCCCGCCGCCTCTGTCTCGCCGTTGCCTCTGCTGGCCACCACGCCGCCCGTGTTGGCAGCCTGTGCCGTCAGCTGCTGACAGCCTGTGTTTCGGTTGTCGGATCGCTTTGCACCCTCCGCCTGCGGTGTTGCTGACCTAAGGCTCTCGTCGACGCCCGGTTCGGCAGCTGAGCATTCCCAGCCGGCTCGCAAGGCGAGCTCTTCCGACACAGGTCGCCCCGTCCCCCCGGTTTGCCCTGAAAAACCCCACCCTGCCCTGCGACCAAATCTCGGCCGCTTTCGCTCGCCCGCGCGGAGTTCCTGTCCCACCAGCCGCAGGTCGACTTACAGAACCATTGCACCGCTGCTCCACCGGACAGCCGTCAACAACTTCTTGCAGACCAACACCCCCCCCCATCTCCACTCAACCCACATTATTTTTATTTCATTTCCTGCCTGTTTCTTCGACCTTTGAGTTCCTCGAGGAACGTTTGTCTTTTTTTGGCTTCGATCCGGAGTCTTCGGCACTGCACCGATGTTTTTGGCCGGGCGGTATCCCCAGCGATGACCCATTAAGCGGTGCAGTCTGCGACCCTCTTTGTCTCGAGCCCCCGTCGCGCGCGGGCGAAGCCGAAGCCTTTGCTTTTTCCCTGTCGGCCCTGCAGCCCCGACAGCCGCCAGCCGCCTTTTGCGACACCGCAGCAGAGCGTTGCGCTGAGGACAAAGACCGGACGCTGTTCCGACACTCGCAAAACCCATCAATCCAGTTTCTCAGCAGCCGTCTCGAGAGACCGGTTGCGATTGCGAGTCATCCGCCATGCTCATTGACGGAGAAAAGTGGGCTTGCGAGGCCTGTGTGAGAGGCCATCGTGTGAGCAATTGCCAGCATCACGGTGAGTGATTTTCGCCTTTGCATCCTGCCCTGCATCTTCGCTGCTAGCCTGCGCTGGCGGCTGCAGTGCGCTGGCAGCAAGCTACTGCGCGAGCTTCGGCCGGCGGCAACCGAGGGGCAGCGGAAGCTCTCGCAGCAGCGGAAGCACAACGACAAGCCTCATGTCATGGTGCATGATGGTGGGGGGCCGTGCTGAGCTGATGCCCCTGCTTGCGGCCCCTCAATGCCCCAACTTCGTGCAGCCTCTGCTCACCCGGTTCTCCAATTCGCCCTCGCGGGGTAGTGGACGAGTGATGAGATGAGACGAGAGCTAACCCTCGCATACAGACCGGCCACTCCAGCACATCAACAAGAAGGGCAGGCCTGTGTCGCAATGCCAGCACTGCCGGGCGATGCGCAAGTCGCGCTCCGCCCACACCAAGTGCGACTGCGGCGAGAAGACGCACAAGTGCGTGCACTTGAGACCGGTGATCGAGGGTCACAAGGGTGAGCATTGTCGTGTCTGATTGATCAAGGCTATGCTCCTCTGACTCCTGACCTCTGTCTGCAGAAAGCTGCTGCTGCAACCACGGCGGCCGCTGCACCTGCTGCTCACACAAGAGGGAACCCAAGCTGGACACGGTCCCCGAGTCGGACTCGGACGAGGCTACTCCCTCTCTGTCCAGGAGCTCCAAGGCGAGCTCGCGCGCTAGGCGCCGCGCCAATACGACAAACTCGGACGCCGTGCTGTCGTTTGACGCCAATGGCCACCACAAGCCGACGTATAAGCACGCCAAGGCATCGCAGAAATGCGGGCCCTACCAGCTCAACCGCGTCAACTCCATGTCCAGCGCGAGCAGCATGAGGAATCGCTCCATGGACGATCTTGTCGGCGCTGGGGCGAGCGGCGACTCGAGTTCGGCCAGCGGAAGCGCGAGCAGCGAGGGACTCGCTCAGGCGCAGCGCCGGACCAAGTCGGAGGCCACCTCGCCGCTGCTGGAAGCTTCTTCGTTTGCCCAGCTCAACGGCCAGCTCCCGCCCCTGGATCTGTCGGGCATCAAGTATCCCTCGTACATCCCCAACAGCGCCGACTTCTTTGGTGCCTTGTCGGATTACGAGCAGCCCATGTTTAGCGCCGGATTAAGCGCCGCCTCGGTTGATTGGAGCAATTACGAGGGCCTGGAGCTCGCCAGCAAGACGGCCGACTTTGCCCCGTCGAACTACAGCCAGCCCCAGAGCTACGGCGGCTTCGATTTTAACGGATCGGAGCGCATCCCGACGCTGACGACGACGACCTCGACGTCTGGCGAGGTCTCGGAGGTGGAGGATTTCCTGTCGAATCCGCTCGACGATTTTGACACGTTCCAGAGCAGCGCCGCCTCGGTCAACGGGTACGGATTCGGCCACACGCACTGCAGTCTCCTCGGCAGCACGGATCTGGCGAACCTGGACCTGGACGACTTCAGCTACATGAAGAAGGACGCTAGCAAGTTCCTGCCGACCCCTGCTTCGATGGCCGGCGACGATCCGACGCTCCTCACCACCAGCGCCCCGGCTTTCAGCGGCCTCACGTCACTGGACGACGACCCGGCGTTTTGGATGAACGACTACGGGATGCCCAACCTGACCGAGTCGCCCACGGAAAGCAACATGCCCTCGTTCTGGGACGGCCAATAACACGGCGACACCCGGCGAGAGACGACGACGTGACGGTTTTTTGCCCGCTTTGCTCGGATACCCTGCCACACCCGTTAGATTTGGAGCAAATGGTTCAAGCAGCGAATACCTTTTGTTGGTGCCACGTACATATTCCTCTTGTCCACCGGAGTTTATTTGTGCCGCATTTACTGGCTTTACAAAGAGAGAATGGATGCACGCATGGGGCGGCGGCGACGGTGGGGAAGTCTTCTTCGATGGCGCAGGAGGCAGTTTTTGTTTCCCATCTTTCTTTCCTTCCTGTCTGGGCATGAAAGTCAAACGACATGATGATCGATATTTTCCTGTCTTCATGATCCACCTTGCATCATGGAACGCCCATTTTTTGTTGGTCTTCCCCGGCCTGCCTCTCGCATTTTCTTGGGCGGCTGGGCCAGCGCGCGTTTTCACGGGGGTTATAAAAAGAGAGAGAAAAAAAGTTTGGGACAGGCATTTTTCCTTTTCGCTTTTTTTCGGTGGTGGTGCTTTGATGGGACAAGATTCGGGAAATACCTTTACCTGCTGCTATAAATGTGTGTGGCTATTTGAGTTACCTGCACCTTGCACTCTATACGTTTTTCACAACTGGCCTGGATTTGGTTGCTAAGGCCTTCGACGTTTTGACGTTTTCTGGATTGACTGCGGCTTGAGTCTCGCTGTATGTTTGTCTATCTGTCTCTTCAAGTATAGATGCATCAGATCGGAACGAATCATCATCATCATCATCATCATCCTCACTATCCTCACCATCCTCAAGTGAAGGTTGTTGTTTGTGAGAGGGAAGGGAGGTTGGCTGTTCATGAATAGAACACATTACCATTGATCTTTTTGCTAGGTTCGCTGGTTGGTGGTGTGTCAAGAATTTGGAGTCTGGATGATTGTTTTGCCAACATCCTGTTTCACCCCCATTTTTCGTCTCCAGTTTCATCAGTTTCAGTTTTAATCATTTGGGGATACCGACGGAGTATCCCGTACGTAACATTACGTACTGTTCGGCGGCGGTGAAGCACTCACTCACTCACTCACTTCGCTCCGTGGAGTTGGATGATTTGTTGCCGCTTGTGCCGATTTCTTTGATGCGCGCACGCTGTGGAGCCCGCACCCACCGCGCCTCCCCGGGCCAAGCTCGGCTTCTTCCCTCGGCCCTGGACGGCACGAACGGACGGGCGAGGACGCGAGGGGTGGGTTTCGGTGGGGGAGCCGAAACGGCCGACTGACGGACCGACCGACCCCTTGACAGACGGGATGGATTAACTGACGTACTGGCTGACTGGCTGACGTACTGGCCTGAGTTACTGATGAGCTGGCGTTGGGGGGGTGTCAATGACTGGCTGTGTGAGTGAGGTTAGTGATTGACTGACCGACTGGCTGACTGAAATGACTGACCGACGGACGGGATAGGAGATGTGTTTGGGCGGGCGGGGATCTCCCAGGGCAGGACAGGACAGGACAGGGGTCATGCAACAATACGGGACTGGATGTGGACATTGTCAAGAGTCATGTTTTGTTGCTGTTCACGACGCTATTCGAATAGCCTGATAGCCAACCCCCACGATAGGTTCGGTGTGGCCCCCTTGGGGGGATGTGTGGGTTTGCGTTTTTGGTGCGTTTCTGCAAGACGCTGCCGGCGGTGGCGAATAGTTTAATTTTTTGACTTGCCCCTCCCTCCCCTTTCTCCTTACCCCGTTTTTGGGAATCCCGTTAACTATCCCTTTTCTGGGGATGTTTCGGTAGTTGGGGTTGGTTTAATTGGTACTGTGTATTCCCGGGTCCGAGGCTCGGGTTGTGGGTTGTGGAGTCGGTTCGGATCGGGGATTTTTTGGGTTGGTTTGATACATAAACGTCAGTGACGTGAGTGTTAGGGTGCGTGATCCTGGATCGGATCTTGTCCTGTCTTGTTCTGGTTGGTGGTGCCCGGTCCCTGCAGGTGATGTGGCATGGCATGGCATGGAGTGCATGGCATGGAGTGTGGGGTTGCATGTGTGTTTGTATGTTTACTCTGTCCTGTCCTATATTGCGAATCCCACAGTCAGTCAGATGGATGGCTGCCGGCTTCTGATGGACGGCTTGCCAAGCTGGGCTAAGTATCATGTGAGATGTTGCTGGGTACGGTGTGTCAAGAGCCGGCTGGACGGCTGTTGGGCATCCATTCATTCCTTCGGCGTGTCTCGTGGGTAGGGAGGGGTCTTTGCATGGTGTGTGACTGGCTTCCGCAGCTCCGGGTTGTGGTTGGGGGTTCTGCCTCGGCGCAAGGACGTGGATCGTGGGTGACGCTTGGTGCTAGGGGATCTTGTTACCTGTGTAAGCGGTGACCACCTCGCTTCCACGGGTTGGAGAAGCTGACCCCCCGGCTGGAGCAGGTCCACGAGAACGTCGAGTACACAGTAATCGTGGGGGAGCCATCCGTTCTCTGCCGAACAAGCCAGTCAACGTCATGCGAGTTCTCCGCGTGTATTCCGTCTAGGGTAGGTCCGGCCCGAGAAAAGAGGACCAAGGTCACATCGCGGCAGTCAGAGCTAAGTTAATTCCTGAATGCATGATCCTCACTGCATCGAAACAGTGTTGGTCATGTGGGCCGCGGTTGAGTTGGGGATTCGGATGCTTGTCCGTCAGGCGGAGATGATCGACGGCGGCTCGAACGGCTAACATACTCTCGGGTACGATGACGTCTGGGAACTCATTTGACTTGATCACGGTTTCCACTTGCATGTGTTGCCGGATGTGCTCTTGGCGTTTAAGTCAGGGGGTTGCCGAGGATGTTCACAGCACAGAGTAGGGCTGGTGGACACCTGTACGTGCATGCTCATGCAGCTGTGCGGTGGCAACAGGACGTTAGGATCAGAAGAGTTTCTTGACTCGACTTTAGGTGTGTACACCGAGGACGATCACGATGACAACCGCAGAGCAAGAGGTCCGTAAACGACCCAGTACGTATACACACAACACCAACACCCTCTCAACGCCCGGGTATATACTACACAACAAATACTATATACAACAAAAACACCGCCGTCAACTATCCGCAGAAGGCAGCGCCGCATTAAAACCAACATATATCCATCCTACACAAGATCCTCCCTCAGCCCCCACCCACTCCTAAACC
>Ga0247824_10001170_pt1 | contig 14076 bp, 15 predicted proteins | sample 13C_PalmiticAcid_FD_194412 | JGI IMG/M metagenome (GOLD analysis project Ga0247824, IMG submission 194412) | Soil microbial communities from agricultural site in Penn Yan, New York, United States - 13C_PalmiticAcid_Day48 | ecosystem: Environmental > Terrestrial > Soil > Agricultural land... | reverse complement strand
TCCTTTTACTTTGTTCGTAGCTACTTTTTTGTCCTCCGAGTTCGATCATATTACCGTCCACTCCTTTCAGATGCAACCCCCATGGCTTCAGGACTTGGCCGGTCTACCACAGTGCTCGTTTACATCGTAGCCTTCACATATGTTGCCAGCCTCGCGGTGATTTGCTTGCGTGTCTTGATCGAACGCATCTGGTCCGGCACCTTGCTCGTCATGTACAATGTCACATCCCTCATTGCCGTCGCTGCCAGTTTATTGATGATGCATGTCGAGGCCTATAAGGACGGCCATTGGAGTTGGGCCAACTATGGATTCTGGTGGCTACTTTTGGCGGGTGATTCTTTTATCGGGTGGTTCCGCCTCGAAGGCATCCCCACGGAAGGTAAATGTCTCGAAGATATGGTCTGGCCAAGACTCCTTCAATCACCTGCCGTACACTCACGCTCTTTTTTCTGGCTGGGCAACGTTAGGGTCCTCTCCGGATTCAAAAAAGTACGATTTGGCGTTAGTGGGCACCTTCCTGTTTCGTTACGTGTCGTTGTGGATCATGGGTCTGCTTTCAGTCGTGCATTACAGAAAGGACTCTAAAGTGGATGGTGCAGATGCACTCCGTGCCCTTGATCCAGGAGCGACCGAGGCGACTACCGATGCGTCCTCCCTTTTCCACCCCTCCACCAAGCCAGGCTTGTATGGTACCTTCACCAAGGCGTTCATTTCACCCGAGAAAAATGGAAAGAGTCTAAACACCGACTATCCAACGACGGGATCATCTTCGGGCGCTGAGATTAAGAAGGACCTAGAGAAGGAGCAAGAAGAGCAAGTGTACTCCTTCAAAGACATTTGGACAAAGATGAAGCGACTAGTCCCTTTTATGTATCCGAAAGGCAACACCTGGCTCCAGTTCTTGATCATCTTGACTGGCTTTTTCCTGCTCCTCGGTCGTGTAGTCAACTTGCTTGTCCCCATTCAGACGAAACGCGTCGTTTCCCGGCTATACACTGACGATCGTAAGTGTTCAAATGGCTCAATTCTGCGAAGAACCGGACTTTTTTGTAGTCGGTGAACTACAACACACGTCCACATTACAACAACTCAAAACCATTTCTAAAAACACGTCTAGCGTTCGGTGTATGGGGTATTGTCCTCTATGTGTCCCTCCGTTTTATTCAACATCTCATCACTGGCTTGCGAGGGTGGGCATGGATTCCAGTTCAGCAGTACAGCCACAGCACGTTAACCATTTGGCTCCTGGAACACGTTCACAACCTGTCGCTGCAATTTCACCTAAACCGAAAGACAGGAGAGCTACTCCGAATCATGGACCGAGGCACTAGCGCTGTCACGTCGTTGCTGGGCACAGTACTCTTCCGGTTGTTTCCAGCCGTAGCGGACGCGTTGATCGCAGTGGTGTATTTCTGTGTGGCATGGAATTGGAGATACTCGGTGATTGTTTTCACCACGATCGTTACGTACGTTGTGGTGACGGTCGTGGTGACAGAGTGGCGAACCAAGTACCGCCGTGATATGGTTGTGTGCGACAATGAAGTCCGTGCCATAACAGTAGACTCGCTGTTGAACTATGAGACGATCAAGTACGATGCTGCTGAGGAGTTTGAGACCGAACGATACCGTGAGGCCATCCGAGAATTTGTGATTGCCGATTACAGGAGCCAGTTCTCAAACCACTTGCTCACACTGTTGCAATCATTCGTGATCACGATGGGCACGTTGGCGGGATGCTTGCTCTGTGCCTACGAGATATCAATTGGCAAGAGCGAACCGGCCAACTTTGTCGCCTATACCGTTTACCTGAACCAGCTCTACCCTCCGGTAAGCACTTGAGTCTGTCTGCTTTCACGGTGCTGGATGCAGGACTGGAATAGCTCGCGGTTAGATCGGGTTTAAGGACTAACGGTTACCAATTGCGCGGAATAGATTAACCGGTTTGGACAGAACTATGGTGCTCTGCAGCAAAAGGTTATTGACATGGAAAAAATGCTCAAGCTACTGGAACAAGATCAGACTGTGAAGGATGTCCCTGGAGCAGAACGTCTTGTGGTCCGGAAAGGCGATATTGTATTTCAAAATGTGGGCTTCCACTACGACAGTCGTCAACGGGGTTTGCAGAACATCAACTTTACGGTCCCCAAAGGTGGGACGGTGGCACTTGTGGGCTCCACTGGCTCAGGGAAATCAACTATCTTGCGACTGCTGTTCCGGTTCTATGATGTGGCCTCGGGCAGAATCCTGATCGATGGGCAAGATATCTCTCAAAAGACACAGACCAGCCTTCGCGAACAGATTGGTGTGGTTCCTCAGGATGTAGTTCTGCTTAACGACACGATCTACAACAATATCCGTCACGGTCGACCCAGCGCAACAGAGGAACAAGTCAAAATGGCAGCCAGGGCTGCACAGATTCACGACACGATCATGGCCTTCCCAGATCAGTACGACACCAAGGTTGGAGAACGTGCCTTGAAGCTGTCTGGAGGTGAAAAGCAGCGTGTGGCAATCGCGCGTACGATCTTGAAGAACCCTCCGATTGTCCTTTTGGATGAGGCTACTTCGGCTTTGGACCCCGTTACTGAGAGCCAGATTCAAGCTGAATTGACACATATGACTAAAAACAGGACGACTCTTGTGGTTACACATCGATTGAGCACAATTGTTAATGCTGATCTTATCCTTTGCATCGAGGACGGCATCATTGCGGAGCAAGGAACGCACAGTGAACTGATTGGAAGGGCGTTGGCCAACGGAGGAAAAGGTAAAGGTGATGATGGCCCTTGTTGATCAAGTGGTGGTAACATCTTCCGTTGACATTTTGCTTCCTCTTCCTTACATGAATAGGTGTCTATTACGGAATGTGGAGACAGCAGAGCACAGAGGAGCAAACGGACGGCTCTACTTTGGATGGAACGCTTTCGGATGATTCGGAGACCAAGAAAAAGCGAAAGGGCAAGAAACGCAAGGAGCATCATTTGCTCCTGCAACCGGATGACCACACAGTTGCCATGAGTGTGGGATACCCAGTGGCAGCGACATCAACCACTACAGCCGCTCAGGAATCCACAAGCCCTGCCGGGTCGACTCGCGTGGTGGTGGAATCTCCTATCATGAGAGCAATGGACAATGAAAGCAAGGGTGGAGGTTCTGGATCGGGAAACTAAGAACGATAGGACCAACGCCTCCGAACCCAACTCTCCTCGAAGGCAAAAAGAGATAACATGACGCGTATCACTTCATCAGGGCAGGATCACGATGTATATGTGTAGACGACCCTTCAACAATAAAGACACCGAAGCGATTCAAAGACGAAATGACCTCTGAAAGCTCTGGCCAGTAGGTAAATAGGAGCGTGAAGACTGCGTATCGTTGGGACAAAAGATAGTGGGGAGCGTGAGGCGAGTGAAAGGAACGAGATCTTTTTAGGTTCAGGGTTTCTGCAGTCTACATACCACAGTCCAAGAAGAACCAGGTGATTGTGGCCAACACAGCATTCGGGCCACAATACCATGTGGACGATGATATTGGAGGGAAGCTCTTTTAGACTTTGCTGGTATGGAGCACAGAACACCAAGGGGTACCGAGACACCGTTACTCTTGAACACCCATTTCTTATCTGGTATGGTACTTTGCCCTTCTGCCATGCACTCACAAAGCCAAAGGAGATGCTAAACGCTTTTTTTTTTAATTGTACAAGCTACGAGAAAGAAAGAAAAAGAAAAAAGAGAAAAAACTGGAAGAAATCTCGGGGACGATCCCCTTCCGGCACGACCCCTCTTCCGGCACCGTCCCGCCTTTTGTCACTCTCCTCTAGGTCTACAATCACATTATCGGTCCCCGTAGCGCTGGGCGGCGTCATCAGGTCAATATCAAAACTCGAATTGCGCAACGCGTTTGCAGTACCCAGTCTTGGCGGTTTTCATCTGTGGATCTCATGGATCAGGAAGGGCTGTCGTAGCAAGATCGCTCATCTGCAAGTTATCACAGAGCATCAATATGCTTGCCTGTAAGTTCATTGACTTGTATTCTGCACTCGCCCGTCTTCAGGAGGGTATCTGAGAACCGCAACCAACTTTGTACGCCTTGAATCTGTTTTGCCAGACTGCGTAGAGATCAATTGCGCCGAGTTTACCGAAGATAGACTACCAGTATTGATCACAAAATTCCAGCAATGGTTCGACACCGCCGCATTCCACTCTCTCACTGTCCTCTTCCTTGAGGATCTGGATCGTCTGAACAGGGGCAACGGATCGTGTTGTCCAACCAAATGACCAAATGCTGACACAAACGCACAGTGCGGAATGGTGGAATGGTTGGGCGGTGTGTACGTTCTTGTAGCAATCTCTCTGCTAGACTGCATTGATCCAGAACTGCTTCGGTCAGGTCGTCTCGACAAATCTTTGCTCTGTGGAATGCCCAATCTTCAGGACCAGCATGAAATCTTGACATGCATGTCACGCAAGATGGAGGTCGCCGAGGACGCGGACTTGAAAGCATGTGCGTGTCGCGCAGATGGATTGACTGGGGCTGATTTGCAGGCTGTCCTGTGTAATGCTCGCCTGGAAGCCATTCGTGTTGCCATTGGGAAGGACGAGGTAGTCAAAAATGAACGTCAGAAAAGCCATAGTGGAACTGGAGCATCGTTCTCCGTCACAGGAGGAACCAGTTCAAGAATAGGAGATGGTAAGGCGATGCGATTCGTGAGTTTTGAAAGAGCTTTGCAGGTGCTGGAAGAGCGGGTCAGAGGGCCAATCTGATGCAGTAAGAGCGTAGTCTTATCGCCCAACGGGTAAGGACAGCACTTTACAAGGACGTTGTCAAACGAGCCATTATCTCGCTCACTTTGTACTGTTCTGACACCGAATATCATACTTGTATGGCAAACAATGTGGAAAGACGGGGATCATCCTAGGATGATGGTTCCGAGTACCGATTGATCAGTTTTGAGAATTCACGGGAAAAATCCTTCCATTGCAATCGACCGGACTCTATTACAATTCATACTTGTAGCGTCCGAGATACCACTCAGAACTATTCAATACGGAACCCTCGTTTCTTAGCAGCTCAGGTCCTCCTCTCCATCTCTCCAGAGCACTGTTGACGCCTGAGTAGTCACCTCGACGATCGAATATAATTCCGGCAAAATGCTTCATGCCGATAGTCCATTCAATGGTGAAGTCGCCATCAGAAGCGGGATGTTCGATTCTCGCCTTCACCGCTGATAGCAAACTGTTCGGTGACTCGTCGTCTATGATTCCTTTGTTGTCGACATCCGGTCCGAGGCTGATTCCACAGTAACACTCGTTTGCTCTGGCCGTGGCCTCCTTCAAATCGTAACTCAAGCCGTATCGTAAACCATCGAGACAAAACTTCGCACACGATGTCCTCCTGTTGTTGGTGACAATCGCCCAAAATGTTTTCAGGGTCTTCCAACACGTACTTTTCCAATCGGATGCCATCTCGACCTCGGGCAGGGGATTGGCAACAAATTCGCTGTGAGTGCCTTGGAAGACAAGTACCATGTCTTCATTGTAGATGCTCACTTTGCTGTCGTCAGGGACAGCCTTTATGGGCCATAACAGCACCACTGATACGAGCGATCCAAGAATGGCCCAGGAGAGAATTCTACGGACGAACATGGAAGGACTAGATGGCTACGGCAAACCGTTAGTCGCTTCTCAGTCGTTATGGAAGGTCTCAAGAACATACACACAGGCCCTTCACCTTTGGTAGTTTTATGAACTAACGAGTGGGAATAAAAGAAGTCAGCGCTGTGCAGTTTTCAAAGAGGTGCGTAGAGGTGGTCGAGTTTGGGATCGCTTCAGGATAAGGGCAGGGTTGGAAAATGGACCAGTTTATATTCTTTGCGAATACAAGGATGGAGCTTTTGGCCGTTCAGCCCCAAGGTTGCTCCGAATCTCAGTCCTGAGAACTGTCGTACCACTGCCATGCCTTGCTCTTCCTTGCAACAAACTTTGCCAAGAGCACCTTGTTCTTGTCTCTGATCAAACTCTTTCCCAACTGCTGCGCTTCAGAGGAAAGAAAGGGAAGTTTCCAAACATTCGCCTCACCGCCTGAAGGTATCTTACTGTGTCTGGCGGTAGCTCATTTGACACAGCACTTTTAGATGCACACAAAGTTGTCGACTCCATGAGTTGTCCACAAAGTTATCGATGCCGAGCGACTTGTACCGTTTCGGATCCTTTAGAGTGTTGGTGACGACTCATGGTGCCCACAACCAGTAGTATTTGGTGTAATTGAGGGTGTTTGATAATCAACTGAGTGAGGGTCATGGTGTCGAGGGCCCTGCTCGTACATAGAGTTCGCTGTGTCGACAGTTGGTCGTATCACCTGCGCAACGACGTAAGAGACAGGAGAGGTTGGTGTCCACGTGCCGAATGAGAAAGAGGGCGTTATTTGATTTCACAAGCCAGCGACACACCTCATGATCCTGGACCCTTCAGGATGACTGGAACGAGATTCAGCACTCGAGCAGGGTGCTAATCAGGGATCTGTAGACCGTGTCCGCCCTCGCCTTGTCCACTACTACGATTCAGAGCCATCGAACACTTGTCGATCCTGGAAGGGGACTCTGTCCAGTCGTTCTCGATTATCTTCCTCGCCAAGTCCTTGCCACCTTCAACGTACGGTGTTAACGCCCACTCTCTCCAGGAAGAAACTAAAAGTCAGACCGACTTCCAGTTCAGGACTGATGTCTTCCGAGGTAGGTTATTAAGCTTAGGTCTTGTTGGTCAGACGACTACCGAACGGGGCTATTACTAACTGAGCGCTATACACCGTTATCCGTAATATAGTCTACAGCCATCTTGTCGGTCCCGATAGCACTGGGCGGCGTCACTCAGGTCTATATCAAAACTCGAATTGCGCAACGCGTTTGCAGTGCCCAATCTCTTGACGATTCTCATCTGTGGATCTCATGGATCAGAAAAGGCTGTCGTAGCAAGATCGCTCATCTGCAAGTTATCACAGAGCATCAATACGCTTGCCTGTAAGTTCATGGCCTTGTATTCTGCACTCGTTCGTCTTCAGGAAGGTACCCGAGGACCGTAACCAACGTTGTACGCTATTGAATCTGTTATGCCAGATTGCGTAGAGATCAACTGCGCCGAGTTTGCAGATGATAGCTTGCCAGTGCAGATCACAAAGTTCCAGCAATGTTTCGATGTAGCCGCTTTCCACTCTCCCTGCGTCCTCTACCTCAAGGATCTGGATTCCAGCAGAAGTGGAACATGCGGATTCGTTTCGATCTCGACAAATAGCCGAAGTGTTTTTGCTGATCGCTGCCACGATGTGCAAGCGCATTGACCAGATTGCAATTGTGGAAACAGCACAGCGAACAGGCTTTCGCCCATCCTTCCTTGGTCACGTCGCATCTGTTCAGTGCAATTATTCGACTTGCACCACCGGGAAAGACGGAACCCAAGGAGATGTTACAGAGCTTAATGGAGTTGGACCATTTTTGTAGAGATCTCTTCCTCAGGTCGACTTGGTGTCGGTGACATCCAGGACGGAGGGTTATCTAGCGGCTGATTTGAAGGCGTCCATGGAGAGGGTTGTTCACGAAGGCGTCGTGCGTAACATTGCTTTACAGACAGTTGACCGCGATAATGGCAAGGAGGCCACTGACATCATGGACAAGCATACTCTTCCTAGTGGTGTTACCATGGATCTCGTACCTCACTCGGGCAATGGACACAACTGCAGCTACATCGGCGTCCGATGATGGCGTTACATGGACGCAAGCAGATTTTGTGAAAGCTCAGGAAGTCTTCGTGCAAAGCAGCTTGCGTGGCTACCAGCTGATTGGATATTGGAGGTCTGAACGAGACTCGGAAGATTCTATTGGAGACACTGGAATGGCCCACGATTTACGCGTCCATCTTACAATGCCCTCTTCGACCCTGGTCAGGATTGTTGTTGTTTGATCACCCAGGTTGCGGGAAGGCACCTTTGGTATCTCGGCGACCAAGGAATAAGGCCTGGATTTGATTTCTGTGAAGGGACCCAGTTGCTGAGCAAGTACATTGGCGCCCCTGAGAAGTCTGTTCGTGATCTCTTTGAACGTGCCCAGGCTGCTAAACCATGCGTGCTGTTCTCTGACGAGATTGTCAGTATTGGACCCAAGAGGTAAGGATCATGGGAAGGATTGAGGAAATAGCTATCGTGCGTTCAAGTGCTGCATGAGCCCATGATCAACTTTATAACCATTGTTATTACACACCCTGGTCAAAACACAGGGTTCATGCAGCACAGGAATAACGGATTGTGTCGTCAATCAAATGCCGATAGTAGGAGTGTTGGACGGTGTGTACGTCCTGACAGCAACCTCTCTGCCGGACCTGATTGATCCAGCACTGCCTCAGTCAGGTCGTCTCGACGGATCTTTGCTCTGTGGAATGCCCAATCTTCAGGACCGGCATGAAATCTTGACGCAAGATGGTAGTTGCTGAAGAGGTGGAGTTGACAGCATGTGCGCGCCGTACACATGGATTGACTGGAGCTTTGCAGGCTGTCCTCTACATTGCTCACCTGGATGCAATTTTTGTGGCCATTGAGAAGGATGGGGCGGTCAAGAAGGAGTGTCGGAACTACCAGTAGTGAGACTGGGGCATTGTCCTCCGTCCCAGGATGAATCGATTCAAGGATAGGGCTAGTAGGGTGATGCTATTCGTGAATCTTGGAGGAAAGAATTTTGCAGGCGGTGGAAAGCGAGCCAGAACCAATCTGACACAGGTAGAACATGGTCTAAACGCTCAACTAGTAAGAACAGCGATTTACATTGACTTTGCCGAACGACCCGTTATGTCATTCACCCCCACCCCCTCTTTGTACTGGTCTATGTTCGAGGAACAAGCCAGCTGACGTGTCTTTGTGCGAACCCTTGCATTTTCTAGTTGGGGTTGGTAGCCAAGAGCATGACATCTGCCAAAGAGACAGCCTTTGGTGCTGAAGGGTCGCTGGCTCTGGGTTTAACTCGGCTGACAAACCAAAGGGAACACGACCGATCATCACGAATGAACATCTCGGTACCTAAACAGCACACAACCCTCCACCACACCTGAGGAGATCCTGTCGATCTTATGTGTGTACTATCAACTAGGTTGTTGCAGCCGAACACATCAACTGATTTTGTTACTTTCTTGCCGTGGCAGCTACAAGGAGTTGTGGGCGATCGTACAGGTTGAATGGTGCAGGCAACACTGGATACGAGAATCCACAAGTTCAGCCAAAGAACAGCTCTTGCATGAACCCATCCGAAAAGAAATTATAAATCAGGACAGGAGCGCTGGGTATCTCGGCAGTTATTCGGTGTTCTCAATAACCATTCGCCGTGGTCAGCCTCAAACACAACATTGGGAGTCCAATCTCATACGGCCCTACTGCACTCCCATCTGAAAGCGTGACCGGGACGAAAAGGGCCAATAGTCCTGCATCCAGACGATTGTACACCCAACGTCTATATCACCGGATAGCGTACTTGAATAAAAAGCAAGGTGGGAAGACGAGAATCATTCTACGATGATAGTTCCGAGTATCTGTCGATCAGTACTGAGGATTGAATAGTTAGTCCTCCCATTGAAGTCCGCCGAGCTCTATTTACCTCACATTTCAACCGTCATCGCAGAATGGTACGCTTTCAGTATCAAAGACAGTGCAACCTCGTCTCAATCCACAATGGTGGTATGTGCATTCCATATATAATTTATAGATATAATAGTCCACCTATTGTTGCCATCGGATGGACTCTACTTCAGTTCCTTTTTGTAGCGTGCATAGCCCGCAATATTTTGTATGGTCCAAGTGGATTGGTAGTTCTCTGCCATTTTCCCTTCTTTCCATCTCTTCAGAGAATTCTCCATGCCTCCATTGTTGCCTCTGCAGTCGACGACATATGCCACAGCGTTCTTTGTACCGATAGACCATTCACCGGTGGCAATGCCAGTAAAGCCGCCACTGTCGATTGACCTCTTCATTGCGGAGATCAGACTGCCCTTGTCCTCCAGCAGGAGTGCCTTGCTATCGGAATCAGCTCCAAGATGAACTCCACAGTAGCACACGCCGGCTGAGGATCTCAGCTCCCTCTTTTGGCAATCGAACTGCACTTCATACTGGAAACCATAGATACATTCATGCGCCTGATCTCTCCTGTGGGCTAAATATCCATCATAAACTTTGACGACCCACGGTCCAATTGTAATGACGGACATCCAGCACATTTGCAAAGAAATATCCAATGCCAGATTGACCTTGGGCTGAGAATTGGCAATGAGTTCGCGGCGGGTGCCTTGAACGCGAATTGACATGTCTTCATTGTAGACGCTCACTATGATGTCGTCGAGGGCGATATCAGTAGTGCGGTTGAGAGGTGCTGCAAAAATGAGCGATCCGAGGAGGGCCCAGGAGATAATTATACGAGCGAGCATGGAAGGACTAGATGGTTCCGGTAATTCGTTAGTCGCTCCACAGAGGAAGTAATGAAGGGAGGCCCTGGGAACATGCACACAATCTCCTCACCTTTGGCAATCGTACGGTCTAACGGACATTGGGGTAATGGGTATCAAAGATGCAACAAGCGGGAATACAAGAAGTTAGCGTTATGTAGTGTCAAAATACGCGATACGAAGTAGTCGAGTGTTGAGTAATAGGGAGCGTGTGGAAGATGGGATCGGTTCGAGGTATCTTACCAAGGCTGAGGATACGAACAGGGCAAGGTGATGGTTGGAGAATGGATCAGAAAAAGTGGCCGAAGATCGTACTTTATATTCGCACCAGAGTACATGCAACCCGAATGAGCATGCCTCTTCTTGGTTGTTAAGTCCAAAGGCCGCTCCGAATCTCAGTTCCGAGGACTGTCGTACCGTCGTCAGTATTGTCCTGATGGAGTTCCGCCTTCTTGTCGGAGACTCTTTCAACCAGCCGATCTCTTTGTATCATGCATATGCACCACGAATGGTCAGAGAAAGAAAGTTCAACCGACGATCGCTAAATCGCCAAACACCGATTCGAAACAAAAGGACATGGGAATATCATGAAATTAAGCTTCTGGGCGAGGGGTGTTCTGACGAAGTCTATGGACGCCATAGGCTACCCACAAAGTTGCCGATACCATGCGAGTTGTGCCGCTTCGGGTTCCTAAGGGCGTTGGCGACGACTCTGGGTTGGTTGTTCATGATCCTGATGAGATGAGAAGAGAAGGGTGAGAAGGAGGAAGGGGGAGCTCGAGTCGTGTGTGACTGGTGGTACCACAAAAGGCATGAGTCTCAACTTCCTCACTTGTGCATCCCTTCACACGCATCGGCCTTGATCCTGACCCACGCAGACTCCTCCAGGATGACAGGAACGGGATTCAGCACCTGAAGCAGAGGGATCTATACACGGCGTGCACAACAGCCCTCGCCCTGACGAATGAGAATTGAGCCCACGAGGGGCGGAGATCGACAGTCCTCGGGAACGGCACGACGACAGCGAAGACGAGTCTCTGTTGGCAAAGTACAGCATGGTACATCGGGACTTCCGGCCACTCGATCATCGGCTTTGTCAAGCCGAACACTGTCCAGCCTCCATCGATGTTATCGCGCCATTGGATCACAATAGATCACCATTAAAACCATGATTCATTCGCGAGCCTTGCGTCAAGGAGGAGCTTTTGGATGAGCGGGGGCCCTCGCTGGAACCTTGTTCACTGTCCTCCAGTCCTTGGTTCAACAGCTTGGTGGAGTTGACCTCAAGCCTTGACGGCCTGGCAAGCCTTGACGCGCCTGGCATACAATATAGAGGTTGCTGAGGATCTGGGTTTGCTGTCGTGTGCTGTCGTACAGATAGATTGACTGGGACAGACCCGCGGGCAGTCCTCTACGATGCTCGCCTTGAAGCCCCTTTCAGTGTCGCTATAGCGGAACTGGAGCATCGTCGCCCGTCCCAGGAAAACCAGTTCAAGATCAGGAGTGGCAGGGCGTTGTGGTTCATGAGGCTTGGAGGAAGGGATGGCAAGACGTGCTCAACATGTACATGTACATCAACGCACTCAGTTCCTTGTTATCTTTCTTGCGTAATACATTTAACGCAGCAGCTACATATCCAAAGTCGCCATGAGTTATTCGATGCCGAGAGACTCATGCCGTTTCGGATCGCTGAGTGTTTGAGATAATTCTGATCAATTCAGGGCGCCCACAACTGGTGATATGGTACGTAAGAGAGTAAGAGAGGGAGGGCTCACAGAGTTTTTTCGCGTCTTTGTGCTTGTGGCGTTTGATTTCTGGGCTGGAGTATTGAGCTGCAGGGTGTTTGATCCTCTCTCACTTACATGATGCCAGCAAAGCTCACAAGCACCAGCGATGCCTCTGCCTTCACACTTGTCTGCGGGCATCTCTCCACACGCATCAGCCTTGATCCTGACCCGCGCAGGATCCTTCAGGATGACTGGAACGGGCTTCAGCACTTGGAGCATAACGGCCCTCAGGCTTCAACGAATGACAATAGAGCCATGGAGATGGAGATCGACAGCCCTCACGAACGGCGTAAGGATAGTGAAGGCAACCCTCTGTTGACAAAGTCTACAACCGCCTCCGGGGGCAAAAAGCACTACGAACTCGGTCTTGCCCAGCATCAGACACTTTACAATCAAGGATCCGTCATGGCGTCCGATCTCTCTATCATCGGCTTTATCAAACTGAACACTGTTCAGTCTCCACCAATTGTATCACGCCATTGGATCACGATAGATCGTCCTCAACAACAAGATGTAGTTGCCAACCCGGTCAAGGAGGAGCCGGTGCGTGAGCGGGAGGATGAGGCAACCATGACCGAATCCAAGCCATTGAAAGCAGAGGACTCATTGGCTGCGACCTTATTTCCCGAGCAGTCTGGTAGTCAGCCTCATCAACGACACCACCACCAACATTTCTCCGTGTTCCCATCTAGTTATCAGGCACCATCACCAGGAATGTCACACAAACCTCTTATACCCAGCGTACCTCCTGGCGGCGTGTCTGGTATGTCTCAAGATCCGCACAATGGACCTTCCACTGCTGCGCGTGGAAAAACAAACGAGGCTGATGCTGTCCCATCAAGTGCTAGCATGGCGCAACAGCAGTTATACTCGACCCTCTATCATTCCTTGAATCAGGAATCGCTGGTGGCTATTGTGGCGCTCCAGTATCCGGACAAAGCCTGTACTCGGTTACGCAAATGGAAACGCGCTCAGGATGACACGCCTTCAAAAACACAAAAAGTGGTCTCAACAAGTGCTACAACTGGCAGTCTGGTACCTAAGCGGTTACAGGGATCCCCTAGTTTGCCTATTCACGGTTCACCCGATCTACATCCTCAGGGAGGCGTCGGTTCACTTTCCTCCAACCCTACGTTCGGCAGCTTGGCGGGATCATCCTCCACGAGTGTGGCATCCACCGGCTCGGCTTTGATCGGAAGCAATGCGTCCAAGGATGACTCCAGCGCTGCTATCGCCTCAGCGTCGCTCGCAACCGTCATTGACGACCGCAAATGGTATGGGCTCTTGATGGCTGCACCTCACTTTTTGTCAAGCCAGTTCCATTCAGTCCCAGTTCGTTTAAACGGCACACACGGTAATGCATGACAGTCAGGTCTTTTGGATGTGTCATTCAAGCCATAGATGGTGTATCGGCAAAATGCTAATCTGTATGAATCGGTATTTCATCTTGACTTTCTAGGAAACGTGGACCGCTCTGAAAAGTTTGTATTGCTGGTCATACCCAAGAACGCATCCACAACGAACGCCCCATGGATTCCCAATATGAATCATGACAAACCGCAGTTTTATACAAGACTTCCTGTTCGAGAGACTCAGCTCTTATCCGTACGGTTGACGCACTTCACCAGACACAGCTCGTCAGCTGAAACTCGTGAATCAAACGGATATCTGGCATGTACCAGCATGGAGCTCCTTGGGAACACAAAAGCAACACTTCAGGAGATCCGTGGCGACCTTTTGGCACTAAAGGCCAAATGCGATCAAGCAGAAGCGCCAAAGTCGTGGGATAAGCAATTGGAAAGCAGGATTCGGGGCAAGTA
>Ga0247824_10001169_pt1 | contig 14085 bp, 16 predicted proteins | sample 13C_PalmiticAcid_FD_194412 | JGI IMG/M metagenome (GOLD analysis project Ga0247824, IMG submission 194412) | Soil microbial communities from agricultural site in Penn Yan, New York, United States - 13C_PalmiticAcid_Day48 | ecosystem: Environmental > Terrestrial > Soil > Agricultural land... | reverse complement strand
GTACAGGGGGGGCCAATTGTCAACACCCACCTAACTCTATTCGATTCTTCATTTCGTTTGCTGAACTTCCATAGGTGCGAATCCTGCTCTCTATTCACGCAAGTTGATGCACTATGCCTTTCTGGAACTGGAAAAGTATGATAACATTGAGGAAGAAGCCTTCTACGACTACTTCAACGTCAATCCAGTCGATATCATGGAGAAGAGCTACGAGCAAAGTTTATTAGATGCCAAAAATGAGGTGAGGAATCCGAGGACTATCACTTTCACTTGCCAATTGATCTAGAGTCCGATGAAGGCGAAACCTCTAAACCAAAAAGCCGTTCCATTCTTTTTTGCGTGTTTTTTCGGACTCCCTATCAATATATAGGGCTTGATTGGATCATCGACGGCATGTCTGGCTATCCTTCGAGACGACGAACTTCGTATTGCCAACCTAGGGGACTGTGGCGTGAGTGTGATCCGTCGGAACGAGTTCATTTTCAGAACAGAGGAACAACAACATTCATTCAATTACCCATATCAACTTGGTACTGGTAGTTCCGATAGTCCCTCGGACGCAATGACGTTCACAGTCAAGGTGGAGAGTGGCGACATCGTGGTGATGGGTTCGGATGGCATTTTTGATAACCTGTTTGATGAGGACATTTTGGAAGAAGTTGTCCGATGCATTGGTGGCGTGGACCCGAACCAGAACCAGAGCCAAGACCATTATGGCACAGGATCACCAGCCCGTGCCGGTAAAGGAGTGAGTGGTCTCTGGAGCGAGCTGACAAGTAGCGCTGCCAAGCTAGCATCCACATCCTCGTCTACGATCGCGGCGATCACTGGTGTGGCCACGACCACGACCACGACCACGACCGCAACGGCTGATGCAACAGCGACCTCAGCACCAGAAGGGGCTGAATCCACCGCGACATTCTTCAACACTTCGGAAGGCCCAGATTCTCCGTGTGAACTTTCACCCCTTGCTGCTGCTGCCATTGCGGCCGCACACTCGACAGCAATGCCACCATCGGCTGCACTCTATTCGATATCCACAGCATCGCAGAGAAGGCACGAGCGAAGGATCCCCGAACCTAGTGTCATTTGTGACGCCTTGGCAAAGAGAGCCAAGAACGTCAGTGAGGATACAAGGCATCATGGTAGTCCATTTCAAAGTCGTGCCATGCAAGAGGGTCTTTACTACCAAGGTGGAAAACGGGATGACATGAGTGTCCTTGTAGCTATCATTAAGGTTGCAGAAGACTCGCCTGATCGCAGGTGAAAAGAGGGAAAGGAAGAATGAGAGTGAGGATATAATAAAGCAGAGAAGAGGGAATGGAATGAACAAGAAAAAAATTGTCGCTCGCATTCTTTTATTGTTGATGCCAATCTATACCTTGGAGGTAGTGGATGATGTGACAGATAACGTTGGTTGTTGAACAGAATCCCTGTGCTACAGGGTGCATCAAACATTCCACTGGGTCATCGATCTGTTCTGGCGTGAGAATCGAGGTGAAAAAGCGGTGCTCTTTGGGATCCATCTCTGTCTGCAGGATCCACCCCTCCACAATACGATCCATTCCAATGGCTTTGGCGACCAGCTGTACTTGAAGCGCATGGTCCAGCCTCAAAAAATGCGCCATCAGGTCGCCGTCAATCGTGTTCGCAGCAGGAGAGGACAAACTGCGGTACCGGTCGTGAGAATTGCACAAAATGGGACGACATTCGTAAGCAGCCTGAACAGTGCTCTGCAGCAAACTCAAGATCTGGTATACTTGTGGTCGTATACGCCAGAACCCAAGGATGCCGCCGATGAGTGAGGTGCCAATGAGTGCCTGCGAAGACAGTTCGACACCTGCTGGAAAGTCCGTGGGGGTCGTCCAGGGCACAAGAATCCACGACGATAATTTTCCTGCGGATGGTTTCGAGTAATCGTTGTTTTGTGAGTGTAATGTGCTCTCCAGAGCGCCTTGAACCGTGTTCTGTTGGGCCTGAGGAACCCCCGCCATGGAGTGGTCTGCGGGCCAAATCTTGGCGACATGGATGCGGTGCACAACCTCGCCCAAATGAAACGAGAACCGGTCAATCAACGTATACTGACAACTCGGATCGTCTAAATACCCCAACCCGAAAGGAATATATAAGTCATTGCTCAGTCAGCATAAACCCTACAGGCAAGATAAAAAAATATCGCCCTTACTTTGAGAATATCCGACACCAAAGATACCTCCAGAGAGGTCGACACCAACCACAAGGTCGGATGAGATGGCCAAGCAGTCTGTAACCGTTCTGGCATGCTTTGCACTACGGAAATGGTAGGCCGATGATGTTAATACGCGAAGGCTACCAAATAAGCTTCGTATGTAACAAAAGCCAAGTGTCTTCACCTCTTCAAAAAGATGATCTTGTCATGACTTTGCTCAGCGCTATCACCTGGTTGATACTCGTAAAGACTGATAGATTCGCGCCTGGATCCTGTACAGATCATGGATCCATGAGTTGAGATCTGGATAATGGGCCAGCGCTCGCGATGCGAAGTTTTTTCGACCAGCCTGCGAATGAGCGTCAAACAAGCAAATGTCAAAAACATGCCCTGATACATAGTGACCAGTATCCTGACATCTTCGATGGAATGAGTACCGTGATTCACCTACGTCTTCGTCTCCAAATCGAGGACGAGTAGCTTCAATTCCGAACCGGTGGCAACGAGTAGTTTCCTAACGGCCCGTCAACCAAAAAAAGGGCCGTTAGAGGAGCTTCACAAAGGAGGCCCGACGCACAAAATCATCCTAGAGGGCTTACATGTCCATGAAAGTCGACATAGCAAAGATAGGGGCATCCATAGGCGTCGCCCATTTCAGATCTATCTCGGTTTTCCTATTCTTGCGTTCTGCTTTCTGTGGACGAGGTAGTACGTTATATTATTAGCAACAGGCTCTCTCAGATCAGAGTGCATCCTGGCTCCGACAAATAGTCGTCCACCACTATCTTGACGTTTACTTGCCTTAGATTGCTTAACCCACAAAACCAACAGGCGCCCAGTCTTTGGGGCGGCAGCAGACGCCTCAGATCCCGTTGGAGAAAAGACACCTGTGCCGACGCATATATACACAGCATCGGATTTGTTTGGCCTTGGGATCTTCCATTCTACACGATAAAAGGGACGCGTAATCGAGTATACCGACATGTCAGTAGACGAAGGTTGGTGTGTGTGTAGAAGTTCGGTTTCAACTGCTCAAGATGGACTTCAAGAATACGTGGTTCCGTACCAGCGAGACAGTACACGGCTTCTCCTTTCCTCAAGGTAAACTCTGCGACGATGTGTTGCCTCTCCACACCTGGTTCGTGTGAAATTCTGTGTAATGACGAGTAGAGTACAGAGAACATTGTTGAAGGTACGACAGCATAATATACAGTGCCAAGTGCAACGATAAACAAATGACCATGAACACCATTGCCCTTTTTACCTGTCAGGATCGATCAACTGCAGGCTTGATTCGGCAAATGGGAACCCTTCTGCAACACTGGCTACAAGCAATAGCTTCTTCGAAGTTATGTCAAGGATCCTTCGCGGGGTCTAGAGATGCAATTGACAGAGTCTCAGCTTGACAGTCCTGAATATTCCTTCATATCAACATGATTCCATGAATATCCACTTACGCGTCCTAGAGGAAGCGTCTGATGAGTGTATCTATTCAATCCTGCAAGGGTTACGAGCTGCATGTCGCTGTTATCCACGATGAAGACAAAGCCCGCGCCGGATAATGGGGTTTCACCCGACTGAAACGAACAGGCTTGAGAAACCTGACGAAGCCACTGTGTTAGCATGTTTTTAAACCAAAGTGTATGATGCTCTTTCTTCCAGAGCGATTGACAAACAAGACAGGGTCAATCTCTTACCTCGCCATCGAAAAGTACAGACTGTATTTCCAAAACTCGATCGAGATTTGCCTGCCACAGTTTGTCTGAGAGGATCAACGCGCTCGAAGGGATACCGCTGCCAGAACAGACAAAGTTGACAGGCAGAAGTCCGACATCGAATATCCTTGGCAAAGTCATGCCTGCTCCTGGCATCACGCGTGAAGATTCCTGATCAAAAGATGGAACCCAGTCGTATGCCATAATCTGTCCATCACGTAGCCCCACCAGGATTTGCTGTCGATTATTGAGGCCCTTTAACAAGCAGATCGAATGAGGGATTGCCACGAACCCAAGGCCGGACTCAGCTATGGGATATCATGTAACAATCATCAAACGCAACATGTTATAACAATGTCAATAGAGTGCGCGAGTCCAAGATTCTTCAAAGTGTGAATACCTACTTAGTGATTCCCTGTGAACATCCGAAAGTTCGTGTGATCTAAGCCGGTAAATGACCACTGCAGGTTCGAGCGTGCCAATGCCACATAGAATATCATCCTCATCTCCGCTAGCCATATCCCCTTCTGATAGGCCAGAGCTCTGTGTCCAGCAGTGTATTGTGGTCGATTCTGCCTTGAGAGTGGCCGAACCCATGACCTTGAACGAATGCACAACATGTTCCGGGTCGCCGCCAGATTCGCTCCTGAACTCAAGTAAAAGAAGACTGCTCACACCGGCGGATATCTGTCCGAGAAGCAGCGTTCCTTCTTTGGCCAGACATGCTGAAGTAATAACACCGTCATTTAGCTGCCATTTGTGTTGAGTGCCTGGGAAATATCGTATCGGTTTGGTCAGTAGAAGAATAGTTCACTCCGATTTCGATCCAACATGTATGACGGAAGGAAGTATTACCTGACGCTACTTCTGCTGCTACAACCCCAGACCGATGAACCTGAAAGATCATTCCGTCCTTTAGTCGTCCAGAGTGGACTGTAGGTTGCGTAAGGTCAAGTCCACACCCATCAACGACATCTTCCAAGTTGCCTATAGACCACCAACACGATCGTCAATATCCTCATCTCAATTCACATATGAAAGGACCGCATATGCCGTTTTGTTTGCAAAAGTCTCTACCTCCTTCTCCGCTCCGCATCAGTTTCGTGCTCTGGATAAAGGAGACGACCATGAAAGAGTCAAATGCGTCGCTCATGTTCGCCTTGATGCTCCATAAGCCGGTCGATCCAGTAAAGAACTGCTGGCCACTACTCCCTGAGCTCTCAATCGACAACCCTGATCGGATTCTCTTTAAAGAACCTTCGGTTTTCATCCCTGAACACACGTACAACGAATCACGTCCTGGGAGAGATGGCTCACGAGTGCAAAAGTCCAGTATCGGAGAGCTGTTTTGAATCTCTGTGATGGCAAAAAGGTCAATTCCTTCCTCCTCGTCCTCTTTGATGGCCAGTATGCCGCCGTCCCCGTAGTCGCTCGAGTAGACCAAGTAATCAGTGTTAAGAAGGATTTCCTGATCCAGATCTGCCTGTAAAGAGAGTGTCGCAAATTGGTGTCTCGCCAAAACCTGCATAACACTTCCAACAGGTCGGTCCCCTGAGATGAGCTCGAATTGCATGGCAAGAGTTAGGTATTGAATATTAACGCGATAGAGCTCGGACGTGTCGCTCCCCAAATAGAGGGTTTGGTCGCTGGAAGGATATGGTGATGGGGGTGGAGTAGCGCACGCCGATATTAACGGGAACACGTCGTTCGGCAAAGAATCCGTCGCAAACTCCGTGGCGCCTTCCGGAATATCCCTTTTGGGAAGATCTAGTGATGTTCTGAAATTGTGTTTTGGAGTGTTGGATATTCCAGGGTCTGTTGAAGTCTCGACAGTGACGAGAGTGATTTTCTCCTCCTGTGGACGACGAGAGTTTGGGTAGTCAGTTCACAGCTCAAGTGGCGATAGAAATAGAGTGAAAAGGTAACCATAGCGGTGGGCTATCTTACGTCAACATAAACCATGGAGCCCGGAATATTTGGTAGGGCTTTGAGAAGGAGAATTGACTTTGAAGGACTGGAGTTGATCTGACTTGCTCCGGTCTGGACAACGAGGGTACTGCTCAAGCGGTTCTTTAGGTCAATATGAAACGTGGCGATGTGGTATCTTGTTGTCTCCTTGCTAAGGCGATACAGACCAAAATCACGATTAAATGGTTAATATATAGTTAAGCAGCCATCATAATGAATGGTGTCGACATTATAATAGCAACCATGTTCATACTTGTGGAGCAAAACTGCGAGAATTGCACTATCGTTGCTGCCAGAGGCAAGGAAATCCATCCCAATGATCGTCCCTTTCAGATCCACATTTGATATCTAGCCCCATGGTGAGAACCAGGTTAGTTACACCAGACTAAATGCTAGCCATGCACTACTTTACAATTTATAACATCTTACCTGTTCAACTGGATTGAACTGCGATCGCTTTGTGTTCTTGAGGACAACCAACTTGATGTGATTCTGGAACCCTGAAACGGCCATGATTTGGGAACTAGTGGGTTATGTTCAAGGAGGCCAAAAGTGAGTATACCATCTGAGGATCGTAGCATGTAAACCGTCGTTGTAGGTGTTCAGGTCAATCTTACGTTGGGTCAACAGCAATCTTTGCTCCTGCTTGCAAGTATCCAAACCCTGGCTTCGCAATCTCCAGCTACGTGTCATTTGTTCCGTGCAAGTGATGAGTTGGTGCTTTGATGAGCGACAGTGTACGGTATATGGATGGCATCGTACATGACATACCTCTTTTAGGATATAGAACTGTCCGTGTCCAGGCGTCCCATCCTCGCCCTCGTTGCAATAGAAAGTCAGAAAGGAAAGCACTCCCGAATCCGACGTGGCGACCAACACAGTGGAGGATGCCTTCCGTGGGACATACCCCAATCTTGGCTTGTCCACTGCGTGGTCAACGTCCATGTCTATTCCCTGTCTCTCGTCGTCTTCCGGCTCAAACGTGCACTGTAGCGCCTTTATGTCCTTGATAGTTCCATATACTGGCTGCTCATGAACCAACTCGAGAGAGCCTGTTGGACGCAGTTCTTGGTCCGTTTCATGAACAACGAACCTATACATGGACAAGAATGAGCCCTGCAAGGAACGCCCATAGCAGTTTCAGCCACCCTTTCCTCTTGTAGTCTGCATTGATACCCCTACTCCAGGTCATGATAAAATAACCTCGAACCTTGCCAAAGACTATGTCGATGAGGCCCGGCCTTTGAGGTTGCTCGCCAGGTGGCTCATGACTCTCTGCGCTCCAGTTCCCGATGCACGCTTGGTGTATAACACTGGGAGTCTGAAGGTGTTTCGCATACACTCGAATGTCTGAGGATTCCATGGTGGATGCCAAGAAGTGGGAGAGAACCGAACGAACGTCGCGCCCATGTAGCTCATGACTTGCAAGCCACATTGCCACCAAAAATGTGCAACCTTCGGATGGTCATTGCTCCTCATCCCACGTATCAAATCGCCAGGGGATGCCCCCTGGCATGGTAATGATCGATGAATGCTTTAATATCAACCTTACGCAAACGTACTCTTGAGAACGACGGCGCCAGCAACGACCGCTGCTGCCGTCAAGACATTCCCGCTTACGCCTGCCATAACTCCTGCTTGGAGACGCTTCAGTTCCGCCGTCGATCCTGGGAATTTGCCCACGCAGATTTGCTCAATCTCACCGCAAGCAATACCGATATCCACAAAGTGAGGATCAAGAGGGTTGGATTTGTTGTTAATCTGTCGTGCGTACAATCTGAAGATAGCAGCAACAGTGTCGATGTTCCTTGACTCTTTCATCAACCAGACGGTCTCGCCCTTTCGGATCTTGACATTCTCCGTTGTGAAGATCGAGTAGTTGGTATGGATCAAGTTCAGGGTGGCAATTGCCATCACTTGTGGGATGGCACAGAACTTGAAGCAAGACTCATTCTTGATCATGCTCAGGTACTCAAGCACATCCTTGATATGACCCATGGCGTTGGAAACCAAATGACTCGAACACTGCAAGGCTTGATCCTTGTTCTCAGGCTTGACCAAATCTTCCATTTCTTTGGCATATTGTCCCCAGATCTCCTTGGGCCAAAAACGACGGTTATCTCGCAAGTCCTCAAGATAGTCACGAATGATGTTGGTCTTCTGCAAGAAAAGACCCATCGAGTTGGACAAATCCTTCCTCTTGGCCACCAGGGGTGCTATAGCCATGATATATCAGTATGTTAGCTCAGGGATAAGGTTAAAACGTAACGGCAACATCAGGCTAGGCACGCTGGGTTTCCATTGAAGCCTTACACTCAAATCCAGATGCACTGAACATCTCGCTCAATCCCAATCCGACAAGACCTGCGACATAGTGGCAGTACTTGTCATAATCTTCAATAGTATCAACGTGGATTCCTGCAGTGGCGTAGTGGGCCATTCCTTCACCCATGCGCTTGGTGATATCAGCAATGACAGTCTGGTAAGCAGGCTTCAGATTCAAGAATCCCTCGATTACGGCGTCGAATTCCACAAGCAATTGGCGGTCCTTCTCATTGGGACCATCTGTATCGATCGAATGGACAGGATAAAGAGCACAGGGGTCAGTCGAAAACTAGTTACAACGCTCTCACTCTTACTCCCACTACACGCAGCCCCTTGTTTTTGGCTACATACTCTTTGTGAAGTTCCAGCCCTTCTGATAGATGATTTCGTGGAACGTCTTCAGGCATGGGAGCTTGGTGTCAAGGTCAATGGTCATATCATCCTCTATATCAGCGGTTAGATGGCAATTGATTATGGGGATTAGAATCTCACGGTGGCCCCAACGCTGTTTTTGCATAACCCATACGGCAACACTTACCAATAGTATCGAGGCCGCGAAGGATGAGATAGAATAGGCAGATCTATTGAAGCAGGCAGATCGAACAAGGACTTTGGTCAGAGTGAAGTGGCAAGAAGGCCTGGCAAAAGACGGGTTCTAGAAGGGTCCCTAAGCGTAACGCCGACGTTGGCCACACTTACAGCGTCTTTGAGCTCCTCGTCCAAACTTTGGATAACAGCAGCAAAGCTACGAGAGGTCAAGTTCAAAAAGTAATAGAGACGCTCTCTTGTCTTGTTGTTGCTGTAGTTGTACTTGGACTTTGGAGTAAGCTTGTACTGGACCAAGGCCACCACCTCGGACGGGTGGAAGATAGAAGCGAGAATAGCAGAAGCCATGTCTTTGGGAGCAGCAGAGCGACCACGAGGCAAGTGGAGGGACAGGGATGGAAGGGATGAAGGTGAATGAGGAGGAACGAGAAAGAAGTCCAGGCTGGTCAAGCCGCTGATCTGTGCGCTTATTGGCTGGCTGTCAACAGCAGACAGCAATCAGGCCATCTCTCTCAAAGGCCGCAGCCACGTGAAGACACTCTTTTGTAGCACACACATTTGGCTTCAGAGGCACCGCACTGCCATTAAGGTTGGCCAGGGACAATAGCAGGGGGCCTTCATACTGTTGTGTCACCGTGGGGGCTGCGCCATTCTGGTGGAAGCTCGCTTTGATGACGAATCCACGGTGATCCAACTGCAGGGAACGTTGCACCTCCCATGAGAAATACTTCAGGGACAACAGCATGGCCTTTTCCACCTGCGGTTCTATATGACACATGCTTTGGAGAGGGGTCTTTGCGACCAAGCTTGTGCTTCCAGGGGTAAAAAAAAAAAAAAAAAAAAGCGCGGGAAAGGATGTGGTCCTTGTGTGCACATATTAAATAGGGTTTATTGTCTTTGAGGAACAACTGACGTCTTCAGGAGCTGGTTGTTGACCTTGGCTGGGACAACATGTGTTATGGGGGAAGGATGGCTAGCGCTAGGGTGCCTCGAGGTGATTCAGTTGGTGCAAGTTCTCCTGGCAACCTATTGCTCTGATACCAATACTAGCGTGTCCCACAGTGTCGGCAGCGCGTCGCTGACATCGTCATTGTTGACCGTGTCGAACGCCACGAGAGCAATTTGGCATGCTGCTGCTCCCCATGCTGCGCGATGCAACAGAAGAGATGTGGCTATACCATACCATTCAATGGTACAATGATTTTGTCAGAAGAGGAGCAGCTTTTTTAAACGCTCTCTTCACCTCCTTCCTCGTCTTTTCTCTTTTCCTTCTCCACTCTCTCCTCTCATATTGATGCTCATCTATTATCCTGCTTACACCGCAGCCTCATCGCTCCTTCCTGCATGCTCCTGTTCGTAACCTCTTGACCCCACACTCCTATCATCCTATCATCGTGCTGGGCAGCTCTCACAACCCCATGCCACTCGAAACGACATCCTTCTCCTGCCGGCACTCTTGCACTCTTGCTCATGAGTATTGAGAGATCGAACTGAGCGTACATCCGTGGACAAGCCTTACTAGCCAGATCACAGCACACTACACCCATAGATCAATATGCAATAGCACAAACAAAGAAAAAAAAAAAAAAAAACTCGCAGCAACTGCCTGATATTTCCACATCACCACTCTTTTCTTCTTTCTTCCTCTCTCTCCACCTCCTCTCCTTGTCCTTCTTCTACTCTGGCAGGTCCACAAACACCTCCGTTACTCATACTCGATCATCCAGTTGTCACATTCTCAACTCCCCCCCTCCCCCTTCCGTCTCTCCGAGCCCTTTCTTATTCTTACGCCTCTCGTTACTCTGTTTCACTGTCCTCGTGTCTTTTGTTTCTTGAACCTCGGCACGGCTTCTTGCAGAAGTTAGTCTCGCCGAGCTCTTTCATCGGACAGCCAGGTGATCATTGATACATGGCCGGATGGGGGTGTGCCCTCACGTACCTTTTCTTCCTTCCTTCATCTTTTACTGGCTGCTGCTTGTACTATTCCGATACTCGCTCCTACAAGATTCACACCTTTCCGTACCCTAATGAAGATCGTCGTGATCTTCCCTTCCGTACTTGAGCGCGCTTCCTTCGTCATTATCCCCTTGTTCTCCTTGTTAGCCCCTAGATCGTTCTATCAGTCCTTGCATTCCTCCTAGATAGACATGGCCCAGAAAGGCGTTTCGTCCAAGAGACACTTGGTAGAGCCCAAGGGTAACCGTCTGATTGTGCAGGGCCCAGACGACCCATCGTTTTTAACTCTCCCACGGGAGTTGCCGTCGTCTCCACCGTCGTCACCATCACTTTCAACACCCTTCGCCCTATCCTGGCCTGGCTGGGTATCCACGATGAGCGTAGGCTCCACAAGCACTCCTCAACAAACAGATCGCTCTTCAGAATCTTCCTGGCAATCCCGCTCGCCAAGGGACTGTGATGAAATGGCCACTGACATAGATGTCTGCTCAATATCCTCCTCAGACACTTTTAGTGGTCATTCGTCACCTGCGCTTCCCCCCGCTAAAACTCAAAGACGTCAAGCGATCCCAATATCCTTCCTCATTCACCCCACACATGTTGCTCCGCGGATACCCACGTCCCTACCGTTCTTTTATCCGCCACCCGGAACGACGAGCCGCATATCCACTGCTACCCCACCTCTGGCGTATGGTGCCGACACCTTTCCGCGTCAAGATAGCTGGTCATCGTTCCCGACAGAGTCAAAGCCAATGTCAGATCTGCGTTCAAGCTCGTCCTTATCACCACCGATCCGCTCAAAAACGGTTGTTCCCCAAATGGACTCGGAAGGATTCTTGCCGGATGATGGCATTTTATTTTCTCTTGTCAAGGGTCATGACGAACTCCCAGCAGCCCTACATGACCTCTCAGAATCTGCACCCAAGATTCGTAACCATCATTCCACAGGAACCCAAGACTCGTTCGGGATTGATGACGGTGAATACGTGGAGTCTTCCAAAGACTCTGCAGACCGGCCCAATGTGAACACGATCACAGGATCCGCCAATGCGAATGTCGAAATCCTTGGCCACCAGGAATCCACGAGGCGGATCGCGAGTCCTAACGTGAGGACCACGAAGACGGGTAAAATCCTGCACAGATCCAAGAAGGTTGGCGCGAGTAAAAAGCTGACGGCATACGACAGGTTCTTACAACAGCGAAGCAAATACCTCGCTGAACACCGCTCCGAGTTGACACCACAACAGGTATGAAAGCTTTCTTTTCCAAAGCTCAATAATCAATTCAAAATGGTACTGAGGAAGCTGTACATGGTCTTGGGTTCAACAAATGATCATCAGGTCTTTTTCAATATTCACGCCACCACTCACGTCCCTCTTACACGACGTCCATCGTTTGACCACATTGTCATTGAGCATTGATTGGAGCAACTCTGGGTTCAACTACACTGCAAAACACCTCCTGGGGGTCTAGCGAGTGAAAACTGGGTCAAAGTTTGTTCTTTCGATTGGAGGTAGTGGCACATGAGGGAGGGGCTAAGTACCACTCAGGGACATGAACGCGAAGACATATACAACGATATTGTTTCCCAACCACAATGATCCTAACGTACTTGATTCACTTCCTCCTTTGACTTGTTAAATATCTAGCGTATGAAGATAATCGCGGAAGAGTGGGCCGTAAGCGATAAGAACCAGCACACGACACGTCGGAGGAGTCGCTTTCTAGGCCCAGATGGCAAGCTCCATCTACCATTGACTTCATCTTTGACGGTCATAACCTCTGATGATGATTCTGTGAACCTTGGTGACCTTTCTAACGCCAGACGCCCATCTCGGGACGACTCGTCAATCACTTCCCAGAGTCCTTCGAGAGGCGATATCATGACAGATTGTGTTTACTCTGACAACAGCGCTCGAGATCCAGCCAATCTTCTCCAGCGGAAAAGTGACAAAGGTCCGAGCATATCGCCCTTGCTTTCTTGATACCTCCATTCACTCTGCACACATGCACATTTTCTTTCCCTCACCCTTACAAACATTCTCTCACTCTCCCACTGTCTCACGCCGTGTTCGCGTACGGACCATTGTCGTTTTCTGCCAATTGCCTCCTCACTACCCGAGCTTCCCTCTCACAATGGCAATTCTGCCTTTTTTCCTTTGCACATTGGCTTCTCGTACGAGGTACAGCCTACGTTACACCCAAATAGTGGGTACTTCATCCTTCAGAGTGATACCGACGCTATCGCCTATAGGACAGTGTACCGCTAGGAGTAGAAACAACAGAGTGAATCATCGCATGTTAGTCAATGGTTTGCAGCATTCTAGGCCTTGGGCACCCATGTAGTAGCCTTTGCCATACCTTTCGACATTAGGAATTACCGGTTGTACAGGTGATCAACCTGTGGATGGAGATGAGGCGAGCGGACCAAAATAGCACGGATACATAGTACCTTTGACGAATTGCCTAGATCTTCCCCTACGCCAGCCTACTCTTTTCTGTCCACTTTTTTGCTATGGCCGTTCTGTTGATGAGAAAAAGATTTATGCTGCACTTAGCTCGCTTCGCACCGAATGTTTCCCTTTCCCATCTTTTGTCTTTTGGTCATTTGTTTTTTTGGAGTCGTTGTTTTCCTCTCCACAGGCTTCTCAAGTACATGTGGAGTTAATAGCTATCAGGTACTGCGCTGTTCCATCATTTGAAAGGGACGGACTAAATTTCTGTCGATGCCATCGGGCAGATCTCGAAGGTACAACAACGTACCGCTTTCTCAATTGGTTACATTTTTTTACCAACGGCTCGTTTCTCTCAGACAGTTTTTTTTTTTTTTTTTTTTTCTTGGTCATTGCCATGTGTGTGTGTGTGTGTGTGTGTGTGTGTGTGTGTGTACGATGTGAATGACGCTGTGTGGTTGAGTCTTTCTTCTTCTTCTTTGTTGAGAGCTATCTTAAAGTTTCTACACTGCTACTACTACATCAACACGCGGCCCGCCCCCAACACTCCATCCCCCCTTTTCTTTGTATCTCTAGGGATATGCTGTGCATCCTCTTCACTCCATAAAAATGATGCCAATGATGCAATTGAACCACGCGCGCATATGCATGGGTCACAATGGTAGCTTATAGTGCAATCAGCAAATTTTTTCAGTCCTGCACTGTCCTCTACCGTACAGTCGGCTTTCAGATACAGAACTGTACTTGTGGAGCGTCTGTTTGTGTGTTTTGATGAAGACGAGGTTATGGGAAGTGTGAGCATGTGTCCCATTCTGACGTCTCGGGTACAATTACCACATAGGCGCTTGCCTGAAAAAAAAAAAAAAAAAAAAAAAAAAAATACCGGGTTGGTAATTATCAACATATGAATAATATTAATGTATAACATTATGTG
>Ga0247824_10001167_pt1 | contig 14098 bp, 14 predicted proteins | sample 13C_PalmiticAcid_FD_194412 | JGI IMG/M metagenome (GOLD analysis project Ga0247824, IMG submission 194412) | Soil microbial communities from agricultural site in Penn Yan, New York, United States - 13C_PalmiticAcid_Day48 | ecosystem: Environmental > Terrestrial > Soil > Agricultural land... | reverse complement strand
CTCCCCCTCTTCGTATGCCTCCCCAGCCCCCTCATCCCCAGCGCCACGATCGTCGGAAAACAGATACTCTCAAACAGCATCACCACAAACACCATCGCCACCCCGACATCCCCGCGCTGCGTGATCGCCGGCCCGGCAAAAACGATGCACAGCGTCAGGAACACGCCAAACACGACCCGCGGCCGCGCGACGTAGTGCATCAGCGCGGCGCCCGCGAACCGGCCCACCGCAAACCCGGCCTGCGCGCCCGCCAGCAGCTTGCTGCCCTCGCTGCTCGACGTGCCGGGGCGCGTCTCGGTCGCGTAGTTGATGAAGTAGGACGCGATGGCGACCTGGCTGCCGGTGTAGCAGAACTGGGCGAAGGCGGCGTGGAAGAGGCGGTATTGTTTCCGGAGGGGGAGATCGTCGTTACAGGTGGTCCTGTTGTTTGTTGTATGCGTCTGTGCCGCTTGGAAGGCCATGTCGGCGTCGGTGATCTCGGGGATGGACGAGAGGTAGAAGACGGCCGCGAGGGCAAAGACGAAGCACGCGATGGCCAAGTAGACCCATTGCACGTTGCGCAGGGCGGTTTGTTCGTCAAACGTGAAGAAGACGTAGGAGCCGAGGACGGGGGCCACGACAGTGCCGATGCCGTTGAAGGCTTGGGCGATGTTGATGCGGATTTCGGAGAATTTGGGGGGGCCACAGACTGTGATGTTTTTCTTCCTTTAGTATTATGCGCGAAGAGAATGCTGTGAGAGAAGAGAAATGGGGGCGCACCAGTGATGTACGGGTTGGCTGCTGTCTCGAGCGAGCCGAGGCCGTTGCCAATGACAAAGATACACACACAAAAACCGGCAAAGGAGTGGTTGATGATGGCGGGAATGGCGAGCAGCGCGCCGAGGCCGTACAGAAACAAGCCCCAGATAAAGACGGCGCGGTAGCCAAAGTGGCGGAGAATCCAGGCTGCGTGGCCGAGAGAAGCGAGCGGGTACGCCCTGTATCAAGTTAGTCTCTCGATGGCATTGACAGCTACTGAAAGAGGCATTCACCCAAAGTAGGCTACCTGCAATCCCGATGACCGCGCCTTGTTGATGTCCAGTGTGTTCTGAAAGTGCTTGTTGAGCGTGTCCAGCAGGCCATAGCTGAAGCCCCAGAGAAAGAACAGGACAGTGACTAGACCGAGGGGATACAGGGACTCGCGGAGCGTCAACTCGGCGGCATTGGTTCGCTGGCTGTCGCGCACCCGCAGGGAGCGTTTCTTCCAGAATTCCCGGGACATGGTGGTTCAATCTCGGGCTGATCTAGAATTCTCTGTCCCTGACAAGAACGGGATGAGAGTGCCGGTGCTCCCATCGTATTTGGATGAGGTGCTGTCTCGTGGTCATCCCGCTGATCTCTCTATTCCCCGCGTTCAACGGGCCTTTCTCGGGCTATCAACACGCCGATGTTTGCCTGTCGGGATGCTCCAGGGCTAGGGCAACCCAGTTGCACAATCACGACGATGCTTGCCTGCCGGTGTTAGTGGTGTACGTTTGTACGATGCTCGGGTCATGTCCGAGGACAGATTCCACCAATTGTTCTGCGTTAAACGTAGGGGTGCAAGCCGAGGTGTTTGCTTACCTTCCCGTTCAGGCTTCCCCCTCTGCGAGTCTTGTTTTTCGTCTGCTGTGTCCCTGTAAGCCCGCCCAATCCTTTGCTACGACATCATAAGATCAGCGTTGCGCAGGATGGGTCCATGTGGAGTTCCGGGGCCAACAACAGGGGACCAGGCGGACGGCGCGGGGAAGCGTGGGGAAGCCAGTTGTAACATTGACTTTGCGTTCACATGCTTTCTCAAAACCTTGTTTGGAAAAGAAAGTCTCGGTTGTGTCAGATGGCGCGGGGTTTGTCATCTTAACACTCAAAATACCTGGTATCTTTATTTGTTTCGAAGCGGTCGAGAGCAGCTGCTTGAAGACCTAAAACGTAGGTAGGGACAGAGTCGTCCCAAAAGGTGACTCAACATACTGAAAAGGGCAAGCTGGCAAAAGAGAACACCACGACACCCAACTGTGGTGTTGGATGAATGCAAGTTTGCGTCAGCCGCGAATCGAACGCGGGGCCCATCGATGGCAACGATGGATTTTACCACTAAACCACTGACGCTTGCAGGGATATGGCTGCTTGTGTTGCTTTGGGGCAGAAGTTTAGTTCTCTAGACTCGGAGTCAGGGGAATCGCTTAGGAATGACTTGAGCGTCCCAAGTTGTATAGAATTTTATCAGCTCTAGTTCTTTGCCTCAGGTGCGACTGCAGCATTAACGCGGCTGGATCGTATCCTGTGCCCCTCTGTCTTGTCGTAAAGCAGCTCAGGGCAAGCAGAGGCCGGGGCGGCACAGCCTGGCTCCCCCATGCCAGGGGGTGTCGAGATCAGCGTGCCTGACTAAGTAGCCAGGGGAATACCTCTATTTATAGGGCTGACATCGTGTGTGAGAATCTTAGATGCTGCCAATTTTAACAGTTGGGAGCAGGCTGGTGAGACTTGATGAAGGCCGTCTCCAGCTATTCGATGCTTCGTATCCCCCGGCCGGATCAAGTTGGATCGCCCGGCCCTTGGTCAACAGACAATTGCATTACACGCTGGATCAAGAAACAACCCTAGTCTCTCATTGTTTCTGAATTCGCGGGGTGAAACAGCTTACCTAGGCTGGCCGCCGCCAACTGTTTACGAGTCGGCCGGGCCTGATGTTTGGATGTTAGAACAGAATAAGGCGGCTCGTAAACCTGCTTCGGGGTTGAGGTGTTTGAAGTTGTCATCCAAGGAGCCTAGGGCTCAAGACCATGATAAATACTGATCGTCTGGAACCGATTCTAATCTAAGTCTCGAACAGAAACATACACACAGACACTTCATCCACCACACTCCAGCGCCTCGAGTCACTAAGCATCACTAACGCAAGCACCTGACCTACCTTACTTGGCCCAGCAAGCCCAAGCTTTCAAGTTCGCACCGCTGTCAAGATGTCCCGCCCTACCATCACCCGTTATGTTCAGCTGCAGTCAGCCCCTGCGACCCCATTCACCGACAACTCCACGAACCGATATGTTCCGCCCCCTGCCAGCTTCCGCGCCATCACCTCATTCAATGCGCACCTGCTGAGCACGGTCTACGGCGCCAACTACGGCAGCAGGACCTTTGCCTCGGTCTACGTCGAAGGAGACCGCCACGTCCGGGCCCAAATCAGCTTCACCCAGGACTTCAGCATCCTGGTCCTGGACCACCTCCACAACACGGGTCAGAAGGGCCAGGCCAACATTGGCGACCTTGTGGCCCACTTCCTGAGCGTCAACGGGGTCCAGGCCTCGAGCGTCGGCTTGATCGTCATCCCCAACATCGCCAACCAGAGCACGGCAACGGCCATCAGGCAGTTCCTGGCCTACGAGGGCGCCGACCCCGGCCACTGGGCCGTGCCGGGCGATGACCACGGCACCACCGTCATGTCGTCGGACCTGGGCTACACCGCCGAGAGCGTGGCCAGACGGCTCGGCCAGGAGGTCCAGCGCGTCTACCTGGGCACTCTCAGCGGCAATCCCGCGTTTGCCGCGGCCTTGGGCTCGAGCAGGCACACCTACCCTCCTGCCCAGGCTCGCACTCGTCCGGTCAGGCCGCAGGCCAAGAAGAAGAGCAAGCGCAACTGTGACTGCATCATCTGCTGAGCATGGGTTGCATCTCGGGGTGGTGTTGTGATGTGGAGGTGGCGAAGAGCCGGGCTGGGACCCGAGGCGCAGTGCTTGGTTGGAGGCTGGGTTCCTCGGCTGCCATGCTGGCATGGCGGACTTGTATCTATGCGTCTCCTTTAGCAGGCGTGAACGGTAAGCCTGAGTGGCATAGATAACGCGGAAGAATTGGTCCATGTTCCAACTTGACCCTACGGTGCATATCATTGCTTCCACGCTGAGAGATACCAACAACTGTCTCGTCGGTTAGAGACTTGCTCTGACTGACCCTTTACATTGCTCTTCTGTCCGATCCAATTACCTCCTTAGGTAGGAGGCACGAACATGGTCACAAATCTCAGGGCGCAGATGACAACTTTCTGGCCAAAATATTTTCTGGTTGCTTTACCTAGCGAATAAGTCGTTGCTGTTTGCAAACTTCTGAGCGCACTAACGCGAGGCGGAACAGTTGTCAGCTGATGGTCAATGCTGGCAGCTCATTGTCTCCCTGCCAAGCTGCCCCCGCGCAATCCATGCCCTTTTCGGTGTCTTGGTCCCCAAGAGATTGTTCGGGATTCGCCTTGGCTTTCTCATCCAACATTCAAAGGCGCTTGCCGATCAGAATCACCGTTTGCCGCCATGAGAAAGAGAGTCCTGTTGCCGTTGCTGCTCACCGCAGTGGCCCCGGTGAATGGTGATGTTCGGATCGGTTATTATGTAGCCCCCGGCGCGGGGACAACCGGTAAGCATGGTGCTTTCCTGAGTCCCTCTCTCACCAATACTAACTCGACGCGACAGCGGTGGTGGCCTCCTGCGTGACCCAGACCCCAGCATCGCAACGCTGGAGCAACGTGGGGAGCATCGGTGTGTGTGTGGAAACGAACGACAGAAGCGATTCTGGCACGATGACGACGAACTACTTTCAGGGCGAAGTCTGCGATGGAAGGTCGGCCAGTGGTCGCTACTTTGCGAGGGCCGATGACCGGTCCGCTACTGTCAGCGTCAGTTTCGGGTGGTAAGTCGAAGGGCCCCTGCGCCAAGATCATCGAGGCAGATAGAGCCCGACCTTCTTGCTAACCGTGCGGCTAGTGACCGCTCATGCGCAACGATTACTATCTTCCAAGCGTCGCCCTCTGTCTTGCCATCCGTTTCGTTTATAGGCTGCCCCGAACAGATCGGCCTGCCTGCTGAAGCACGGACAGTGTATGTCGAGCTTCCCAGCGGCATCACCGCTGCGCCGGGCTCGGTGGCCTCATCCGGTCCACGGAGCTCGACACCGACCATATCGAACCCCACCCAAACCACAACTACAAGCGACACGCCAAGCGGTACCTCAGAGGTGCCAGGGCCGCAGGGTGACGCTTCAAATGTGCCGGTCATCGTTGGCGCGGTCGTGGGCTCAGTCGGAGGCATCGCCCTCATCCTGCTTGCCTTCTTCCTGGGCCGGCGACACGCTGCCAAGAAGCGCACGACCACTCAACTGGGTGAGTCGTATGAAAAGCCGGAGCTGGATGGGACTGCGGTCGGAGCGGGCTCGGGCGGACAGTTTGCGCACGGAACTGAGGAGATACAACAGGTCGCGTGGAGTCAAGCGGCCTGGGGTCCGCAGCAACAACAGCCACAAGTTCCACCCCCATCAGAGCTTTCATCGAACCACCCAGCGGCGCACCAGTTATCGGCCGAGAGGGGACCATACGAGTTTGCTGGGTCTTACGAGTACTACGCCCAAGCTCACCCAGCGGCACCGGCGCAACCGGGGCAGCAGCATTGAATCCCGGCCCTGACATCTATCTGCCCCAAGTCCCTCAACATGGCCACCCCTTAACCTCCGTTCCGTACCCAAACAAACACATACGACCATATCCGCGCGAGAATACGGGATCCCGTCCGCTCTCCCCTCGTCAAACGCGTGAGAGCCAGATCAGTAGTTGGGTCGGTGACGACCAGCGAATCCCTGGTGTTGTATGTTTTTGGCTCTTTTTGGGGGTTTGGTGGAGTTGGTGTGGAGTGGCCAGCTGTGAAACTCAGAAGGAAAGGGGTTCGAGATGCACGTGGATTGGGCGGGGCAGGAGGAGGTGCTGGGGAGGTATTTGGAGACGGGTTTGGGAATCGCTATAATTTTGAGCAGGAGGTTTGAGGGTTCTTGGGAGAGAGAGCGAGGTTGAGTTGCCGACTAAGAGGGTTGGGGCGACTGGCCATATTTTAGCGCTGGACGACATGACATCACACAAGTGTGATTGTTGCGAAGGTTATCATCATGAATATGTTGCAGCAGGTCGAACCCGTTTCCGCTAAATGGGAAAGAGTATAATGACAACAACGAGGCGAACGAGAACGAAAGTGTCAACGGCAAACCCGAGGACAACGACAAAGGTCGCATAATTTTGGGACCTTCCCTTGGCATCGATCCACCAGAACCAGGTGTAGATTTAGGCTTCCTTCTACCGGCTCAAGATTGCGCCGTCCCGGTGCAGGATTTCTCATCTGGAGGAACTGAAAACATGTGGGAATGGACTGATGGAACCATCAAGATGGGTTGATGGAGCTGGCGTCCTGAACGACATCCGTGCCTCTGTCCCTCGCCTTGCTTGAGCCTCGCATCCCTGTCTGCTTGGGTTCAGCTGGGTCCAGACCGCCCTTTTAGCCCTTGTCTTGTGCCTCTTGCGCCCCTTGCATCGCTTGCCGCGGTTCCAGGGGAACGGGCCGTTTGCTCAAGCTTCTTGATCCTTCAGCACGGCGTCGTCCCAAGACCGTCCGAAGCCGGATACCTAGGTAGTGTCGTCGAGGAACACAGCAACATCAGATGGTTTCTGCTCGAGAACAAGTAACTTCCAAACCGTATGTGTGGATCACACTCGCTTTTCAGCCTTCGTCCTTGCTCTGGCCACTGAAGAGACATATTATAATGTGATGAGATACAGACATGAATGAGTCCAACGGCCTTTTGCTCTGAGCAATGCCTGGGTCGAGAGCATGGGAGACTGGGCTGGTGCCTGGGGCGTTCAATTTCGGCTCTTGAAGGCTGTGCTACTGTGCATCTCGGGTCGTAGGGCCGTTCCGCCGCTTCAAATTCCGTCGTGGAATCAGGGACCCCTAAATCCAGCGCGCTTGGCGTCAGCCTTGATCAGACTCAAACGCCACAATGCCACATCGCGATGCAGCGCGGCAGCGCCTAGCTTCGCCAATAGATGGTTGAGTCCCATCCTCTGGCGCCACCATCCTTCCGTACCAACATCCTTTCGCTTGCTGGGCTCTTGAACCGTCCTGGCTAAGTCTGTTCGTCCTAAACTCCTGAGAGCTATCACGGAACTGGCAGCCTTGATTCCAAAATCCTGTCCCAGTCGGCAGGGCCGAGGCGGGCACCATGTCGGCTACCTGGTATGCGCCTCCTCGGTTAGCTGTGGAAAGCAGGCTTCCTGAACTTCGACGCCGTTCACGACCACAGCCCACCGCTTTCAGGCTTTGAGCCGGGGGGGCACAGATGGCCAAACGACAGCATCTCGTCTACGGCTGACGACGGGGACTTGGGCAGGCATCATGATGGCAAACAGCTCAGGACCAGCGCGAGTATAAAAACCTCCATCTGGCACCACGGACTCTCGTTCTGTCTCCAGCATCTTCACCAGCTTCACCATCACCCTTCTCAGCAAGATTCAAACCACTCCTTCCGCCGCTCTTCTTTGCTACAATCGTCACGATGCTTCTGACTCTTCTTGTCGGCGGCCTGCCGCTCATCTCTGGCATGGCCACGGGCACAGTTGAGCGCCGGGCCTCTCCCAGCGTCCTGGTGTCCCTATTTCGCGACAAGGTGACCAACAAGAACTCTGTCATCGTCACGGACGAGGCCCGGGCCACAACCTACGGCCACAGCTGCGCTGCGACTCTGGCGCTTGGATCTCTGAACATCGCCTACGACGTGAACCAGTTCGGAAGCGGCACGCTTCAGTTTGGTGCCACGGCCTACACGGTCCACGTGGATCCCGCTTTGTCCGGCGGCGCCAAGTGCGGCGCCGTCTACGACGACACGGAACTGCACGTCGAGTGCGTGGTTCCGTGGCCTGCTGGCACCGAATTGGTCGAGCTGCCCGCCGACGCTACCCAGCCCTGCTTCGACGACCACCTGGCCCGCCGCACCGTCTTCGGGCTCGACGGAGGCAGCCGTGACGTGCAGCTCGGAGACCTTGTCTCGCGTGACGTCGAGGCCAGAGGTCCCGGCGGCCATGCCAGGAGGCAGGCAGGTTCCATCGGCCCCTTCAACTGCAACCCGTCCCAGACCACCAGGCTCGTGGGCAACGGCAACCCGCATCAGAACTACCACCACATTCAGCTCAGCGTAGGCAATCCCTTCACGCCACAGTGCACCTGCTTGCGTGCGCGCCAGACAGAGACCACCAACTAACACCAATCACAGGAAAACGCCGAGTGCAGGAGCGCCTCCCAGTGCAGCGTTGGCTACGAGAGGTCAAAGTCGTACAGCATCGGGTGGAGCGCCACCGCGGGCGTGCCCTGGATCAGCGGCGGCTTTGCCGTCCAGACGACCTGGACGACGGGCAACACGTACGAGTGCCAGGCCGGCAAGAACCAGAAGGTGTGCATCAAGTACAAGACGGCCATGACGGCCTACACCGTCCAGAAGGGCTGGCGCAACCCTTGCACGGCCCAGACGAATTGGGAGTCGCAGAACATCATCATCTGGAGCCCCAACAAGAACAACAAGGGCGGCGCTTACTACTGCGCCACCGGCTCCGCCTGCACGTGGCAGGGCGACTGGAAGCTCGTCAAGGAGGGCCGTGCCGGAGGTCCTTGAGTGGTTTCCTCAAAGAGACAGAAGCGAGTGTCTGGTGAGATTACCCCTTCCTGAAAAAGCTGGAGTGCAAATGTCTAACCCGGCTTTCCGCAGTCGACTACGCCCATCCGAGGCTCCCTGCTGGACCGATGTCGGGCAAAATGCAAACTGTCTCACAGGACGCTGAGACGAGATCCGGCTTTCCTATCATGTAACTTAGTCAGAGCAAGTCTTCTGTCTGGGCTTCACTTCATCCCTAATTAGAATCTGCAGGAAGGGGGGGAGGGATTTGGCTATCAGCCCTTTTGTTCCCTTTTGTATAATCACCTTACCTAGAATAGATTGTAACCATTTCTTTCCAAGTTGTGGGCTTCCGAAACACTTTGCCGTGCCTGCCAGGTGACCTCACATTGAATCCCCGCGTAGCCCACCCATCCCATGGATGAGAAGTTGTCAGCTTCTTATCCAAACAGCAAGGCGAGAACTTGCCATCACTCTCTCGCTCAAATTCACAGTCATGGTTAAAACATGACAATGACTTTGGGCTTTCCATTTTAGTTAACCTTTACATAATTTCAAATCTCACCGAAGTACCTTGCATGAATCATGGCAGGTCAAAGCTGTTGCACGAGGATTTTCCAGGGGCTAATTGTTGCTCTGACCAGCGGTGTCTCCGCGTCGTACCTATTAAGTTCCGTCCCAGAATGTGAGACCGCTCCGGTGTCTTGGTCTGCCACCTGACTCGCCTGCTGAACTACACGCTCTCCATCCGAGTCCTCTCTCCATACCGGAGCTTGTAGACTGCTGGCAAAGTCAGACAGCGCAAAGGAGCAAAGGAGCACGGCCTTTCATAGCTACCAAACTGCAAAAACTGCACCACAATGGCATTATTGCTCAGAAAGTACCTGGGTACCTATCCAGTGCCAGTTGGACGATTTTGCCTCCCCTCTCGATCAGACGCCACAGAGTGCAACAACACGAACCCTGAGGTACAGGAGGCGCAGGTGCAGAGCAGTTCGTGCTGCAGGGCTCTGCTGTAGTAATCCCCAGTCCCCTCCTTTAACTTGGCTGACAGCCTTGCAGATACGAAAGTTGAGAACAACAACAACAACAATGAACATGGCATGTACCAAGCATATTGATCATCAAGTTGAGAGACAATGGAGAAGCCAAGCTGGGAATAACAAGACCGCATCACAGACCAGGAACTTTATGGCAGGTTTTAGACGTGTTCAAGCACACAGCTCGCGTTTAGCCACAATGCCTCTCTCCCTTCCGGGTTTGTGCAGAGACTTGTCGTGTTGTTGGATCAGACGAAATACGTACTCACACCGTAATGCCACGTGTCGGACTCGGACCCCGAGGAAAAGCTGGTCGAGTTCAGGGCCGTCATTACATCATTGTCTGGTCCCTGCAGGTACAAAGGCTGTTTGAACAACGTCGGAGTGGTGTTGTTGCTAGATGTGGTTGACACACGTTTTGAGACCACTTCAGGCATATCGCAGCACATCGCACATCAGAATCCATCCACTGTTTCTAACCGCGCCATCTCTTCCGCCCTGTCTCGTACTTCTAGCTGGAGTTGTACATACACACAATGTGAAAGTCGAAACCTCTTTGAAAATGCACGTGGAACGCTGGTCCACTCGAATTACCGCGGCCGGGGCCCTGGCCGACACGGCAGAGGGTGGATACGCGCCAAGATGGCGCCGTTCAGCTCCGACGAGGCGGCACGGCTGCTCGCGTGCTCAACGGTTTTGTCTCCACCTGTCAAACCATGTCTCTGCCATCCTTTGTCCTGTTTGCTGCCGCGGATTCGAGCTGGAACCAGCGAGCGATTCAAACCCCGTCTAGTAGGCATAGAGAAGGAGGAAGGCAACCATGAGGGCGAACAGGCCGGTGGCTTCGGCGAAGGCGAAGCCCAGGACGGCGTACGAGAAAAGCTGGCCTGCAATTGATGAAACTCGTCAGCTTGGGGCGATTCGGCGATGGCGCTGATGACCGTGTCAATTCTTACCTCTAAGAGCCGGGTTGCGAGCGACACCGTTGATGAGCGCGCCGAAGACAGTGCCAATTCCGACACCGGCACCCGCAAGGCCGATGGTGGCGGCACCTGCTCCGTGCACCTTGGCAGCCGTGATCAGGGCCGCGGCGGTCGACTCGACGACGACGCTCCGCGATTGCATCGCACCGCGAATCATCGTGGAGGCGAAGGTGTTGCGACCGCCATTGAGAAGCAGGCCATTGCGGCCAGTCGCCTGGCGGGCGGTGGAGATGGTGGAGATGATGGAGCTTGGGACGCGAGCTAGAGACGAGACGACCTGGTAAATAACGCACCCGGCAGCGAGCAGTGGAGCTGACAGTGGCCCACTCAGTGGAGAACGTACCCGATCCCTGCGTTGACATCAGACGGGAAGGCTGCTTCATGCCCATGCGGGCGACAGCGCCAGGCAACCGGCTTGAGGCGAACATTTTGGCGCGGAGGGTTGATGAGGTTGATGGATGGAGTGTGTGACGGGTGAATTGGAGTTGAACGGAAGTAGGAAGGGGAAGGGAAAAGAGGCGGGAGCGAGAGGGGGTGTCAGTTGTGCGGGGATTGGTTCCTGAGGCACCAAGGTGTCACAACATGAATGGAACGGCAGGAAGGGCAGCCGTGCTGGCCAATGGCGTCCGACGTGCAGACAGGCTTGTTTTGTTCTGGCAAGAGCCGTGCGAGGCAAATCTGGGGAAACCCGGGAAGGAGCAGGAAGACCTCGACCGGTTGAAGTGATTTCCCCCGACACGAACCGCCGCAGTCAATTTGGCATCAGAATGAGGAGATTCTCGAGTGATTTTAATTCCACATCTTTCGGTCTGTCCCCAATGCATTGCCTGCTAACCTACCTTTTCATGTTTGCCAAAATCCAAGGGCGAGACCCCGAGACAATCGATGGCTGGAATGGCGTTGTCGACCGTGACCCCGATGCTCTTGCCAAGAGCACCCTGGTGCTGCCCCAGATTAAGCCAACCAATTTCGGCTGGCCTGCGGGGTGAGCTCCTTATTGGCCAATGGCGCCGTCGCAGCCAGGTGACGCCCCTTGCTCCTGCTTCCTCCGCACAGGAAGGTCGAGTGTGATGCCACCTTGCATTCGCACTTCGGTGTGATGCGCCTCAGAACTCGCCGACTGCTGCAGGGTTTGTTTTTCCTTAAACCGCGCAGACATCCAGGGCAAGAGTTCAGCTCCAGCTGTGTTCTCGTGTTCTCGTCGAGGTCTCGACCTACATTCAACTCAGGTACTCCACTCCTCTCGGGTTGTGTGCTCGTGGTCTCCTTCGGCCCCTCACCACACAAGTATGGACGGTGCGCGAGACACATCGAACAGTCAGCCTTGCTCCTGGCCTGTTCCAGTCCTCCCGACTTTGGGCCACGGCGTCTGTTGGGAAGAACGACAGGCTCATGCACCAGCGAAACTATCATCGTCGTCTCCAGTTGCCGAGATCGATCCCCTGCTCGTTTGCCTGGAAGCTCCACTTCCCCAGATTCCACCCCCGCGATCGTGTGGATCTGGTGGAGCGCCCGATTCCAAATATGGGCGAGTCGCGTGATGGACAGTGAGAGCACCGTGTTTTCGGTTGACATGGCATCAGATCAGTTTTGGCCCGCTTTTATGGACTTGGTCTACGAACTGGAATCTCGTCAATTTTGCAACAAGCTCACTGATGATGATGCCGAAACGAGGCCCAACCAAGAAATACCCGGCCCTGAAGGGCTGAAGCCAACACTGTGGAACCTGAAAAGCCTCGCGGCGCCCAGACCAACCTTTGCCGAAAATATGGAGACGGAAGAGACTGAGCCTGCCAAGTCATTCCGATAATCTGATAACAAAAACAGGCAATAACGAGATGTTCTCGGTGATCTATTGTGTGTTGGTGACATGGATACTCTGGCCCTATCCTTCTTGGCAGCAGGAGGTTTTGGTGTACTCATGGAGGGATAAGAGCACATCAAATCATGACGCATTACCCGTCTCGGAAAATGGGTTTTTCATATGTTCAGTTTGTAGCTCTGCCTTACTTTCAAGTTCACACTGAAACACCGACATCATGATGGGTTTGCCTCGGATCAGCATGTTCCGCCTTCCTCGCGAGGATTGACAGCCAAGTTGAGGAAGGACCCAACGTAGCAGACGCGGAAAACAAAGAGCATTGAAACCTTGGAGTTGGCATGTCAGTAGAATTTGATCCACGGTTTGGAGTCTGAAACGCTCAACAGCATTGCTAGGCTGTAAATTTTCTTGCAGTCACTTACATGGCACCCGCGACCCTCCCTCGAAACCAACACCATAACCACAATTTATCATGGCGGCCACTATCTTGGTTGACGACGACGAGCTTGTCAAGAAAGCCAAGCTGCTCGCCACGCGAGACGACCGTGGCTTATTGGTACATGCCCTGCTCGAGTTCGAGGGTTCCGGGACCACCCCCTTCGGCTGGCTATCATTCCCGCCTCCCCAAAGCCAGATCGAGGATCTTCGCAAAGCCATATGGTATGCTGAACCATGTATCAAGCTGGAAATTGCCAGAATCGATACCAGAGCTCAAGGTACGAGAAGCTCTCCAGAACAAAAGTGATCTGGGCTCTGACTCCCCTCAGAAGACACAAAAGCCCGCGAGGATTTCGGCATCCCAAGGGCCTTGGCTCTTCCGCTCCTCTTCTTAATCTCCAGACCTATAAACAAAAGCCAGACAGTCCAAGAGTTCGACCGCTTCATCAACCCCGCCCGAGAGCACCTCGAGTGTCTCCTGAAACACGCCCCGCGCAGCCCCGGGACAGGCGCCATCAGCAGCTCTCCAACCGAACTACGCATTCACGCCCTCTCCATCTTCACCGTCGTCCCCTTCCTGGCCTGGAGCTCCCTCTGCCTCTTTGAACACCACACGCTATCCGAGGCCATCCTCGCTCTGCGCGCTTACATGACTGAGCTGCGCACCTCCGGACCTTTTCTCCTCGACACGGTCTGCCCGCGCTGCAACAACAAGCCCGGCACCACGAGCCCTCCCTCTTGTGACTGCGTCCGCCACCCCACCGCCATGGGGAACGCCTTCGCCGTGGCCGGTATGCTGCGGCTCCTCGGGATCCTGCTGCTCATCCAATCCCACCCCACAAACACCCAGACCAAAATGGGGTGGGACAACTGGTCGGTCGCAGACAGCGTGAGTTTCGAAGCGAACCGCCTCCTCTCCGACATTCTCGCCATCCTCCAACTCCCCACCCTCTCACAAGCCACCGTCACCGCCAGCGTAGACAAGGACACAAACCTGATATGCACCCTACTGGACGACGTGGCCTCCCCGCCAGACGTCGGCGCCGCGGCGCTGCTGGTGGCAAACATCTACCACCTGGCCATGCTCTGCCCCGAGGCCGTGCCCAACGAGCACCTTGCCTGGGCTGCGGAGCACTACGACGCTGTGAGAAAGTGGGTGGACGACGAGCCGGACGGGGACCTCTTGCGGAAGACGGGGCCGCCGTCGTGCATGACGTATTCTTGTATCCTGATGATGCTGGGCGCTCGAAGGAAATTTCGTTCGCTGGAGGTGGCACAGCGAGGGGAGGCAACCAACTCGCGACTGGTTCGGGGGGTGATAGAGTGAGGGG
>Ga0247824_10001166_pt1 | contig 14116 bp, 9 predicted proteins | sample 13C_PalmiticAcid_FD_194412 | JGI IMG/M metagenome (GOLD analysis project Ga0247824, IMG submission 194412) | Soil microbial communities from agricultural site in Penn Yan, New York, United States - 13C_PalmiticAcid_Day48 | ecosystem: Environmental > Terrestrial > Soil > Agricultural land... | reverse complement strand
GGGGGGCTACCGACGGTACCCTGGGGCATGGGGTCGCGGTCGGCAGGAGACGAGGACCGCTTCGAGCTGCGCGGCGAGCTCGGGGCCGGCGGTAGCAGCGCGGTGTACCGGGTGTTCGATCGGGCCCGCGGCGTCGAGGTCGCGCTCAAGACCCTGCGCCGGGCCGGCGGCTCCGACCTGTACCGGTTCAAGCGCGAGTTCCGCGCCATGGCCGGCCTGTCGCATCCCAACCTCGCCACCCTCCACGAGCTGTACGCGGTCGGCCACGAGTGGATGTACACGATGGAGCTGGTCGAGGGGGTGCCGTTCGATCGCTGGGTCCGGCCGACGCCACGGGTCGGCGACGACCACCGCGACCCCGCCGCCGACGCCGACGCCGACACCGAGGTCGCCGCCACCGAGACCGTGGCGGCGGCGGCGCGCGCGCGCACCGACGCGCGCGGCGGCCGGCTCGACGAGGCGCGGCTGCGCGACGCGCTCTACCAGCTCGCCGACGCGCTCACCGCGGTGCACGCGCTCGGCAAGGTCCACCGCGACCTCAAGCCCACCAACGTGCTGGTCGAGGACGACGGGCGGGTCGTGCTGCTCGACTTCGGGCTGATCGCCGAGCCGGGCAGCCTCGATCACACCCACGAGCACAGCGCGGTCGGCACGGTGGCGTACATGGCGCCCGAGCAGGCCGCCGATCTGCCGCTGACCCCGGCCAGCGACTGGTACGCGCTGGGCGCGATGCTGTACGAGGCGCTGACCGGCCAGCGGCCGTTCCGCGGCTCGCCGCCCGAGGTGCTGATGCGCAAGCAGCGCGAGGATCCGCCGCTGCCGTCGGCGGTGGCGGCCGGCGTGCCCGGCGATCTCGAGCGGCTGTGCGTGCGCCTGATGGATCGCGATCCCGAGCGCCGCCCCGACGGCCACACCGTGCTGGCCGCGCTCGGCTGCGCGCCGTCGCGCGCGACCCGCGAGCTCGAGGCGCGCGCCCGCCGCCAGCAGGCCGCGCCGCCGCCCCCGGTCGCGCTGACCGGGCTGCGCACCGCGCTGGCCGACAGCCGCGATCACTTCGTGGTCGTGCTCGTACGCGGCCGGGCGGCGACCGGCAAGTCCGCGCTGGTCGAGGCGTTCCTCGACGAGGCCCGCGCCGAGCACGGCGCGCTGACCCTGACCGGGTCCGACGGCCGCCGCGAGCAGGTGCCGCTGCCCGGCCTCGATCAGGCGCTCGATCAGCTCAGCACCTACCTGCTCGGCCTGCCCCGCGACGAGGCCGCGGCGCTGCTCGCCGACGCCGCGCCGCTGGCCCGGCTGTTCCCGGCGCTGCGCCGCATCCCCGCGCTGCAGGCGCCGCTGCTGCCGCAGGCGACGCCGATCGGCCCCGACGAGCTGCGCCGGCGCGGCCTGGCGGCGCTGCGCCGGCTGCTGGTCCGGCTGGGCGACGCCCGGCCGGTGGTGCTCGCGTTCGAGCACACCGGCCAGACCCGAGGCGCCGACGCGCGCAGCTTCACCGAGTGCTTCATCGGCCCCGACATGCCGTGCGTGCTGGTCGTGGTCGTCGCCCGCCCCGACGTGGTCGAGCACAGCGAGTCGATCGCCGACCTTCGCCGGTGGGCGGCGCAGCTCGGCGGCGACCTGCGCGTCGTCGATCTCGACGCGCCCGCCCCGTCACGATGACCGCGGCGGACGCTGGCGCAGGATCGCGTGCAACGCCTCGACGGTGGGCTCGTCGATGTTCCAGCTCAGCCGCATCTGGGACACGTAGGCGACCGACTGGGTGGTCCCCGCCCGGCACACCGCGCCGTCCTCGTCCATGTACAGCAGCGCCTCGAACGCCGGCCGGCCCTCGGCGTCGGCGATCTCGAACGCGCTGACGTACTCGAGCGAGCCGAACACCGGGTGACCGTCGTCGCCGTCGCGGACCATCGGGACGCCGTCTTCTTCGCTGTCCCAGCCCCGGCCGAGGATGGCGAGCTGGGTCCGCTGGCCGGCGGTCAGCTCGTCGACGCTACGGGGGTACACGGCGCGGGTGCAGCGCAGGATCACCGGCGGCGGCAGCGCGGCCAGCTTGGCGTCGACCACCGCGACCAGCGCGGCCTCGCCGGCGATCGCCTCGCGCAGGCGCGCCAGCACCGTCCGGCGCGGCGGACAGCTCAGGCTGCCCAGGCACTGTTCGGAGCGCTCGAGCAGGTGGTCGACCACCTCGCGCGACGGCAGCTTCGCCACCAGCTCGAGGCCGGTGCGGATCGCGCTCGCCGGAAACTGCGCGGCCAGCCCGCGCGCGACGACCGGACCGCGCCGCGCCGGCGGCAGCGCGTCGATCAGGTCGAGCTCGAGCGGGACCAGGCCGTCCCAGCGGGGCTCGATCGGCACGCCGGCGGCGACCAGCGCGCGGATCACCAGCGTGACCAGGTCGGCCGGCGGCTCGGTGTGATCGCCGCGCTCGCCGTGCGGCGTGTCGGGCGCGAACAGCGCGACCAGCCGATCGGCGAACGCCGGCGCCCAGGCCCGGCCGGCGTCGCCGAGGTCGTCCCACGCCGGCTGCGGCGGGGTGAACCGCCACGCGTCGAGAGCCAGGTCGCCGTAGGCCTCGAGCCGCTCGGCGGCGGGCAGCGCGGCGAGGAGCGCGAGCGCCTGGTCCTCCTCGCCGGCCTGGTCGAGCGCGGCGAGCGCGCGCCACAGCGGGCCGCGCCGCGCGCCGCCGTCGACGGTGTAGTCGACCTCGCGGGCGATCACCCCGGCCGGCTCGAGCCCGAGCCAGCGCCGGCGCGCCCACGCCGTCTGCGGGATGGCCCAGCGGTGGAGCGGCAGGCCGGGCGCGCTCGCGACCACCTCGGCCAGCGCCCGCTGGGCATCGGTGAGCTCGGCCGGGGTCGGGATGCCGTCCTCGGGCCAGCCGGCCTCCGCGAACGCGGCGCCGAGCAGGCCCTGCAGCGCCGGATCGCCGGCGGCCGGAGCCCGGGTGATCTTGAGCCCCGGATAGCGATCGGGATCCAGTGCCGGAGCGGTCGCGGGCGCGGCAGCGGCGATGGCGGACCGGAGGGCGTCGAGGGCGCTCATCGACAGGCAGAGGATCGCCGCGCCGCGATGTGACCGGCGCGCGGACTGGTTATGATGGGGAGATGGGGCGCGACGCGCTGGGTACCCGGCCGTTCCGGATCCTGCTGGCGATCGTCGTGGTCGCCGGCGGGCTCGCGGCCGCCGGCCTGGTCGCGCTCGGCGACCTGCCGCGGTGGGTGCGCCCGCTGGTGCTCGGCGCGAGCGTGGTCCTGGCGGCCGCCGCCGCGCTCGGCGCCGCGACCGCCGTCGCGGTGCTGGCCGGCGCCGACGATCCGCGCCGCAACGCCCGGCCGACCGGCGGCCAGGTGGTCGGCTTCACCCGCCTCGACGGCGGAGCCCCGACCCGCCTGCCGGTGCGGGCAGGCCCGACGATCACCATCGGCTCGGCGGCCTGGGTCGACCTCGTCCTCGACGGCGACGACGTGGAGGGCGATCACGCGCGCGTGCGCGTGTTCGATCGCGTGGTCGACGTCGATCGCGTCGGCCGGGGCCGCGTGCGCGTCGACGGCCGCGGCGTCGGGCGCGGGTCGCCGCGCGAGCTGCGCGACGGCGCCGTCCTCACCATCGGCCGCCACCGCCTGCGGGTCGACATCGGCTGGGAGCCGGATCCCGACGACCCCAAGGTCGGCACGCGGATCGGTCGGCACCGGCTGATGCGCCGGCTGGGCGCGACGCCGTGGGGCACCCGCTACCTCACCGCCGACGGCGTCCTCGATCGCCTCGACCAGCGCCCGCTCACCGACGACGAGCTGGCCGCGTACGCCACCGCCTCCGCGGCGGCCCACGAGCGCTGCCCGACGATCGCCGAGCGCGACCACCACCCGCGACGCCGACGGCACGCCGGTGCTGGCGTGGACCGTCAAGCGCCGCGACGCCGCCCCGCTCGGTCCTGCCGAGGTCCTCGCGCTGGCCGAGCGCCTGGCCCCGCTCCACGCCGCCGGCGCCGCGCACGGCGCGCTCACGGCGTCGCACCTCCTGTCCAGCACGTGCGTCGCGGCGGCCATCCCGCCCCCGCCGGCCGAGGCCAGCCCGCGCGTCGACGTGTTCGCCCTCGCCACCTTGCTCGCCGAGGCGCTGGTCACCCCGCCCCACAGCCGCGACGCGCCGGCCTGGGCCGCGCTCCTCGCCGCCGCTCGCAGCGACGCGCCGGCCGCGCGCCCAGCCGACGCCACCGCGCTCGCCCGCGCCATCCTGCGCGCCGCCGCCGTCACCGATCCACGCGCCCCGTTCGCCGGCCACACCTTCGCGCCCTGCCCCGCCTGCGGCGAGCACCTGGTCGCCGTGAGCCCCGCCCAGGAGATCATGTTCGACGGCGTCGCCCCCGACGGCACGCGCACCGGCGGCAGCACCACGACCTGGCCGGCGCGCTGCCTGGCCTGCGATCACGACGCGACCCGCGTCGAGACCGTGTGCTACTGACCGCGGTCAGCCCTCGCGGCGCAGCCGGGCGACGTCGTCGAGCAGCGCCAGCGGCGACGGATCGGCGGCCAGATCGTCGAGGGTCCGCGCCCACGGCCGGCGCCAGTTGGGCCGCTCGTCGCTCGTGCCGGGCACGTTCTGCGGCCGGCGCTCGAGCCACAGATCCTCGGCGGTGACCAGCACCACGTAGGCCGGGCTGGCCGCGAGCTGACGGGTGCACGCCGCCATCGCGGTCGCGCACGCCTGGTCGCCGGGATCGTCGGTGGCCGGCTGGCCGGCGGCGGCGAGCAAGGCGGTGCGGACCTCGCCGCGCCAGCGCCGCTCGTCGACGGCCTGGTCGGCCGTGATCAACCCGAGGTCGACGCGGTCGTCGATGTCGTCGCCGTGCCAGAAGCCGGCGAAGGTCGGGGTGTCGTGGGTGTCGAGGCTGGCCACCTGCTCGGCGCCCGGGTCGGCCATGCGCTCGCCGGCCCGGCCCGGCATGGCGAACTGGCCGACGTACAGGCCGGCGATGCCGTGGCGCTTGAGGGCCGGGCGCACCTCGTCGGGCACGGTGCCGAGATCCTCGCCGGCGATGGCGCAGCGGTGGCGCTGCGACTCGAGGCAGAAGATCGCGTACAGCTCGTCGGCCGGGTAGCGCACGTAGACCCCGTGCCGGGCCGACGCCCCCGCCGGTACCCAGTACAGCCGGTGCAGGCCCATGACGTGATCGATGCGCAGCATGGTGGCCGCGCTCATGTGGTGGGCGATGACCCGGCGCAGGTAGCGCCAGCCGCCGGCGCGGGCCCGCTCGGGGTGGAGCGGCGGCAGGCCCCAGTCCTGGCCGCCGAGGAACAGCCCGTCGGGCGGCGCCCCGGTCGACGCGTCCAGCACGAAGCTCGCGCGGTGGCGCCACACGTCGTAGGCGTCGCGGCTGACCCCGACCGGGAGGTCGAGGTAGACGCCGACCGGCCCGGCGCGTAGCGCGGCGAGCTGGCGGGTCATCGCCCACTGGGCGTAGACGTGGGCGCGGGCCGCGGCCGGATCGTAGCCGTCGCCGCGGATCGCGGTCACCGCCGCCAGCTCGACCGGCGCCGCCTCGCGCCACGGCTCGCTCCACCGCGGCCACACCGTGCGGGTCGCCTCGCCGACCGCGCGGAACACCGCGTAGTCGGCGATGTCGCCCTGGGCGGCGAAGCGCTCGAGCTCGGCGCGCAACGCCGGCGTGCCCCACGCCGCCCGGCTGATCGCGTCGATCACCTGCCGGCGCCAGGCGTACTGGCGGCGGTAGTCGACCAGCGGCAGCGCGGCCAGCGCGGCGCGCTCGACGGCGATCGTCGGCGACGCGAGGAGGTTCTGCGCGACCGGCGCCTGGTCGAGGCCGGGCGCGGCGGCGAGGTCGAGGTACAGCTCGTTCCACGCCAGCCGCGACGCCGGACCGTACGGGCTCGGCTGGAACGGCTCGTCGAGGAACTGGGCCAGGATCGGCAGGGTGGCGACGTAGTGGCCGCCGCGCGCGCCGACCAGCTCGGCCAGCCGGCCGAGCTCGCCGAGGTCACCGGCGCCGCCGGCGCGCTCGCCGCGCAGGGCGTAGGTCGGTGCGAACACGCCCCACCGCCTGGGCACCTCGTCGGGCCGGCCGAACCCCGACGACGGCGCGGCGATCACCGTCGCCTCGCCCGAGCGGCCGTTCACTCGCCACGCCACGGTGTGGTAGCCGAGCTCGCCGGCGCCGGGCAGCGTCGCCGACCGCACGCACCACACCGCGCCGCCCGGATACGCGTGGTCCGACGCCGGCAGGTGGAACAACCGGCCGCCGGCGCGCTCGCGCCGGCCCGACTCGAGCACGACCTCGACCTCCCAGTCGCCGTCGACGTCGGCCGGCACCCGCAGGCCGAGCACCGGCGCGGCGCCGTCCCACGCCACCACCACCGGGGGCGCGCCGGCCTGCCACCAGGCCCGCTCCCACGCCGCGTCGGCCGCGGCGGCGTCGCCCGGCCCGGTCAGCTCGGCGCCGAGCGCGCGCAGGATCGCCACCAGCGACTCGACCGGCGCCTCGACCGGCTCGCCGCGCCAGCTGCGGTAGTGGCGGCTGACTCCCGCGCGCCGGGCCAGAGACTCGAGCGCAGCCAGCTCCCCCGTCATGTCGTCCCCCGTCGGTTACGAGACCAGCCCGAGCCACCAGCCCGGGAACAGCCCCATCTCCACCACCAGCAGCGTGCACGCCGCCATCACGAAGGTCAGCCCGGCCGACCGGGTGACCGTGAACGGCCCGGTCGGATCCTTGAAGTACATCGCGGTGACCAGGCGCAGGTAGTAGAAGATGCTGATCGCCGAGTTGACCACGCCGATCGCGGTCAGCCACAGCAGCTGCTGGTCCTGGGCGTCCATCGCGCTCTTGAACACGTAGAACTTGGCGAAGAAGCCACCGGTGGGCGGCATGCCGCCCAGCGACAGCAGCAGCACCGTCATCGCCAGCGCCGCGCCGGGGTGGCGCGAGGCCAGGCCGGCCCAGTCGTTGATGTCGAGGCGCTCGTTCTCGCGCGAGCCGATGTAGCTCACCACCGCGAACGCGCCCATCGTCGTGAGCGAGTACGCGATCAGGTAGTAGAGCAGCGCGGCCTTGCCGCTCGGCGAGCCGAGCCCCATCGCGCACAGCCCGACCAGCAGGATGCCGGCGTGCGAGATCGACGAGTACGCCAGCATGCGCTTGACGTTGTCCTGGCGGATGGCGGCGATGTTGCCGATGGTGATGGTCACCGCGGCGATCACCACCAGCGGCGACGCCCAGCCGATCACGCCGAACGGCAGGCGATCGCCGCCCATGTACTGGCCGAACAGCCGCATCATCGCGGCGAACGCGGCCGCCTTGACCGCCGCCGCCATGAACGCGGTCACCGGGGTCGGCGCGCCCTCGTAGGCGTCGGGCGCCCACATGTGGAACGGCACCGCGGCGACCTTGAAGCCGAAGGCGACGATCATCATGAACGAGCCGATGGTGAGCAGCGCCAGGTTGCCGCTCTGCAGCCGGCCCTGGATCGCGGCCAGGCTGGTCGTGCCCACCGCGCCGTAGACCAGGGCCATGCCGTAGAGCAGGAACCCGGTCGCGAACGCGCCCATGAGGAAGTACTTCATCGCCGCCTCGTTGCCGCGGCGCGACCGCCGGCGGAGCGCGGTCATGACGTAGACCGCGACCGACATCATCTCGACGCCGAGGAACACGGTGGCCAGGTTGGCCGCCATCGCGAGGATGGTCATGCCCGACGCGGCCAGCAGCAGCATGCCGTAGTACTCGCCGATGACCCAGCCGTGGGCGCGCTGGTGGGCCGGCGCGATCAGCGCGCCGAGCGCGGCGATCACGCCGAACAGCGCGCACAGCACGTAGCCGGTACGGTCGGCGACCAGCATCTCCCGGAACAGGAGCTTGCTCTCGGACGGGCCGAGGTGGCGGTACAGCGCGATCGACACCGCGATCGTCGCCACCGCGCCGGCCACGGTCAGGCCGGCCAGGGTGGTGCGGTCACGGCCGGCGAAGAACGCCTCGGCCAGCACCAGCAGGATGCCGGTGATCGCCAGGACCAGGAACGGCGCGGCGTAGAGGAGGTCTACGGTCTGGAACGTCACGGCTCACCTCGCTCGTCGCTGGGCGGCGCGCCCGTCGGCCGCACGACCGTGGCCGCGCGGCGCTCGCCGACTCGCTTGCTGACGCAGATCGAGTAGTCGTCGGAGCGGAGCGACGGGCCGAGGTCGCTGCCCTTCTGGGCGGCCGGCTCGGCCAGCTCGCAGTGGTATTCGTCGAGGAAGGCGTGGGTGGCCGGCTCCATGCGCTGGAGGAACGGCCGCGGCAGCACGCCCATCACGAAGATGAACACGACCAGCGGCAGGAACACCGCCAGCTCGCGCTTGCTCAGGTCCTTCAGGCCGCCGTTCTTGGCCTTGTCGAGCGGGCCGAAGAAGACCTTCTGGAACATGAACAACAGGTAGACCGCGCCGAAGATGACGCCGGTGGTGGCGATCGCCGCCAGCAGGCGCGGGTGCGGCAGGTACGACGGCCAGCCGGCCGGGAAGGTGTCGCCGGCGTTGAAGGTGCCGAACAGCGACAGGAACTCGCCGATGAAGCCCGACAGGCCGGGCAGGCCGGCCGAGCCCATCACCACGATCAGGTAGATGCCCGCGAAGATCGGCATCTGCTTCCAGATGCCGCCGTACTCGGCGAGCCGCCGGGTGTGGCGCCGCTCGTACAGCACGCCGATGCCGAGGAACAGGCCGCCGGTGGTGAGGCCGTGCGACAGCATGGCGTAGATCGAGCCCTCGACGCCGATCGCGGTCAGCGAGAACAGGCCGAGCGCGCAGAACCCGAGGTGCGACACCGACGAGTAGGCGACCAGCTTCTTGACATCGTCCTGGGCGAACGCGACCAGCGCGCCGTAGACGATACCGATCACCGCCAGCACGCCGATGTACGGCGCCAGCTCGGCCGCGCCGAACGGGAACAGCGGCATCGCCCACCGGATGAAGCCGTAGATGCCGAGCTTGAGCAGCACGCCGGCCAGGATCACCGAGCCGGGGGTCGGCGCCTCGACGTGGGCGTCGGGCAACCAGGTGTGCAGCGGGAACAGCGGGATCTTGATGGCGAACGCCAGCGCGAACGCGGCGAAGCACCAGATCTGCGCCTTGGCCGGCAGGACCAGGGTGGTCAGCTTCTCGAGGTCGGTGGTGTAGATGCCGGTGACCGCCGCGTACTTGACGTACACGTAGAAGATCGCGACCAGCATCAGCAGCGAGCCGACCATCGTGTAGAGCACGAACTTGATCGACGCGTACAGTCGGCGCTGACCGCCCCAGATGCCGATCATCAGGTACATCGGGATCAGCATCACCTCCCACATCACGTAGAACAGGAAGGCGTCGAGGGCGACGAACGCGCCCAGCATGCCGGTCTCGAGGATGAGGAAGGCGGCGATGAACTCGCGCACGTGCTTGTCGATCGACTTGGTCGCCGCCAGCAGCGTGAGCGGGGTGAGGAACGTGGTCAGGATGACCAGCCACAGCGACAGGCCGTCGATGCCGGTCTTGAACCGCACGCCCAGGCCGGGGATCCACGACGCGTCGACCACCAGCTGGTAGCCGGCCTTGCTCTTGTCGAAGTACGACAGGATCAGGAGCGACACCAGGAAGGTGGCGGTCGAGAAGATGAGGCCGATGCCGCGCTGGAGCGCGTTCTCGGTCTTGGGGGTGCACATCACGAACAGGGCGCCGAGCAGCGGCAGCCCCAGGATCACGGGCAGGACGTAGGCGCCGCTCACGGCACACCTCCCGAGGCACCGACCGCCGGGGCGGTGGCGCTCGACGTGGTCGGCGCGGGCAACTGCACGCGCCGGGTGATCTTCCGCCACTGGGTCGGCTGGCCGGCCTTGTCCTTCTTGCCCCACACCGGGTCGGCGATGAACACGGTGACGCGGCTGGCGACCTCGCCGGGCCGCTTGGTCACCACCGGACCGGACACGCCGGGATCGGGCTCGCCGTCGCCGTCGAAGTCCCAGCGGATCTCGGCGTCCTGGCGCAGGCCGTGGCCCGGCTCGGCGGTGAACTCGATGGCGTCGTCGACCTGGCGCCAGCGGAACGACGGCGAGTCGGCGCGCGAGGTCCACACGAAGATGAGGGCGGCGCCGACCACCAGGGCGACCAGGTAGCGCTGGACCTGACCGTTCTGGACCCAGCGCGACACCCGGCTGAAGGTCTGCATGGCGAAGCCGGCGCCGTTGACGACGACGGTGTCGATCATGAACCGGTCGACGACCTCGAACAGGCCGCGGGCCAGCGCCCGGAACGGCCGGACGATGACCAGGTCGTAGAGCTCGTCGACCCACAGCTTGTTCTTCGACGCCTCGTACAGGGCCTGACCGGCGCCGTCGGCGGTGACCCGCTCGACCCACTGCGACGGGCCCTTGCGGTACAGGGCGCCGGCCAGCAGGATGCCGAGCACGCCGGCGACGCTGGCCGCCGCCATCAGCGACCACTCGGTCGACGCGCTCAGGTGCGGCAGCACGCTGGCCTCGTGGCCGTGGCCGAACACCGGGGCCAGCGACAGCGCCAGCCACTCGGGGAAGAACGTGAAGTACGCGTTGTGGGTCATCACGTGGGGCAGCCCGACGAACCCGGCGGCGATCGACAGGAACGCCAGGACGACCAGCGGGCCGGTCATGCTGCGCGGCGACTCGTGCGGGTGGTCGACCACCTGCTTGCCGCGGTAGGTCCCGGAGAACACCAGGAAGTACAGCCGCCACATGTAGAAGGCGGTGCCGAGCGCCGCGACCAGCAACACCCCCCACAGCATCTTGCCGTACCAGGCCGGCCAGCCGTCGTGGTGCGAGGCCCAGGCGCCGGCGAGGATCGAGTCCTTCGAGTAGAAGCCGGCGGTGAAGAACGGGAAGCCGGCGATCGCCAGGCAGTAGATCAGGAAGCAGATGTGGGTGACCGGCAGGTACTTGCGCAGGCCGCCCATGATGCGGATGTCGCCCGACCCGTTCATGCCGTGCATGACGCTGCCGGCGCCGAGGAACAGGCCGGCCTTGAAGAACGCGTGGGTCATCAGGTGGAAGACGCCCGCGGTCCAGTTGCCGGTGCCGACGCCGACGAACATGAAGCCGAGCTGGCTCACCGTCGAGTAGGCCAGCACCTTCTTGAGGTCGGTCTGGGCGAACGCCATGAACGCCGCGGCCAGCGCCGTCAGCGCGCCGGTGGTCGCGACCACCGCCATCGCCGTGGTCGAGTGCGCGTACAGGAACGAGCAGCGGGCGACCATGTAGACGCCGGCGGTGACCATGGTGGCGGCGTGGATGAGCGCCGAGACCGGGGTCGGGCCCGCCATCGCGTCGGGCAGCCACACGTACAGCGGGATCTGGGCCGACTTGCCGGCGGCGCCGATGAACAGGAGGATGCCGGCGGCCGCGGCCAGGCGCTCGCGGCCCCACCAGACCTGGGTGAAGATCTCGGGCTGGTGCTCGCCGACGTTGCGCAGCACCGCGAAGTCGAGCGAGTTGCCGCCGTCGACGCCCTGGGTCGCCCAGTAGAGCAGGAACATGCCGAGCAGGAAGGCGAAGTCACCGATGCGGTTGACCACGAACGCCTTGCGGCCGGCGTCGGCGTAGGTCTCGTTCTCGAACCAGAAGCCGATCAGCAGGAACGAGCACAGGCCGACGCCCTCCCACCCGATGAACATCACCGGCAGGTTGGCGCCGAGCACCAGGATCAGCATCGCGCCGGTGAACAGGTTCAGGTAGCCGAAGTACGCCGAGTACCGCGGCTCGTCGGACATGTAGCCGGTCGAGTAGATGTGGATGAGGGTCGAGCAGAAGGTGACGATCAGGATCATCACGCTCGACAGCGGGTCGAGGCGGAAGGCGAGGTCGAGCTTGAAGTTGCCGACCTGGATCCAGGTGTAGAGCGTCTCCTTGAGCTCGAACGCCGCGACCCGCCCCGACGCCTTCCAGTTCAGGTAGGCCTGCCACAGCGGGCCCTCCTGCCAGTCGCCCGGCTTGGCCGGGTTCCAGTAGCCGACGACCAGGTAGAACGCGGTGAAGAACGCCGCCGCGACCGAGGCGACCGCGACGAAGTGGACGGCCTGCCGCGACAGCTTGCGGCCGAACAGGAGGTTGATGAGCGCGCCCAGCAGCGGCAGGGCGGGCACCACCCACAGGAAGTTGATCGTGGTTCCTGTCATGGTCGCGGCTCAGTGCTTGTGCAGGTTCATGCGGTCGACGTCGACGTGACGCCGGCCGCGGAAGATGGCGACCACGATGGCCAGGCCGACCGCGACCTCGGCCGCCGCGACCGCGATGACGATCATCGCGAACGAGTGGCCCGACAGGTCGCCGTGCATCCGGGCGAAGGTCAGGATGGTGAGGTTGGCCGCGTTGAGCATCAGCTCGACGCTCATCATGATGATGAGGGCGTTGCGGCGGAGCAGGACCCCGGCGACGCCGATCGCGAACAGCACGGCGGCGAGGACGAGGAAGTGGCCGAAGCCGATGTTCATCATCACGACGCTTCACCTGCGGCGAAGCCGCGGGGAAGCGGCGTGTGGGTTGGGGAAGGTGCAGGGAACGATGGCAACTTCCTCTTCATGACGCACCTCCGGCGGCGCCAGGGTCGGCCTCGACCTCGTCGTCCTTGAGCGGCCGGGCGATGGCGATCGCGCCGACCACGGCGATGAGGAGCAGGATCGAGACCGCCTCGAACGGGAAGACGTAGTCGGTGAACAGGTTCCACCCGACCGACGAGGTCGAGCCCCAGTCGAAGCCCTGCGCGGTCGGCGCCGGCACCCGCAGCTGGGCGACGGTGGCGGTGCGGTCGACGTCGACCAGGACCGAGCCGAGCCGGAACACCAGGTACGCCATGGCCAGGCCGGCCAGCGCCTTGCCGATCCGCCCGGTCATCGCGTACGGCTCGTCCTCGGGCTTGTTGAGGATCATGATGACGAAGACGAACAGCACCATGATCGCGCCGGCGTAGACCAGCAGCTGGATCACGGCGAGGAAGCTCGCGTAGAGCATCATGTACAGGCCGGCGATCGCGAAGAACGTGCCGACCATGCCCATCACCGCGGCGATCAGGTTCTTGCGGGTGATGACGAAGATCGACCCGGCGACCGCCAGGAAGGCGAACGCCCAGAACGCGATGGCCAGGCTCGGCGACGACTTGGGCTTGCCCTGGGCGTCGAGCGAGTTGGCGCGGACGTCGCGCGCGGTGACCTGCTTGCCGGTGACCGTGGCCGGCCGCGGCGGCTCCTTGGGCTCGACGGCCGCCGGCGCCGGCTGCGCCACCGCGGGCGCGGGCGCGACCGCGCCGCCGACGAGCATCAACCCGAGCGCCACCAGGGTGGCGAGTACGGCGGCCTTCACGGCGCCTCGCAAGGGAGCTGCAGACCCCCAGCCTTGATCATGGCGCCGTGAACCTTCCGGACGCTGCGCGTCCTCAGATGGGGGACGCTCGCGTCCTCCATACCCCCACTCCCCACCGCGGTGACGCGAGCGGCGGACGTAGGGATCACATCGACGTTGGTGCCTGGCGCAGTCACGCGGCCTGCTCCTTCTTGATCTTGGCCTCGAAGTCGGGCCGGAACTTGGTCAGGAAGCCGAGCATCGGCCACGCCGCGGCGTCGCCGAGGGCGCAGATGGTGTTGCCGGCGATGCCGTGGGCGATCGACGCCAGCAGGTCGAGGTCGCCCGGCTTGCCGTCGCCGAACGCGACCCGGCGGCAGACCTTCTCGAGCCAGCCGGTGCCCTCGCGGCACGGCGTGCACTGGCCGCACGACTCGTGGGCGTAGAACTTCATGATCCGCCAGCACGCCATCGGGATGTCGGTGTGGTCGTCCATGACCACGACGCCGCCCGAGCCGGCCATGGTGCGCAGGTGGCGGCCGCCGCCGAGGTCGAACAGCTGGCCGGGACGGACCTCGACCGGCTTGATCCGCTCGTCGGTCATCAGGGCGTCGAACTCGCACAGCACGTCGAGCTCGCTGGCGTCGAGCGGCGGCATCGACGAGCCGCCGGGGATGACCGCCTTGACCTGCCGCCCCTTCCACACCCCGCCGCAGACCTCGTCGATCAGCTGGCGCATGGTGATGTCGAGCGGCAGCTCGTAGACGCCGGGCTTGTTGACGAGGCCCGCACGC
>Ga0247824_10001165_pt1 | contig 14117 bp, 9 predicted proteins | sample 13C_PalmiticAcid_FD_194412 | JGI IMG/M metagenome (GOLD analysis project Ga0247824, IMG submission 194412) | Soil microbial communities from agricultural site in Penn Yan, New York, United States - 13C_PalmiticAcid_Day48 | ecosystem: Environmental > Terrestrial > Soil > Agricultural land... | reverse complement strand
GAGAGACGCCCTCCCCATTCAGCACCAGCGACCACCACACATCATGGTCCAGGGTCTGGACCGGAACTTCACCCTGGAGCCCATGAACTTCTCTCCTCGATACCAATGGACGACGACTCGTTAAAACACGAGCAGGACGAAGACGAGGAGCATGCAGGACACGACTCTCCAAACTGGAGCAAAGCCAAGAGTGCAACGGTTCTTCTTGGTTGCACAGTTCTGTATTCCATCATTGCAGGTATATCCACCGCAAATGGTCGTACCATGTCACGGCGTACGTGTATGAAAGCCTTTGGAAAGTCTTTGTGACAGCGCTCTAATGTACTGTTCTTTGATGGATGTTATAGAAATCTTGGTGAACAGTGTGGATGCTGTTTCATCGATCGATGAAAAGTTTCTTGGGTTGACGCTGTTTGCGTTGGTGCCAAATGTCACCGAGTTTATGAATGCGATCTCATTTGCAATGTACGGCAACATTGCGCTGTCAATGGAAATCGGGTCTGCATACGCGCTCCAAGTGTGTTTGATCCAGATTCCGGCAATGGTAGCAGTCTCGGCATGGCTGAACCGTGGGACAGTGGAAGTGTGGAAGCATACATTCAACCTCATCTTCCCGCGATGGGATGTATTCTCGATGCTTTTCTCGGTGTTCTTGCTGACTTACACCTACATTGAGGGCAAGAGCAATTACTTCAAGGGAAGCATCCTGATCCTGAGCTACTTTGTGCTCATGGCAGGGTTCTTTTATGCACCAACATCGCCTACCAATGGCGATGTAAGCTTCATGATGAGCCCATAGGTCGCGCTTCAATTGGCCGACGTGTACCGCATTTTTGATAAAAGACGAATCTGCACGGATGAACAGCAATGGGGAGATGTGCTCATGATTGCGGTCGTTTTACTCGCGTGTTCATGTGGAAATTGACCACCCATTCATGCTTCATTGCGGTCAAACATGGCTCGTGTTGCCATGATCCCAGTGCTTGTGCTTGTCAAGTCTATCCGGGTCACCCTCGACCGTAGTGTACATGTACTGGACAGGGCTCAATCGATGTGACATTGCAACATGAGGAAAGTCAGCTGGATGGCTTTGTGTTCAAGTTGAACCGGTGTGATATTTTGAATGTTGGGAAATGAGGGAACGAACTCGAATGGAGATGGTAAAAAATGGAAGGGATCGGTCCGAGGAGAAAGATGGAAGTTTGGGTCGTGAAATGATGGCCTCAGCACGAGCTACCTGCTTATTCAAGCATTCGATTTTTTTTTTCTTTTTGCTCTCATCTGTTCAGTCCTCCGAGGAGCATGCCTCGATGCTGGCGAGACTCTTCACGAGGCAAAGACGCGATGATGATTTCTGTCACCGTGTCTTGAACAAGCAATTGACACGGAGGGCATGGACGCTTTAGAGATAACGAACCGCTCGCACCCCAATGCTAGTGCCAGGAACCACGGTATATACGGTGGGTATGACAAGAGCACGGAAGGGGGACCTGCTGAAGAATCCTCTTACCCCTGTAACTTGAATCCTTAGAAAAGCATTCAGTTGCGTGGTGAACTTACTATAAGATTGAATGGTCATGTGCATTCAATTGACCCAAAGGTATGTGTTTTGCGCTCTCAACTACATCTTCAAACATTGGTTGTTATTCTCGCCCATTGTGCAACGTTCGAGTGAAGTTTTGGTGTTGCTCGGGAATCGCGGTAAGGAAACGGCTGTCCATTTCAGCATCCCCATTGCTACTCATGTTTCGTCTCCTGACATGCCCAGCCCAAAAGACTTTCAAAAGTCCAGGGAGGTCATTTGGAAGAAAGGACATGGTTCCCTTGCTAGTAGGAACTCAACCCTCGTCCATGGCACCTGTATGATGACATGGGTGTGGTTGGCCCCTACACTCTATTCCTCTTCCAGCTGCATGCACACGCCGATAGGGCCAGTCAATGCTCACATTTTTTTTTTAAACATGTTTCCAGGTAGGTGGCCTGGCGCTTATTCAATACTTCCGACCAGGGTTTAAGGACCGTCATATGGGATTGGCATCGACAGGCAGGTAAAGAGCCTGACTAGTCTGGGAGGCGAAACTGATCAACAGCTAGATTCGGGTCGCCAGCTCGCCACCAAGTCACCTTGATCCTCCCTTGACTCCTGGATTTCCTCGTTTCATGCTGGACAATCACAAGCACTCTTGATATGGCATCAATGGCATCGATATTCTTCTGCCCAAAAGATTTATCCCATGACGTCCAAGTGCAAATGAATGAGGGTCCGCCAGGTTGAGGGGAAGAATGGGGTTGTACAGAACCCCAGTGTTCTCCGTCTGTGCCCTCACATTCTTGACTCCTTCAGTATTAGAGCGGTCCATGGATTGGGGCGACAGTTTCAAACAAGCTTACGGGAGGCAAAGGAGGAATGAAAGTCAACATGGCCGTTGCTGCACGTAGCTCATGTTTTTGTGTGCCCTAGCGCAACTGACACCGTTGTTCGACGAGAGATCAAACACTCGGCGCAAGACGCGAGAGAAACCTCATTTGCCCAACTCTTTGGCAAGCATTGCCCTCAATGGTGTCTTCTTGCATGTACTTGCCGTTGGTTGTTTATTTCAACCAACTCGCCACTCGCCTCGATTGCGATAGATTTTGGTTCAGCTATGTCCACGCGGTCAAGTTGTCGCACGGAGACGCGACCCATTCAGTTGATCCTCTTACGTGACCCGCCTTCCTCAAGTCTTCGTCGTCGTCATAAGATCCGTATGATTGCTATTTGGCTTGCATGAATAGCGTGTACAGAATCACACTCGTCGCATTGTTGATGCGGTTATGGCTCAATGCGATGTTGTTTGTTGTTTGATGCAGGATTGAACGGATGATGTGTCTGTGCCCAAGCATCCATCATGCAGGCCAACAATTGAACCAATTGGAAATTTCTTCCGCCATGGGTGATGCCTACACACATCGATTGTGTTTACAACACTGAGGATCCTAGCTGACAAGTTTATGGAGCGGTTCCTGGCAGAGCGGATGAACATATTACGGTAACCTTAGGACGCACGTTTGGTTCTCGTACACCTGCGTCGTCCTAGACTCCTCCTGGGAGCGAGTTGGTCATGAGATATCGCAGGGATATCGCTTCTCATTCTTCCTTTCTAACCCCCCCTCTTTCTCTTGTTTTCACTTTCCAACCTCAAAGATCGGACAGGCTTTGGACATACTTAATCGCTTCTTTGCTATAATATACGTAAGGAAACCAGAACCCGAGGCTAGGGAGGATCAATGGCACCAGAGCGGGAACCATTTGGGTTATGTTTCCATAGGGACAGGATCTATCGAGGACCAACGCGTAGATACTATGTATGCTACTACAGAGTATACGTACCGTACAGCACTTTCTCCCGCGGTATGTCATCAGGATCATTGGGAGCACAATGGCGTAGAAGCTATATACAACAATGTGGAAGTTGAGTAAGCTCAATTGATGGACAGGAAGGAGAATCAGCCAAAAAGGAGTCTAGGCGAGACTGGACTGTGGAGACCCAGCATCTGCCTGGCGATCATTTCATACACAGCAGTGCATATGAAGGCGAAGGAAGTTGTCCACACCCTCAAGCCTTGACTGGTAGCCATACACTCCCGACAGCAACTTTATGGGGTCCGTGGCGCTGTTGGCTCGTTCCGGTAGTATAAACGGGATGCAGGATGACATCCCAAGCCGTTGTTCCTCTCCTCGGTGGATATTACTGCATGTCGTATCAGAACGGATGGACAGATCTTGTTCAGACTCACCCCCCGCCTCCCCCTGACTCTTTTTTCCCATTGATGTACCCCCTTCTTGGAAGACCGGTTTGATAGTGGTACTCCTCTTCTGAGGGAGGCGCAACAGCAGTTCATAGCGCGGAAGTGACTCTTTTTGGCCATGAAAGAGGAACCATGGAACATTGGAGATGTTGGAGATGAGAAACACTGCAGTGTCAAGTACACAGATATATTCCTTGAATGGCTGTTCCAGGACCATGCTGCAGAGCTGTTGGAAGCGCATGTCTATTCTAACCGAGTTCTTGCTCTCTATAATCTATAGTACATCTCTGGGTCATCTCCAGAACCAAATTGATCCTACCCGCTCTTGAAGGATGCATCAGTGTTGCGCCATGTTTACTACAACTCCATTCGGATGCATCCTCATCCCACAACGTGCGATCTTGCCAATTGCAAATGGATGGGGAGAAGGAGCGCAGGAATGAGGCGAGGCAAAGGCAGGGGGGGAGGGGGGTATTTTCAGCTGACAATGTCTCCATTGTGGACTAACCTGGCACCATCATGGATCTCTCACATCCTCAGCATAGCAAAATGGCAGGGTTGTGTGCAACGTTGCTCGCCATTGCTTGTGTTCATGAGCAACTGAGAGGAAAAAGTCCCGACTTGAGTTCCGCCTGGACTTGTGTAGTTCGAACACCAGGGTTGAGTACTGAGTTCACAAAGGACAGTGTACAAGTAGTAGTAGCAGTAGAGGAGTGGTAGGTGCCAACTTGGAAAGTGTCATGATAGTCTAGTTTAGTTTAGAGTAGTTGCTATATACCAATTGAAAGGAGAGGGGTCAATTGAACCCAACATCCATTGGACAATGGTATAGTATCGACACCAATAGTGAGGCAGCCAATTGGCCTTTGAGAAGATGGGCTTCCTGGCTTCTTAGCCCCACTTTCTTTCCAATCTGTCTCTATAATGTGATTCTCATGACCGTGGGATGGCTTGATATTGAGCACACATTGCGCCAGGGGAGAGAGAAAGCGAGAGAAAGAGAGAGAAGGGGGGGAGAGAGAGGGAGAAGAACGAGCAGGAACGAGAGGCGAGCAGGAGAAAGGGTGAGAAAAGGCATTACACATGTCATTGCCCTCACCCTCCATAGCAAACGGCAAAGTCAAGCTGAGATACAAATGGTTCAGTGGTCGCACAAAGCATTGCTGCCTTGCTTACCACACTCATGCACACATTGACACATTGTCCGGCAGGCTGTACGTTATGCTGCACTGTTCAATAGTGCCAAACACAAACAACACGCCAGTGCCGTTTAGGACTTGCTGCTCCCCCCTGTGGCCTCGCTCTCGCTCGCTTCCTCAACCCGCCGGAACAACGCGTCAATTTTGTTGCAATTGAAGAGGTCGTTGCCCACCGCGAAACATCGCACTGAATACGATGCGATCGCGATTGAATCGAAATCGCCTGGCTTCCGTGGAGAATTCTCGTGTCAAACAGCGCGCCTTTGCTTACCCCCTCCTCTTCCCCCCAAACGTTCTTCCCATCAACTGGGTTTCTGCGCGCGCGGTCGCTTTTCCCACCTATTCGTTCGGACTCTCGCACTCTTTTCTTCCTTCTCTCTCCCTCCCTCCCTCTCTCTTCCTCCCTGTTCACGCCCGCCTTGTTCCGACATCGTGCCTGAATTCAAGCAGGAATTCTCTCGCTCCTCCCACACTCATTCCTCATCACCCATCGCTCGAAGCGAGACATCATTCTCTCCTCCATCAGCAACAACGCGAGTACACTCCAGAAAACCACAAAAAAAGCAAGCCTACTAACCGCTACTAACGAACTTCAAAGAAGCAGAACCACTCTTCTTTTGTATCTATTGTACATAAGGTATAGGTCCTAAGAACAACGAGCTAGCCTCAGTTCATTCAGGAGTCAACTGCCGAACTCTCAAGCAACAAAAGAACCAAAAAAAAAAAAGCATATAGCAACAAAAAAGACAAAAAAAAAGACCCTCTCCCCCTCCATCTCTAGCTATCAAAGTCACCAACCATGGCTCCATCCAACTTCCCCTCTGGAACATTCTACATTCAATCAAGCATCTCAGGCTATGTCCTTGACCTCGAGTCTGGATTCCTCAAAGACCCTATGAAGGCCGGTGCTCGCGTCGAGCTTGCACAACGCAAAGCCAGCGGAAGTGGTGCCACTACCTCTGCAGCTGAGCAACAGCAGTGGAGATTCGAGGAGGGATACATCGTCAATGCTCGTACAGGCCACGTCTTGGACATTCAAGGAGGCAAGTATATGCTCTAATCTGTCTGATTTGTCTTCTTCAATTGGCGAGGGCAAGAGATTGGTCAAAGGGGTATTGAAAGAGGGGTGGGAGGTTCCTCCATCCAGTAACAGGCCTTGAGGAAGGAGGGGGCAAGCGGTGTCTCTCGCCCTTTCTCCTCTCTTCACCCCCCGTGTGAATACCGTAGATGCAACGGTCGTGGGAGCGGGCGGGAAGGGAAGGAGACTCGACAGTTAGGGGAGAGGGGCCTCTTGCCTATTAGGGGGAGATGCATGGCGCATGGGAGATTTCTTGTCCAGGGGGTTTGTCCATCTTTGTGTCCTGTTCCACGGGATATGGTGCAACTGTACACGATATACTAACCTTCTAGTATCCCTCTCCACGAATGCGCATTTCCAGGTGCTGTCCGTGCAGGCACGCGTCTTGTGCAAAACGTTCGCAAGACCGGCAAGGTAACGAATGAGTCTAATATAGATGCCTGGTCATGCACTCGACGACGCCCTTGGGTTGCAATTGTCCCCTAACATTCGTTTGGGTGTTCTCATTGCACTGCTTGCCAATGCGTTAGGATGCTGCTGGCCAGCAATGGGTGAACGAAGACGGTATCTTGGCTCTTGCCGGCAACACCTCATTCGTTGTCACTATCGATGGCGATGCTACTCGTGATGGAACTCGTATCACCATTCAAGAGAAGAAGGACTACAACGAGAAGCAAAAGTGTAAGTCTCCCGTTCCTCCCTTTTCCTCCCGCTATTCTAAGCATCTGGTATATGCTCTCACAACAATGGGCTCTCAAGATTGATCCCCGCAGATGCTGACGGAGTAACCTTTCTTCACTGTATCGATTCACAGGGGTATATTTCCGTGGCGAAAACCAGCGTACATCTCCCCAACCATCAAAAGCAGAGTCCATTTCCACTCGCCCTGATAACTTCCCTCAGAGCTGGTTCTACATCAAGTCGGTTGCTTCGGGTCTTGTGATTGATATCGAACATGGTTTCCTCACGGATCCAATGAAGGCCGGTGCTCGTGCTGAGATGAATCATCAGAAGATCGACAATGGTGATGGTCGCCACTCTCTCCTGGAGCTCCAGCTCTGGCGCTATGAGTCCGGCTTCCTGATCAATCGTCGCACAGGCTTCGTCCTTGATATTCAGGGTGGTACACTCAAACTTGCTGCAAGAGTCATCCAATGGCAACGCAAGGCTGGAAAGGTAAAATAGTCGGTTGTGCGTCATCTTTTGTAAAAGCGCGATTCGTGTAAAGATAGATGGTGTTCTAATCGGTCCATTGGATGCTTGTGGTGTACATAGGACGCTCGCAACCAGCACTGGTTCTTCGAGCATGGCTACATTGCCAACGTCTACAACTCTCGTTTGGTCCTAGACATTGACGGTGACGGTACCAAGGATGGCGCCAAGATCGCTATTGGTGAACGCAAGCCTGCCGGTCAAAACGCTGATCAACAATGTAAGCAATTGATCCACGACGGAAGGTCGAGGCGTGTCCTCCAAGAGTGCTTACGAAATACTAACAACAGAATCACCCACCACCTTGAATACTGCAGGGGTTTTGGAGGAGGTCAGATTCCAATGGCTGTCCGCACCAGCAACTGAGGAGGTCGTCCCACGCGCAGGTAAGACAAAAAAAAAACCTGAAGGAGTAAGGAGAAAGGACGCACATACAATTGCTCACACCAATGCATTTCATTCATTCTGATTCCTAGTCACCCCACCCCCAGCAAATCAAACCTCAAAAGTCCTCCCAACTAGCGGTTGGTTCTGGATCAAGTCTCCAAACACTGGCAATGTCGTTGACCTCGAAAAGGGAGTGTTGTCCGACCCCATGGCACCGAATACCCTTGCCAACATGCACCCTCAGGTTACAACCGTGACCGATGGTGATTACACCAAGATCGAAACACAGCTATGGAAGTATGAGAACTATCAGCTGATCAACAGAAAATCACGCTTGGTACTCGACGTCAAGCAAGGTGTTGTTCGCTATGGTGCTCGTATCATTCAAGATGTTCCCAAGACCGGAAAGGTACTAGACCCGGTAAGGTTACAGTCAAGTGCTGGTAACATGCGAACGTTATTATTCACAATCTACTCCTCTTGACGGTCCCTTATTGAATGTTCAATAGAGCTCTCACCACCAACACTGGGAGTCTGTCAACGGCAACCTGGTTGTCCAAAGCAAACAGGCATTCGCGATCGATATCGAAGGTGATGGCAGCAAAGCTGGTGCTCGTCTGACTCTTCAGCGACCCAAGACTTCCAACAATGCCGACCAAGAATGGATCTATGAACTGGCTTCTTTTGACTGGCTCAAACTTGATCACGCTCCAAGCGCTCCTGCCAAGCCTGTCGTCGAGTCCACGGTTGTCACTCTCTCCAAGGATGACTGGTTTTATATCAAGAGTTCCAACGGATTGGTGTTTGATCTCCAGGCTGGTTGGATGACATCTGCTACAGATGCTAGTGCCTATATCCACATGAAGAAGCAACGCTCATTGGACGATGCAGAAAGAGATCTTCTCGAGAGACAGTTGTGGAGATACGAGGACGGCTACATTATCAATCGCAAGACTGGCTATGTCATCGACACCTATGGCACTGCTGTTGTTGGTGTCAAGTTGATCCAGAGCCACATGGCCCACACTGATGAAGATGGCAAACGCAATCAACTCTGGAACGTGGCTGATGGTCACATTCAGTTGTTGCACAACGAAGAGCTTGTCATCAATGCAGAGAACACCAGGGAAAACTCTCTCGTCCAGTTGGTCGAGAAGAAGACACTCCAGTCAACAACTGTCACCTGGACCTTGGAGCTTGCCCAGACCTCATGGTTGAAGAGTTCAGGAACTGTTCGCAGTGCTACTTACGAAGAGGGTCTCGAAGTGGCTCGAGTTTCTGTCCATACCGAGTTCCCATCTGGCAAGTGGTTCTACATCAAGTCCAAGGCCTCCAACCTAGTCCTCGATGTTGAGCATGGTTTCTTCCGTGATCATACCAAGGCCGGTGCCTTCCTGGAGCTCAACGGCCAGAAGTTGCACGCCTCTGATAAGCGACATGCTCTCTTGGAATTGCAGCTTTGGCGCTATGAGGATGGCTACATTATCAACCGTCGCACCGGTATGGTCCTGGATGCCGCTGATAACTCATTGAAGTCCGGCACTCGCCTGATCCAGTGGACTCGCAAGACCGAAGGCAACGCTAACCAGCAGTGGACTGTCGACAATGGCTTCATTCACCTCAAGGGCAACGCCAACCTGGTTCTCGATGTTGATGGAGATGGTACTCGTGACGGTGCTCGCATTGCAATCGGTGAACGCAAGGATAAGAAGAACCTTGATCAGCGCTGTAAGTTGATATGACTAGGTGCAGCCAGAGTTTCTCGAATCTATTTAGCATTTTTTCTAACTCTGTGACGATTTCTCGCCATGTAGGGTCCTTTGAGTCTGTCAACTTCAGTTGGTTGTCTAGAGCGAGCAGCTTCAAGGTCGAGGGAGATGCTCAGTTGCTCAAGGAGTTCGAAGCCTCACACTTGGCCCGCGTTGTTGAACACAGAGGTGCTCCTGTCGATTGCTGGTTCTACTTGAAGTCTGGCATTAGCGATCTTGTCCTCGAGATTGAACACGGTCGTGGTGTTGATCACCTGAAGGCTGGTACCTTCATTCAATTGGCCCACCAGAGACTCAAGGCTGGCAAGCACTCGCACGCTCTTCTTGAACTTCAGCTCTGGAGATACCAAGATGGCCACTTCATCAACCGTCGCTCTGGTCTCGCGCTCGCTGTTGACTCCAGTAAGTGTTACCTGCTGTTATTCATGTTGATTCAACTTGTGCTTGATACACGCTCTAAGTTGATTTTCTTCTGTCTGCTATTTAGTCGAGAGCAACGCTAAGCTCGTCCAAGCCAAACTTGCCAACAGCCCTAACCAGCGCTGGGTCATTGAAGATGGTGTCATCCGCCTTGCTTCTCATAAGGAGTTTGTCCTCTTCTTGTCCTATGGCCGTCAGGGATCACCCGCATTCATCCGTCAAGTTCGTCAAGGAGAGCTGGTTCAGAAATGTAAGGCAGCTGTACCGGCAGATCGATGCAAATCTTGAGTACGCTTGAAGATAGATGTTAACGTCTTGTCACCTTTTGTGCAACTCTTAAAACAGGGTCGTTCGCTGAGGTTCACTTCTCATGGTTGACTTTGGAGCGCATCGAAACCGAGCCACTCCCAGGAGAGTTGGATTCTATCAAGGAGAACGAGATCACCTACCTCAGGAAGGAGAAGGCTCAGCTTCACAGATTGGAGAAGTTCTCTCAGACTTGCTACTTCTTCCTTCGTACCTCCAATGGCTATGTCATCGACATTGAGCACGGTCTTGGCAAGAACCACATGAAGGTTGGCGCCTATGCTACTGTTCATCCTCAGACCACCGCTGCTTCGGCCAACCAGCACGCTATTCTGGATATTCAGCTCTGGACCCTGAAGGACGGATACCTGATCAACAAGCGCACTGGTCTTGCATTGACTATTGAACGTGATGTCAAGGAGGGTGCTCGCCTCATTCAGGCCCTTCCCAAGGACTCGATTAAATGGTCATTCGAGAATGGTTACATCTTCCCTGAACAGCACACGCACCTTGCCTTGAACGTTCGTGACGGACAGGTCATCCTGGTCGAGCGCTCCACTGCTATCACCTGGTTGGTCTATGAAGTCACCCTCTCATGGCTCATCTTCACCGAGGTCATCCTGATCGAGACAGAGCAAACCGAGGACATCGAATTCTACGAGGAGTTTGAGGAGATCGTCATGCGTTCGTCTGCATCAAAGACCGAGGCTATCGAGTATGCCAAGACCGAGCAACATCTTGTGGCACCCAAGGAGTCGTGGTTCTACCTCACTGTCGGCAACAAGGTCGCTTCGATTGATGCCTCTTATTTGTTGAAGAATGAAGCTGCTGGTGCCACGATCGAATTGGTTACCCAGAAGCGCTTCGGTTCATCAGAGCGCCATGCTTTGCTTGAACTTCAACTCTGGAAGCTCGAGGACTCGTATCTTGTCAACCGATTCACCGGTCATTACCTCACTGTCTCTGAGAGCGGTACATTGATTCTGGATGTCAAGCGTTCAGACTCGACCCACCAGAAGTGGCAGTTCTCTGAGGATGGTTCGCTCTCCTTGATCTCAAAGTCTAGCCACGTTGTTGACTTTGTTGATAACAAGGCTGTTCTGGTCGAGCGTTCTGCTAGCAAGACTGTTTGGATCTACCAGGCAGTTACACTTACCTGGCTCGTTACTTTGGCTACCCCTACAACCTACGATGTCAGCAAGATCGAGAGGGAAGTCACTGAGTACCAGACTGTCTACACCCGCTACATCCAATACATCACCACATATACCATCAGGACCACAACAAGGACCATCACTCGCACTCGCCGCATCATCCGTGTCCACCCCAATGTCACTCTCGAGAATGCTACTGTCTTGGAGAAGGATGATACCGTCTGGGCTTGCCATTTGACCGAAGCTGGCACCAATGTCGACTATGTCATGCAGTTGGTATTCGACAACACAACAAACGTCTACTACATCTTCGTGCAGTGGGGTGAAACCGCTGGACAGCTCGAGGGTCCCTATGACAGCGTCGAGGTTGCTACTCGTGAATTCCAGGATATCTACCAATCCAAGATTGGAGTCGAATGGACCCAGAGAGAGACCATCGCCACATCTGGAGGAGCCTGGACCAATGTCGAGTTCGAGTACGATGTTGTCACCATTGAAGACGAAGTCTCAAACAAGCCCACCAGGCCTAGGTCTCAATCTCAGCCTTTTATCGATCTCGTCTGCCCCATTGCCAAGCATGCGACTATCTACCACGACTCGGAAACATACCAGACCATCTTGACACAAAAGTCGACTGGTATCATGTATGTCACCCAGTTGCTGTACAACGTCGAGACCAAGACCTACTACGTCTATCTCCGCTGGGGCGATTCTGACTACACTCTGGATGGACCCTATGACACTGTTGATATCGCCAAGGAACATTACAAGACCAAGTTCATCCAGACATTCGGGGTTTCTTGGGAGGAGCGCAAGTCAGTCAGTGCTGAATGGGGAGCCGTCCACCACGAACTTACAATCGAAGACGAGTACGAAGAATACAAGAGCAGCAGCGACGAAGAAGACGAAGTAGAGCACGTCACCAAGGAGAAGACCATTGTCTACAGGCCCGCTGTTTCCGAGAAGACCAATTGGTTCCGCAAGGCTGCTGGTGCCGGTATCGGTGCTGCCGTTGGTGCTGGTCTTGCTGTCGGTGTCCTGAAGAAGTTTGGAGATGGTCTCTGGAAGCGTACCAAGACCGTCGTCAACACACGCAAGGGTCATGTCGACGAGAAGGTCCCTATCAAGCATGCCGTTGTCTACTACGATGAGGAGACTGTCTATGACTCTGTCGTGATTGACAAGTCCACTGGTGTCTCCTACGTCACTCAGTTGATCTTTGACAGTGAGACTCAAGTATACCACGTCTACTATCGCTACAACGAGACCGAGTACGTCTTGAGCGAATCCTACGAGACGATCGAAGAAGCCAAGGTTGCCTTCCAGGACCACTACAAGAAGACCTTCGAGATCGAGTGGAAGGATCGCAAGACCGCCACTAGCGAGAAGTACACCGTCGAAGTCAAGACCTACGAGACTTACGAGGTTGTCGAAGAAATCGAGGAGGAATTCGATGAGGAGACTGCTCAGACCATCATCACCGCCGAGAGGGAGGTCATCCCTCAAGAACAGTCGACCACCACCACTGTCACGACCACCAAGAGCGATACCGTTGTTGAGACGACCGTCGAGCAGGTTGCTATCAGCGATGCCGACAAGGAGGTCAAGGTCATCACCACGCATACTGGTGTCATCTCCAAGCCTGCTGTCTCAAAGGAAACTTCCTGGTTCCGCAAGTTGGCTTCTGGAGCTGGTGCCACTGCTGCAGGTGCTCTCACCAAGGTCGATGGTGTCTGGAAACACGCTGTCTCAGTCGTCAATACTCACAAGGCCAAGGTCGACGAGAAGATCCCCATCAAGCATGGCTTGGTCTACTACGAAGAGGACGGTGATGTGTACAACGCCGAGTTGATCGAAGCATCCACTGGTACCAAGTACATCACTCAGCTCATCTTCGATACCGAGACCCAAGTGTACTACGTATACTACCGCTATGGCGAGACTGACTACAAGTTGGACGGACCTCACAAGACGATCGACGAAGCCAAGATTGCCTTCAAGGACAACTACAAGAAGAAGACCGAGGTCGAATGGAAGGAACGCGAGACCGCTGTGAACAACAAGTGGACTTACGAAGTTCAGACCTACGAGACTTTCGAAGTTGTCGAGGAGATCGTTGAGGAAGTCGATGAGATTGAGGCTCAGGAGATCATCAAGCGTGAAGAAGTCTACGTCGGCGACAAGGGAACCACCACAGAGGTCGTCATCGTCAAAGAGAAGGTTGAGGTCACCAAGCCCGCTGTCAGCAAGAAGGCTTCATGGCTCCGTCGCGTTGCCAATGCAGCTGAGGCTGCTGCTCATGGTGTGGGTGAAGCTGCTAGCGACGTTGCTCATGGTGCTGGTAAGGTTGCCAAGGGAGTTGCCATCGGAACTGGTGTTGTCGCCGTCGGAGCTGTCGTTGGTACTGGACTCGCCGCCCACCACGCCCTCAAGAAGGTCGATGGTGTCTGGAAGCGCGCTGTTCAGGTCATTACCACCCACAAGGCTAAGGTTGACGAGAAGTGCCCCATCCACAAGCACGCCTTCGTGTACTACGATGAGGATGTCTACGATTCCGTTGTTGTCGATGCCAAGACTGGCAACAAGCACGTCACTCAGCTCTTGTTTGACAGCGAGAAGGAAGTCTACTATGTCTACTACCGCTGGAGCGACACCGAGTACACACTCAGCGACTCTTACGAGACAGTCGAGGAAGCCAAGGCTGCCTACTTGATCCAATACAAGAAGAACTTCGACATTGAATGGACTGAGCGCACCACCGTCGTCAGCGAGAAGTGGACAATCGAGCACCAGGTCTACGAAG
>Ga0247824_10001163_pt1 | contig 14129 bp, 17 predicted proteins | sample 13C_PalmiticAcid_FD_194412 | JGI IMG/M metagenome (GOLD analysis project Ga0247824, IMG submission 194412) | Soil microbial communities from agricultural site in Penn Yan, New York, United States - 13C_PalmiticAcid_Day48 | ecosystem: Environmental > Terrestrial > Soil > Agricultural land... | reverse complement strand
TTGTGTAGCGGGCGTTTAGTAATTGTATGGGGGTCGCTCGGAGCTGGTGGGGGATGTGGGTTTTTGTGGTCGTGTTGGTGGGGGGGATGGGGGGGATGGTGTTTACGACGGCAGTGACTATCGCGCATAGTTTTATGTGACAGAGTAGAGATGGGGGATGGGGAGAGGGAGACGTGGGGCAAGGTTGATAGACTTCAAGTTGGGAGAAGCGAAGTGGTTGTGGTTTGGACCGCTTGGGAACAAGATGGAAATCTTGTCTCGGATGTCCAACTGGCTTTGGTACGATTTAATCTCTGGATCTTGAGCGGTATGAGCTTGTGTGAGGCTTGAGTCAACAACTAACAACACACTCCATCACCAGTGCATATTGCCGCCTTGCAGTTTCGTGCGTTACATCTCAGCTCTCCGTCACTCGCGTCCTCCCATCAACAAACTGCCAGCCTCTCAGCCGAGCGCTAACCACAGTGGGTCTGACAGCTCGGAGCCAGTTCCTTCCGGAGGCGTGACGGGTAATACGCCAGCTTCCCCTCTCTTGATCCTCCTGCAGAGCATCTCACTCCTCCGTGCTTCCCAGTCATCTCCGGCCCATCCACCCAACAACACCACCCAACAACAAGCCAACCCTCACAACCATGGCCCCCGCTCCCCGCGCCGCCCCTCCCGGCTTCACAGACCACACCTTCACGTCAACCAGCGGCACAACCCTCAGCATGCGCATCTGGCCCGCCGACCCGCCCGTCTCCGGCCCCGCCCCCTTCGTCAGCCTCACCCACGGCGGCGGCCTCCTCGCCGGCCAGCACTACATCCCGCCGCCGTGGCCCTTCCCCGGGTTCCGCGCGCGCGGCTACCACGTCGTGTCGCACAGCTACCGGCTCGCGCCGCAGGCCCGTCTCGACGAGCAGCTCGCCGACTGCCTCGAGGCGTTGGCGTGGTGTCGGGCGAATTTGCCCGCGGTTTTAGGGGAGGGGAAGGTGGATGTGGATCGGTATGTGTTGTATGGGGACTCGGCGGGGGGGTTGCTGGTGACGTTGATGGGGCTGCATTTGAAGAGTGCGCCGCCGAGGGCGATTGTGAATGTGTATGGGGTTGTGGACTTTCCGGGGATCATGGCTGCTGAGCAACAGGCGCCGGAGCGCGAGGCGCAGCCGTGGACGGGGGAGTTTAGCGAGGCCGAGCTGAAGCGGTTTCTGCACGACCGGGACCCGGCGAATGTTCTGACCGCGTCGACGGCGTGGCGTGAGATGGAGGAGTTTGACGACACCGAGTTCAGCAGGTTGTTGGGGACCGAGTTCCGGTACACAAAGCGCGTGCGGCTGCAGGCGGAGCTGCATATCTGGAGGTCGATGCACCCCAGGGGCGCGGCCCTGTTGGCCACGGCGGTAATGCACCCGGAGAAGTTTGAGGACGAGGAGAAGCTGAGGGAGTTTTCCTTAACCTTGTCGCCGCTGCAGGTATTGAGGAAGCGGCAGGCTGAGGGGAACGACGAGGGGTATCCTCCGACAGCCTTCTTGCATGGAACCGGGGACACGGCGGTGCCGGTGCAGCAGAGCTATGATATGGCCAAGACGCTGAGGGTGATGGGCGTGCCGGTTGTTGAGCGGTACGAGGAGGGCGAGGAGCATGTGTTTGATCACAAGTATACGGTAAGATCGCCCTGGTGTTGTGTGTTTACCTCGTCGAACAGACCACTGACACGAAAGGCTCTAATAGAACGAGAACGTCGAGGGGTGGGCAACCTCGATCCAGCCGATCCTGGACTTTGTTGATTTACATGTTGGGTTCAGAAGTGCTGCTCAAGACTCCTGATACCGCATATTATGGCGGAGTCCCAGGAGTTGGAGGAACCAACATGCGTCCAGCATCCTGTGTTAACTCGAGCCTGTGAAAAAGTCTACAAGCACATAGGTAAAAGCGAACCTAGTCGATAGGTAAAACAACACCGAGAAACCCAGAATATACGCTCCGGGCCAGGCATCCTATCATCGTAACACGCGGACATTGCGAGATCATGGTCACATGCGACCAGACTGCGCCGCACCGATCTTATCAACCCTTGACCGTCTTGACCGTCGGCATCGCACTGTGCTGGCGCTTGATGGCATTTGAACCCCTGGAATTTGCGGCACGGCTCGTTGGTTCCAAGCCACAGGCGACATTCACCTGAGCTCCCGTCCCGAGGCCCTGTAAGTTTGTGATTGGGTGCCGCAAACACGGGCCCCAATCATGTCATCTGCTGGAGCGCGCGGCTTTGTTCGCAAGAGAGTTGCAGTGCGCCTCCCTGTTGGTTGGGGCGTTATTTCGGGTCTGCGGCTCTTCCCGGACGACGCAGCGCCTCGGACGACTTCATCAAGCATGTTCTCATGAGCATCTCGAATTGGTTGCATCCAATCCTCTCGCGTCTCGCCCATCTCTCTGCTGCCTGAAGATAGGTTGGCAGCGATACAAGACACACCATGCTGAAGCAACCAATGGATTTGCGACGCCCATCACGACGGATCCCCTACGCCGTCGGCCTTGCCTTCATCGTCCTCACTCTTTTTCTTTTCCAGTTCCGTCTTCATCCCAGCAATCCAGCGTCCGGGCGCGGAGCGAGGAACCAAAAGTGGACTGAAACAAGCGGTCTCCTTCGAGACATCCGCAATACCACCCTCGGTGTGAGTTCAATAGCTTCGCTGTTGTCCGCTGAGGGTGACCGATACGCTAACCCTCCCCGCAGTTCGAAAAGATTTTCGTTGTCGGCCTGCCATCGCGGTCTGACCGTCGTGATGGCATGGTTCTACAAGCTGCCCTGAGCGACATCCAAATCGAGTTTATCGATGGCGTTCAGGGCAAAGATGTCCCAGACAAGGCCATCCCCAAGACTTCAGCAGACGCCAAACGTCTTCCCGACGCGAGCATCGGGAGTTGGCGCGCACACCTGAATGCCGCCAGAGAGTAAGGAATTGTCCTTGTTTTCCATTTACTCCCTTCGCCCGGGAGGGACTTACAATCCCTGCCGCTTTGGCTGACGCCCTGCATCAGAATCGTGCAGCGGAACTTGTCTTCGGCTCTCATCCTTGAGGACGACACCGACTGGGATATCAGGATACGAGACCAGCTCCACGACTTTGCCCTCTCTGCTCATGCCCTCACACAACCCCTGCGCGGGCGCCCTGGGGTATATGCTGACCCGACATATCCCCAACCCTCCGAGGACTCGCCCGAGACCGTCCCGGAAACGGACTTCTACCGCCTCCCCGCCACCACCCCCCCGAACATCTCTCCCTACGGAGATAACTGGGACGTCCTCTGGGTCGGCCACTGCGGGATGCACTTCCCCTTCCACCACAGCAAGACTGTCCCCAAGGGCCGCGTGATTCGCCTCGACGACGAGACGGTCGCGCCCAAGAAAAACCTCTGGACCTTCAACATCCCCTTCACCCTCAAGGAGTCGTACCCGGAGCACACGCGCGCCTACCACCACGCGCAGGAGGGCGTCTGCACGCTGGGCTACGCGCTCAGCCAGCGCGGCGCGCGCAAGCTACTGTACGAGGTGGGCCTCAAGGAGGTGGCCCACGCCTACGACATCCTGCTGCGCTTCTTCTGCGAGGGCGAGCAGGGTCGCGCCGCCGGCCGGCAGTGCCTCGCCACGCAGCCCAGCCTGTTCCACCACCACCGCCCGGCCGGTCTGGTGAGCGCCATGAGCGACATTGGCAATCACGGGAGCAACGGGGAGGTCAGGAAGACGGCCATGACGGATATGGTGCGGTGGAGTGTGAGATTGAATACCGAAGCGTTGCTGGAGGGGAGGACGGATTTTGTGGATCAATTCCCGGATGAGTGAATGGTAGACATGGGTCGGGGGATTGCTTGGTCGTGGAAGGAGGATTTGGGGGTGAGGTCGGGATGGCCGGGCATTTTGGTTGTTCTTGGTGTATTTTCCTTTTTCCCATACAGGCACTTGGAGTTACTGGACTTGATAAGGGATGTTCTTCGTGGTAAGACTCCGCTTGTCTCTTGGGGTGAGGTATAATTATGGCTGCAGAATAACTCCTCTGTGTTCAACCATTCCGCAGGAACGAAGTTGCCACCGGTTACGTAAACAAGTCTTGGATTCCGTACAGAAAAAGGGTTCTTTTCTGTAGCAGTGGACCGCCTCAACGACAGTCCAACAAAGTCACCTCATCCCACACCTTCCTTCAACAAACACAACCTAAACCCGAACCACCCCCCCAGAAAATCGCAAACCACCCACCCACACCCTTACCAACTCCATCCTCGCGCCCCATGACAACAAACCACATCCCTGGCGTCATGCGTGTCGCCGACGAGATCCACCGCGACCTGCCCGAAGCCGAGGCTGTCTTCCGCGAGCGCCTCGCCCTCTTCCCTGAAGGCTGTCTCGTCCTAGCCGACGGCGACGACACAGTCACGGGATACGTTGTATCCTTCCCCATCTGCCGCGGGAAACCGCCCGCGCTGAACGCGCTGCTCGGCGCCATACCACCGGACGCGGACCAGTACTACCTGCACGACCTCGCCATCCTGCTTTGCTCACGTGGGCGCGGGGCGGCTGCTCAGGGGGTGGGCAGGGTGTTGGGAGTTGCGGAGCGGTATCCGACGTGTTGTTTGGTGTCTGTGTATGGTACCGTGGGGTTTTGGGCGCAGTTTGGGTTTATCATAGTGTCGGTTGATGCCGAACTGGAGGAGAAGCTGCGTGGCTACGGGGAGGGCGCGACATATCTCACACGCGAGAACACGTGAGCAAGCCGAAAGAAATAGACGGTGATCGATGTTACACGCGAATATCGCCAGATGGTGTCGAGGTGACAAGTGCCCGAGACTGACACCCCGCATTGCATTGACCGCAAAGAGGTTGAATCGGGCACCCGCCCTCTTCCCCTCTCGTCAGGCGGGAGTGTTGGCATGCAAGATATGCAGGCCGAGCTGGAACCCGGCAATTGGGCGTCTTCCCAACCTGCTGTTCCGTGTCTGGCTTCTCACAGCCGAAAAGCACAGCCCCAGCTGGAGCCGGTTCCAAACACACGCATGCCAAAGTATGCATCGTCAAAACGCTGGTTTCGAGCCTGATGGCCACTCGGCCCTTTTTTTGCATCTCTACATAAAAGGGACAGCCAAATATGTACGTAACAATCGAAGTGCGCCATCGAGGTGAGAAGCCGAAATCCAACCCCTGAATCCAACCCCTGAATCCAACCTCGGGCCCACCACCACCAACCACCCAGGCCGCATCCATCATCGTCACCGAACCAAGTCCAGGCTCAACACAAATCTCAAGTCCTAACCAACCACCCAACCGTCAGTAAGCGGGCAGTCAACTCAATACCCCAACCCACACCACGCTCCAAACCAGAGGGCAACTCACATCCAACAACCTAGAGTCCCCAACCTCTGACGCCCCCTCCAGTGTGAACTTGGCGAGACTCCTCTTCCTCCTCTGCAACTGCACAATATTCTGTCTCAAGAGTCAGCCGCCAGCTCATGGTAAACCCATGATCCACTTGAATAAGGGGCGACCCAAGGGGGGGAGCGGGCAAGAAAAGAAACCGCGACAAACCTCCTCCACCGAATTTTTCACCACGTATCGAATCACCCTCACGCTCCGCGTCTGTCCCATGCGCACCGCCCGCGCGATGGCTTGCTCCTCGACTGAGGGGTTCCACTGCGGTTCGACTATGTGTACGTAGTTTGCTGCCGTGAGGTTGAGGCTGGGGGATGAAAAGAGGCAGGGTGGGTTAACTTCCCAGTTGTAGTGAGGCAATAAATGGGGCGGGGGTTCTCACCCGACGGCCCCGGTCTGGACGGTCATGAGGAGGACGGGTATGGCCCCAGCGTGCTGAAAGGACGAGAGGATTTGGAGTCGGGCGGGGTGGGAGACTGTTCCGTCGATCCGGAGGGATGGGATGCCGTGGAGGGTGAGGTGGTGTTGGAGCTGGTTGAGAGTTGCGACCCAGGATGAGAAGATCAGACTCAAGAATGTCAGTTTCCAGTTCATACTGTGGTTTGTAACGGATGAGGGGCGAGATACGCACCTCTTTGAGCCTGGCTCGGCACGACCCAGCCTGTCCATCACAGCCTTGATTTTGGAGGAGATAACGCTACCAGGGCTTGCAGTTGTATGGACCCCGTTGCGTGTTAGGTTGTTTCTTTCGGCCGCCGCCCGTCTAGGTCTGCCACTTTGTTTAGGGGTGGAACGCCCCGAACTGGCGGTTGATCCCAGCTGGCGTCCACACTCAGGGCAGAATCCCCCCTGAGCGATCAGCTCGAACGCGTCCTCGTCTGCCCCATTGCAGAAATCGCAGTTTTGCTCGTCCTCGGGACTACCCACGGCCTCAGCACTCGAGCCGTTTCCAGTCAGTACCGATACAACCGTCCCGTGGTTGCAGAGCCTGCGAAGCTTCATGGTGGCCGCAAACATTGTACCGTATTTCTTGATCTTGACCTTTGAGCTGACAGCTCTGTCGATCTCGAGCGCGCACTGGGCCATGATATCGTTGTAACATGACCTCTCCGTGTCCTGCAGGGCCACTTTGACTTGCTCAAACAGCGGCTCAGGCAGCTTGAGCAAGGTCTCGTCCCTCCGAAGGCAGATTGCACGGAGAGGCGCTTTCAGCATTGCGGCGCCCTGTTGTGGGTCCTTGGATAGGGGCTCTAAGATGTAGCGGCGGAAGATGGCCGGGGAGCAGAAGGGCTCGAAGTGGAGAAAGCTGAGAAGGGAGACGAGGTCGTTGAGGTTGTTTTGGATGGGAGTTCCGGTCAAGCACCAACGACGATTAGAGTTGAGTGCTGCCGCCGCCTTGAATTGGGCTGAGGATTGGTTCCGGATCCAGTGTGCTATCTTGAAATCAGCCCACCCACAGGGTCTCGAGAGAGTAGAGAGCGTCACTTGCCTTCGTCGAGCACAATCCTATACCACTCTACCTCATGCAGAACACCACCAGTTTTGTATTCGGCGGAGAGAGTCGCATAGGTCGTGAGAACCACGTCGCAGTCGGTAAGAGCTCCTGGAGACGCCGGGCGCGGCATGCCGTGAAACCTGCATGTGTTGAGGATATTGGGCTTGACATGTCTAGGCGCTGGATGTCAGCGAGATCCAATTCTGACATCGGAAAGACGAGGGATCAGAAATTAATCCTACTTTTCAATTTCTGTTTCCCAGACCTTCAAGACCTCTATTCAATCAGCCCAGGCGGGCTGTCAGATGGAACAACTTTTGGAACTGCGGACCGTGGCAACTCACGTGCAGAGGTCACGACAACCAACGTTCCCCCAGACGGCAGAGATGGCTCCGAGGTGTCATGCATAACGGCATAGCTCCTAGAGGAGTCGATAGTCGAAATGATGGCGGAGAGCATGCTTAGTGTCTTGCCGAGGCCCATCACGTCGGCCAGAATCCCACCTGTTGCGTATGACGGAATATTGGAGGAGGAGCTGTCGGTAACATCAGATCCAGGAGCCAATTGACTTCAAGGTAATAGTGGCAAGAACCCACGGTATGTTGACGAGATCTCGCAGTCGTTTTTGCATATTCTGAGAGCTCTGCCCGTCCTCTCTCTGGCAGATGAACTGCAGTGCGGCCCGTTGGTGTCTTGATATCGGTCAGCCAAACGTGACAACCACATGGAGGCTGGCTCTGGTGTGTACTCAGTAAGGGCGGTGACAAGGGCTTCTTGCTCCAAGTTAGCTTCGGAGATGGCATCTGAGGAGGCGGCATCAGTGTCATAGAGAGAGCCGAGAATTTGCTCGACTTTGTTCGAGATGGCTTTGGCTCTGAGATCCTTCTCGGTCAGCCCGACGAGGTGAGTCTGGTCTTGCATTTCGTTGCCGACTCGAAACATCTGGGGGTTGAAATATCCGCCGTAGCCCGGTGGGAGGAAAAACGGGAGCTGGAGCGAGGCGGAGGCAGCCGCAAGGGCATCGCCGCACTGGTCTGCGACTGAGAGCGGCCCGTACACGTTCACCGACAGCGGAAGGACGGCAGAGCCTTTTGTCGGCAGCGCCTTCGAACCCGCGAACGCGTATGCGGACTCGACGACGCCCTCTGCCCTGACGCCTGCCAGCTCCTCAAGGGCACGCAAAGCCCGGCAGGTGCGTAGATCAAGATTGGCGATAGTGTTGCCGGCTCGGGCGGAGAGGGCATAATGCGACCCGGAGCGGGCGATGTTGAGCAAGCAAAACTTTCCATCATTTGCCAGCAACCTTTTCGCGTCGGCCGAGGTCTTGAACTGGGCTCTAGCTTCGCACAGCTGGGCCGATGGTCAGCATGGGTCGGCTCAAATAGCTCGGTCCCGCTTACCGCTCCATAACAAATAAGAGTATCACCGCCCTCTGCTTCGTGCTCTGTGTGACCAGTGGTCAGGTCGATAACACCCGGGGTCCAGTCCATGGGGACGAGGCCATCCTGGCTCTGGTGCTCAGAGCCACCACTATCATCACCATGTGAGGGTGTAGCGCGATATGGTGACAGTAAGGAAGAGGAAAGCAACGACTCGGAATTTGTGTCCTCGATAGATCCAACCGTGGATTGTGGGCTGCGCCAGCCGGCTTCGGGAGATGGCCGAGGGCGTTTAGGGTTGAGCTGGGGCGCCAGGTCCTCGGCGTTGCTCAGCCGCTTTGGGGGTCGCATGGTGGTCCCTAACGCCGGATGCAGGTCACGGGAAATGCCTCCCGCGTGGAAGGAACAAGACGTTGGATCAGATGTGTGTTGAAGTGGGAGAACCAGGCCCCGAAGCACGTGCTATGCGACTGGGGGCCGGGCCAGGACGGCGAGTGTGCCTGACGGTCAGCCTGACTGAACTTGCGAAGAAGCCTTGGTGCCAACGTGGTCTGCAGCCAACGTCTGCGGGCCACTCAGAAACAAGGGCCCTCGCGCTGTTGTCTGCATGAGCGGCTCAGCCCCCGCCACCCAGAGAGAGAGGAGACGTTGACCGCTTTCCTGCTTTCGACAGCTCGTGGCTTTTCCAAGTTCACCATTTTTGCTGGCCACTTCCCTCCCTGGATTTCCGCGTCTTTTACCCAACAATAGGCATCTCTCTTGATAATGGCGTCCGCCTCTCCCTTACTCGACGACATCTTCGACAAGGCCGTCGCCAGATTCGCGGCGAGCCTGACTGAAAAGCAGAGGCGCGACTTTCGCAGCTGCTCCCGCAAGGACGTCGAGCGCACGATCCTGGACATTGATTCCCGACTTGCTTCGGAGAGGAAGCAGCAGAACATGCGCAGGATCGCAAAGTTCGTTGAAGGAATGACCCAGCTGGGCAAGGTCATCGAGGTGTTTGTCAACTGCGACGCGACCGTGGCCTTCATTTGGGGCCCCATCAAGTTTGTCTTGCTTGTAAGTCCATCCGGCCATCGGGTTTCCTTTGTCAAGCTCGTACAGTCGGATGCCTCCAATTATCTGAATGCCTGCCAACCAACCAAATCAAGGCTGCGGGCACCTGGGTCGAGACGTTGGACTGCCTGCTCGATACCTACGCCGAGATTGGCGAGTATCTCCCCGGCCTCTCGCACTACGAGGCCCTGTTGGGAAAGTACCCGCGGATCGGCATCCATCTGCAGCAGTATTACGACGATGTGCTGGGGTTTCACAAGGAGGCCTTGTTGGTGTTCTCAAGGCCAAGTACTACCATCTCCCCCGTTCAGCTTGTTAAGTGCTCCTAACAAGCTGTAGGATGGAAGGCCGTGTTCCACTCCTCCTGGAAGACGTTCAGGACCACATTCGAGCCCATCCTGGCCAAGCTCAAGCGACACCAAGCTCTGTTGTCAGACGAAAAGCTCACGGTTGCCATCGACGAGGTCCGCGACTCCCGAGAGGCCCTAGAGGATAAACTCGGCGAGTTGTCTCGCCAGTTCCAGCAATTCCACCTTGATAGCCAAGAGGAAAGGTTGCTGCATCTACGGGAAGCGCTCGATAGGAAGCGTAACTTTGTCCTGGCGAAGCTCGATCCGCCTGATCAGATGTCCGACCTCGAGAAAGCATCAGAGGAGCGAAAGAAACCGGCTTCGGGCGACTGGCTCTTGATCGAAGATGGATTCCAGCGGTGGGCGCGCTTGGACACGATGGAGCACCGGGAACTATACTTGCATGGGATTCCTGGCACAGGTTTGTGGATAATTAATGCCCCGGCCCTGGCCGCTTAGAGTTGCCTTCTAACTTGAAGGTGATCAGGAAAATCCATTTTAGCTGCCCGAGTCGTCAACCACCTCCAAGACACGCGAGACAAGGGCAGTCAAGGAGGACCCGGGGTTTCCCACGCATTTTCAGTCCTCTATTTCTTCTTCAAGCATCATCAGCCCGACAAGCGAACATTTACCGCGCTCCTCATGTCCACCCTCTGGCAAGCGGTCCTACTGGACGAGGTCGTTCTCGACCTGATCTACAAACGTCTAGCTTCAGAGGGCTCTCAGAAGATCCGGTCCATCTCGCTCCTACGTGAGCTCGCGGATTTGGCCCTAGGGGCACAAAGATGTTGCTTCATCGTTGTTGACGGCCTGGACGAATGCGACGGACCTAATGGCCACAACAATGAGGAGGCCCAGCGTCAGGTCATTGACTGGCTTGAGGAACTCAGGGGAGGCGACGGGGAAGATGACGAGCGCTGCGTGCGCCTGTTCATCAGCGGCCAGCGGAACGGTTGTTTGGAGGGGCGGCTCAGTCACTGGCCTGCGGTCCAAGTCGACTCCTGCCTTGCGCATATCCAGGATATCAGGGCTTACTCGGAGGCCAAAATGAATGATATCACGCAGAGATTCCGCGTTGACGAGAATACGCGGGTGGGTATACTTGAGAAGGTCAGCACTCAAGCAGCCGGTATGTCCTGCTCCTCACCCGGTAGTAGATTCAGAAGCTGACCTCCCGCAGGCATGTTTCTCTATGCAAAGGTTGTCCTCGACAATCTCTTAAACCAGCCAACGGTGGGGCACTTCAAGCGAGAGCTCAAAAAGGAAAACTTTCCCAAAGGAATGGAGCAAGCGTACGGCTCCCGCACCATTTTCCAGCTAGAGGAGGGCTAACTGACGTCGGGTATAACCAGATACGAACGTGTGACCGTCCGCATCCTGGAGGAGCGGCAGAAGGGCCAGTGTGAGCTGGCCAGACAAATCCTGGACCTCGTCATCTGCGCCGAACGGCCGCTGCTGTGGAAGGAGATACAAAGCCGTTTCTGCATCGATGTCGTATCCGCGACGGCAGATCCCGACTTCCGCCTGCTGGAGCCATGCAAGACATACTGCGGCTCCCTAGTCGAAGTGGGCCGAGACAGAAACTCGGGGTCGGGACCTGACGAGTCTGTCGAGCTCGTCCACGAGACGGCTCGGACGTAGGTTGCTTCCCACGCGTGTGTGTTGATGCACGTGGTGACTGACATTGAGATAGGTACTTGTTGCAGACTGGGAGGTTCTGCCTTGCCAACCTCCATGCAGAGATGGCGCTTTTCTGCACACAGTACCTCGCATCTTCGCCGTTCAGTCTCGGGGAGGGCGATGCCAGTGTTGAGGCGCACTGCTTGACTGGCTACTACGGGCTCCTGGACTACGCAGTTGCGAACTGGTGGAAGCATGTCAAACGACTTACACGGGATATCGACCAACCCACGATCAACGCACTCACGATGTTGTCGATGAAGAAAGACACACCCGCCGCTGATGGCATCGTCGACATGCGGTCCCGGATTCAGCAACTACAAGATGACGGCAGGGAGTGGGAAAAGCTGTTCCCATCAGAAGACTGGATCAAGCCCATCAGGGACTGCATTGAAGGTGTCGTCAACAATCCAGTTCCTGACAACAACCCCACGGAGCTCGACGCGGCCCGCGAATTGTATGGCTGCCCACGGTACAAATGCACGAAACCATGGTGCTACTTCTTCCTATCCGGATTTGACACCAAAGACGCGCGCGACGACCATCTCAGTCAACATGATCGGCCATTCAGATGCATCACCGACGGGTGTCTCGGCTCGCAGGTCGGGTTTGCAAAAGAGTCGGATCTCCTGGCACACAACCACCGCCTCCATCCTCAAGGCGCTACGGACACAGACGCCGTCGAGTTTCCCTCAACCGCCGAAATCGACATCTTCACTGCGGCAAGCGAAGGCAAGCTGGCCATCGTACAAGACCTTGTCGAGGGGGGGGCCAACGTGAACGAGACGAACGAGGATGAAGCGTCGCCTCTCTTCCTGGCTGTGAAGGCCAGACAATACGACGTGTGCCAATGGCTCCTCGAGCACGGGGCCCGAGTGAACGCGCTCTGCACGAAGCGCAGAGTGACGGCTCTACACGCCGCCGTCTCCAACGGTGACGCCGAGCTCGCCCGCCTACTCATTGCCGACTATAGCGCTGACGTCTACGCGCGCGACAAGTCTGGGAAGAGTGTGGTCCAACTCATGCGCGCCAAGGGCAAAGAGGCGGTCGCCACGGTGGCCCCGCCTGGCAGTTTGGACCACAGTGCATGCACAAAAGGCATATGCCAAAAATCGATACACAGACGCACGCTCAATGCAGCGATTTCCGACTGCGCGACGCTTACGCTCCGAGGCATTCTAGACGGTCCAAACGCCGTTTGCTTGGACCTAAACGAGAGTTGGTCAGGACGTACTGCTCTCCATGAGGCCTTGTCGGGCACAAGCCGTGATCCAACTGGCGTTGCCATGGTCTTACTCCAGACCGGCCGCGTGGACTGCGATCTAACGGACGGCAGGGGCAACCTGCCTCTTCATTACGCGTGTCAACGGGGGTTAGCAGCTGTCGTCCCCGAGATCCTAGCCCGCACTACATTCACCGACATCGAGAACGGCTCTGGATACACGCCGTTCGAGCTTCTACTCCAGTGCCGCAGCGATGACAGCCTCGAAACAAGAGCAAGACGAGCAAAACTGACCTCTTATATGCTCGAATCCGGCCGCGAGGACCTGAGCGCGTACGATTACGGGCGGGGCGGCAGCATCTTGCGCTTAGCATGCAAGGTTTCTACGCGTGAGGTCCTTTGCGCGCTCCTCCCTCACACTCGGCACCTTGACAATCCCCACACGGCCCAGGATGGCCAGAGCATCTTTCCACCATTCCATTTCGCCGTTGTGCGGGGGGATCTTTCGGTGATTGCGGCGCTGCTCGAGGACAAGAGGGACCACCAGCCTGACACAGACGCGGACTCGTGGACGACTCGGGAGCGAGACTACCTCCGCCTGACGGAACTGATCGGCAAGCGAGATCCTTCCTTGCTGGCCATGCCCTCTGTCGCTACCCCCCCATTTTCGCTGCTGCATTTTGGGGCATACCACCTCGACCAGGCTATTATTCAACAAATCATCAACCTTGAGAGTGGCATAAAGGGGAATCCTGCCCTCTTCAAATGGACCCCTCCATCCCTCGGCCCGGACTTTGTCTCCAACGGGTCGAGCAGGTTGCCGGTGTTCGTTGCAATGAGCGCTTTCTGGAATCAGGTTCAAGTCTCGGCTTCCGCAGCCGAGCTGGAAGCCCTGCGAACCTTTCTGTCGGTCTTCGATGCTCTAATCTCCTCTACCGAACTATTCAAATTCCCCTTCTCGGACCTGGAGTCGAATTCCAACGCCTGGGTCGACGAGGTGATCCTCACCAACAAGTGTTGCTACCCGGAAATGGTGACGCGAATGGCACTGGCCGGGTTTACTTTACCATGGAAGCTGCTCCGCTGGGCATCGGACGGCAACATCCTCATTACCCAAGATCCCTCCTTCAGCCAAGGTTCGGCGCTGAAAATGGGCACAGTGCTGGCAGTTGTTTGCAGCGGGCGGTGCCGGTTTGTTGGCATTCTCAGGGAGAACCTCGCCCTTGCACAAAGCCTGCTTGAATTCGGGAGCATCTCCCCCGGTTCACTGGTACTGGACGGAGACGAGCTGGAAATACTGCAGACCCTGTTGCAATTCTTTTCTGGTCACAGTCTCGACTTGCTCCAAGAGCTCATTCGGCTCGGTTTCAACGCCGGGTCTGCGTTGGTACAGGCGGCCAATGTAGGCTTGGAGAAGGAGATAGAGTTGCTGCTCAAGACTTCAGATGTGACAGTTCTCCTGCACGTGGCCACGGCACGCAATTTGGCCGTGAGCGAGGGGTTTGAGAAGATCGCCGAAATGTTAGCGCTGTAAACCCCTCAGGGT
>Ga0247824_10001162_pt1 | contig 14140 bp, 19 predicted proteins | sample 13C_PalmiticAcid_FD_194412 | JGI IMG/M metagenome (GOLD analysis project Ga0247824, IMG submission 194412) | Soil microbial communities from agricultural site in Penn Yan, New York, United States - 13C_PalmiticAcid_Day48 | ecosystem: Environmental > Terrestrial > Soil > Agricultural land... | reverse complement strand
ACCCAGCACATTTCTGTGCCTTAACCAGGGCTTGAACCTGGACCCCTGGCTTCGTGGGGTGGGCCCCTAGCGTCTTACCGAAAGAGCTATCGGGGAAAAGAGACTTGCTTCCATGCGGTGTGTGAAGCTTGCATTTAAGGGAAGGAATCTTGCAATTATAGAATAGAGTGCAGCAGATACTCAGGACACCCATTTTGGACGTGACCACAAGATCTAAGCTGGCATAGTATAATGGTTAGTATATCTCGTTGTGGCCGAGACGATCCTGGTTCGATTCCAGGTACCAGCACATTTTTGCCTCATGACAGGCCCTAACCTTTTTGCTGCCCTTGAACCCCGGACCCCCCCGTGAGACGTTATTCTTACGGGGGTGAGAATATCTTCATCTGGGGATCGTATCCATGACCAAGACGAGCCCACAAGCAAGACCACGGATCCCAAGACCATTGTGTCAATCCGTTTATCGTTTTGATACGTTGCACTTTACTTTTCTGTTTTGCCATTGTCCTTCATCTTATTCGCTTTAGAATCAACAGGAGCTGCAATATCCAGGCTCTGATGGTGATCCAGCTATCCTGTGCGCAAAATAAGATGCACCCCCGAGTCTGTCCAGACTGGTTCGCTCATCTCGTCCACTTGTAGGGCGAAGGAGACTTTCTCGAATGGAGCCTGCATTTGCCCTCGTTTAAAGAAGCCAAGATCACCATGGTGCTTGGCAGAGGAGCAGTCAGACTCCGTCAACGCCAGGGTTTCTAGGTCCGTTTCTCCAGCCTTGATCCTGGCCTGGAATCCTTGAAGTCTCTCCATCGCCTCGTCCTTGGTCAGTGTTATATTTGGCTATGCATGTATTAGTCAGTTGGTTCTTGTTATTAGAAACCAACTCTACAGGAATCAATAAGAGAGGCATCCAGAGACATGTCGAATATATATGGTACCTCTCTCCAAGAGCTGGGTCGACGCGACCCTGCGTGCTTGACAAGAAGATGTGAGACCCTGACACTACCAGTACTGGCCCCCTTATCGTCAGAATCCTGTTGCTGACTCTGGTAATCCTTTTGGAAGGCGATCAAGACACTTGGGTCGACGCCATCAGGGGCCTGCCAGTGCGATTCATTCGTGACGCGGTTGTGAAAGTAGGGGAGGTTGCGCGAGCGCGACCAAAGAAGCTCCCAGTTGTCAGGGAGGTTGTATTTGGCGGACGACTGAGAGAGCAAACAAGAGGACTTGTATTAGTACCCTCCACCTGGAACTGGCTGCACGATCTGTTTGCTATAACACTGGCTGTGTGCTTCGTCTCTCGTTTACCATGTCTTTGGGAGTGGATGAGGAGAAAGGAAGGTAAGCATCAGAAAAGCAGCGGAGAGCAACTCATTAAGAAGTCACGGGAGACTCGGGTTGCTCCTTTTCTTCACCCCAACCAAAGTAAACGCGAGATCGCTTCAGTCAAACTCAATGAACCAGAGCAAAAGCGGTATCGGGAAGCTACTTGGTAGACGATCGGCCTCTCATTGTCGGCACGTCTTGCGATCAACAAGTCTGCTCGTAGAAACAAGGGCGTTTGCCACGACAACTCGTTCGATACACCATGGAACTCTCAAGCACAGCACATTGACTTTGGGGTCAACAACAAGGATAAGCTCTCCAGTGTGGCTAAGGCTATCCAGAAGCTATGCACGCCAGCCCTTGCGGACGCACCTTGTCAAGGAGCAAGCGATCGACAGTTCAGTATCGATCCCATCATTCTCCAACATCGTCATTATGCGTGCCCCAACGCCATTTCAAGCCTTTGTCAAGCCTGTTCTATTCACTGCGGCTACATCCTTCGGGGTTTTCACCTTAGCCGCGTACGTCTGGGAACGCCGTCAAGTTACACTAATGAAACGGATCCAGGCTTGGCAATCGCAATCGAAAAACGACAGACCGTCAGCTCGCGAGTTTGTCCAAGCACAAGCAGAGATTGTACAGGAGCAATGGAACTCGGCCTTGGAACGTTTTCGATGGATCCAGCAGATCGGTATCCCGCTTGAGGTCCAGAAGATGTTATTCATGATGAGATCTCGTTGGATGGAGCTATCTTCAGGAGAACGAACCATTTGGACCATCATCGGTCTAAACTCTGTTGTATTCGCGGCTTGGCAGGTGCCTCGACTATTGCCCTTTATGAACAAGTGGTTCCTGCATCACCCAGCCAGCGGCCATTCTATAACGCTGTTGACATCGATGTTCAGTCATCAGCATTTCTGGCACTTTGGTCTCAACATGTTCGCACTCTATTCATTCGCAGTTCCTCTGCATGACCACATGGGCAAAGAGCAATTCATGGCGTTCTATACCACGACGGGTGTAACTGCATCGCTGATATCCCATCTGTTTACTGCCGCCCGCGTACCTTGGATCCAGATCATCCCCTCACTCGGCGCAAGTGGCGCGATTTTCGGATGTGTCAGTGCTACAGCATACATGTATCCAGATGCAAGCGTTTATCTCATTTTCCTGCCGTTCTTTCCTATCAAAATCCCCATGGCATTGGGCGCCATGATGAGTTTAGATCTGGTGGGAATCATCAGAGGCTGGAGGACATTTGATCATTATGTAAGTCAACCGTGATAGTGTTAAATCCGTCATGGTATGCTCGTACTCGTGATGCTTGAACACCTTCTCACTCTCTGCTTGCTCATTGTCAACCCTGTTAGGCTCATTTGGCAGGATCAACATTCGGACTCGCATACATGCATTCTGGAAAGGATTTCATTTGGACACCACTTCAGCAAATGGCGATCGAGTTCAATAAGGACTCCGGTGTATTTGGCAAGCGGGTAACCAAGCCATCCCAGGGTGATGCTGGCCGACCAAAATCTTGGAATTCTAGCGGGGTGATTGTTGACAGCCACCACGACAAAGAAGAGCGAACCGCCAAGGATTATGCTCAAGCGAGATACGAAAAGATAAAGTCATGGTGGGACTCGAAAAGAAACGGTGGCAATAAAGAACCTTGAGGGGCTGCCCTCACACGGGCATAGTCCATTAAAAAGTGCGACTTGACACACCGGTTCCTGACCGATCGGCAATTTGTCTTGTACTTCAGTATTCCAACATTCGCAGCGACCGGGACAAGGGTATTGAGCGCGGCAGTGTAAACAGGAATACGATACCTACCGGTTGAACGACGATCTGTCGCTTTCGCTTAGTTAATGTGTGAGCAGGATGCCACATCGCCCCATGCATAGGCAATGGGCGGAGGGGTTATCGTAAGATCATGCGCGTGTTCCACCTTTGTTCGGTCTCGAGGACAAGGTACGTTTCTAAATGAACAGCCGAGAGCTAGGAAGTTGGAGACTTGATATGTTTTCTTGGTCGCTTCCTTGCAGGAAGGGCAGTTTGTGCAGTCAATGACCGCCTTCGTGGAGGGATCGACATACAGGAAGCGTAGCTGTGTCACAAAATGAAGCTGAGCCCACTTCATTCCAGTTACGATGGACTTTCTCTCTGCTTTCCGAACCGCTTATGGCCCAGATAACGAGAAGCCATGCCACAGCTAGTGTATCCTCATTGTGAAAGGAGATGACATATTTTGCAGACTACACTGCAATGCATATGTAGGGTCAAAGAAGCAGCGCCATTCCACAAATGCCAGCAATGACACCGTGATATTGGCATGGAGAGCATGATAACAATCTACTCAACATAACGCGTAGCGTTCACAACAAACATGAAAGTCAAGTGCCTCATCATTGTTCTGGCATCCGCGATCGCCCTGACATCGAGCTTCGTCGATGCCAAGCGTGGCCGTCATGATACTACGATCGCGGAATTGAAGTTGAATCAGGAACCCGCCGGTGTGAATGCTCCTGCGGAACCAAACGAACTCTGGAAGCACAAGCACCACCACAAGCGAAAGCATCATGGCCACCATGGACACCACGGACAGCACCACCATCACAAAGTGCAAGACCAAGACTGTAGTTGTGTTTGCACCTTGTACCACGGACGATGGCGGCAATCAAACCAGTAATCCCACTGGTGTCCCAACTGACAACCCCACCGGCGCTCCAACTGACAATCCCACTGGAAACCCCACTGGTAACACTACCGGCAATCCCACTGGTGTCCCAACTGGCAACCCTACTGGCAATCCCACTGGCAATCCAACTAGCAACCCCAACTAGCCAACCCCACTGGTAACCCAACTGGCAGCTCTGTCGGCCCAGTCCCCACATGTGGTTCCGCGACTAGTGGAGGGGTTGTCCCAACTTCTGGAGGATCTTCAGCCACCGCTCCGGCTTCGTCTGTAGCCACTGGAGCTTCGACTACTGGTCCGGCACCTTCCGGTGCCACATCGGCTACCGGATCTGGAGGACCTTCGGCGACCTCTCCTGCCTCTGAAGCTGCATCTGCAACCGGCTCCGAAGGATCCTCGGCAACGTCACCCGCAGCTTCTGAAGCCACATGATCTTCGGCTACTTCCCCTGAAGCTTCTGAAGCCATTTCTGACGCGACTTCTACTGCCAGCGAAGAATCTCCGGCTACTTCCCAGAGGCATTGAAGCTACTTCTGAAGCTATAACAGACGCAGCGGAAGCTACAACTGAAGCGGCCACTCCCACTTCCCCCGCGTCTTCTGAGGCTACACTTGAAGCGACCTCTGAAGCTGCTTCAACAGCCCCCGCTGCCACTACCGCTCCTTAGCTCTAGGCATCAATGCGAGACTCGAGCCGAAATAATAGATTCACCCCTTAACAACATCCCAGAATCTCTCAATGGTGAAAGAGGGGAACCTCATCATCACTCCACCAGTCTTCTGTCTTTTCATCGCTCATTGGCCTTCAACCTTTCATCGCGAAGCAGGTGGGGTTGTGGTTCTCATGGGTTCGCGTCGCAATACGGTGATAGGGATTGCTTTGTATGAAGCTGACCAGGGTAAAAAATGTGAAAGCTCGTATCAGATTTTAGGACTGCAGAACCCCCCCTATACCAAGATGAACTCCCCCGCACCTCAGACTATCAACACACCTGCTGGAAAGGTCCTCTGTGTTGCCGATCTACGAGGTACTGTGGTGTCCATCTCAATTCAATAAGGATCGCCCCACATTGATTACGCCTCTCTCTAACTTCCCACGCGCACAACAATCCAACTGTCTGTATGGTACCAAGGCAACATCTCTCAGCTAAACGAACTTGCAGACCAAACGGGAGCCAAGTTGATTATCCATTGCGGTGATTTTGGTTTCTATGGTAAGTACAGCAGGAGGTTATGAATGCGATGTCAACTTGTGCAGTGTTTGTACCTGAAGCTAACTGAAGCAATCCCTTTGCGTGCGTTTAGAGCCTGATAGCTTGGACCGAATCAGCGACAGGTACACTGTTAGATCGATCTTGTTGAACAATGAGAGCGAGTGTACTCCCTCTAACACCTCAACGGCTTTACTTCTTTTGCAATCAACCCAATTATCAGGACGCTGAAGCACTTGGTTCAGTACAGCGCTCTGATCCCACCAGCGCTCCGCACGCGACTTCTTCAGTCGACTGTCTCACCAGAATCACTCCGATCGCAGATCAAGTCATCGACGACCCATATCTTGTCCGAATTACCCTTGTATTTGACAGGAGAAAAGACATTGAGGGTGCCTGTGTACACTGTCTGGGGAGCCTGTGAAGATGTGAGCGTCCTTGAAAAGTTCCGATCCAACGAGTATTCAATCAACAACCTCCATATAATTGACGAGAGCGTTACAGCAGTGATCGACATTGGAGGAGTCAAGTTGCGCCTCTTTGGACTAGGAGGGGCCATTGCACATCACAAGCTGTTCGATATTGGCGAAGGTTCGGACTTGAAGATCTCCACTCCTCTGACAGCAAAAGTGACTAGCGTCTCCCCATAGTTCTCATTCTCTCGTGGCCTTTCTCTCTTGTAGGGTCCTCAACTATTGCTGGTGGATCAGGAACCATGTGGACAACTGCACTGCAGATCGGACAGTTGGTGGACACTGCTCAAAAGGTGTTTGACACGACAGAAACTCGCATCCTTATTTCTCACGCCAGTCCTGGACGTGAGGGCATCCTTGCGCAACTAGCACTGGTTCTCAAGGTAAAAAAGAATGGTCAAGTTATGAAGTAACAGTCGAGGACAAAGGGTCTTCATCAGGATGTCAAGTTTAAAGGAGAAATGACTTACGCAGGCCCATTTTCTATGTACTCTCTTCTTTGACGAGTAGGCGGATTTCACCATCTCTGCAGGATTGCACTTCCTCTATGGTATCTCATATAACGAGTTTGGAGTTCAAGGAGATCAGGAAGTTTACAGGAACAAGCTGTTGAACTCACAAAAGAGCTTCATGGATATGTGGGAAGGTATCAAGAGCGAAGTTGAGCGTAACATCAGGTAACAACGAAAGGACCTTTCCATCATGGCAATTGTTACAAACAATATGGGAGATGATCTCTCCCAGCATTCACCAGGCGCTCACTGATCAATTTTCACACCACCTATCACTTTAAAACTTCAGTGACGAGCAAAGGATTCTACTCGATAACTGCTTGAGCGTCGTCAACCGTTTGCCAGCAACGAACACTGTTCCAAATGACAAAGATGAGGCTGCATTCAAGAATCTGTGGAACTTTAATCTGCCCGATGCCGCCTCGGGATTGTTGATCTTGGATATCAATCAAGGAAAGATCGCCACCGAGACCAGATCCCAAGGTAAAGGGAGACACTCACGTCTTTTGTCAGGTCCAGCTCTTTGTTTGTTTGCAAAAACGTTATCAAGGCAGTACTCGTACTGACATTTTGTTACACCCTCCGCGTCGCTAGGCTTCAACTTTTCGTATCGTCGTAATAACGTCTCGCTCCGCTCTAGCTCACCAGCCATTGCCTAATAACATGTCTCTCTCTTTCACCACTTGTTCTCACCGGCGACCAACACTCATAGACATGATCCAGCCCTATACTGATTAAACGCCCAAGTTGCTCTAGCAATGCACAATGGAATTTACTGATAATGGATGGTCTGGATGTCTAGATGTCTGGATGTCTGGATGTCCGGTGTTACTTTTCAGACATGAGGTCATCCATGGCATCCTTCAACTTTTCAAATGCAGGGAGATCCTCCCAAGTGTCCCTCGTCCTCCCCATCAGGCTTTTGAGCATCTGCTTTGAGCGATAGGCCCAGTCCTTGGCTACTAATTGCTCCTGCCCTTGCTCATCCTTACAAGTCAACGGACCAAGGTTTCGATACCAATCCACCATCTCAATTGCGGCATCAACAGCCTTCTCAAACTCGACCTGTTCTGTCTCGATCTTAGGATTATGAATCACTGAGCGGTAAGCCTTAAGATGGGACTCTAAGCACTCACGGTAGTCCTTTTTCCAAAAGTAATACTTCCCGCAAACATTCCAGATCCTTGGGTCATTGGTGAAACGATTCGTGATGCCAAGTAGCAACTCTTCGATCTTGGACGCCTGGAAGACGACCCGACTTGCATTGATGTCCTTGAGGTCACGAGTTACACCTTGCACAATCCTGTCCAGAATAGCGATATCTACAATGTCGCTGTTGTTTTCTCCTTCCTTCTTTTGCTGCCACCTCAGCTCGACGACTATGCCCATCGCAAGGATGGCCTCTGAGAAATCACCAATATCCATTGAGCAGTACATGAAATTGGACCAAATCTTCCACGAGTCTCTCTTCTCCTTCAGCGCTTGACGCAACGCGTGTTGTGCATCCACGGGGTTCTTACGATGCATGTGGATCGCTGCCATGTTGTTCCAAGCTTCGCCATTCTCATGATTGATTGATACAACCCTCACAAAGGCATTGATCGCTGTGTCAAAGTCCTCAAGCTTCATGCAGACACATCCAAGAATGAACCATGAATTCTCGAACAGTGGATTGATCTTGAGCGCTTCTTGGTAACTGGCTCTGGCGAGCTCAAGCTGCGAGTGCTTATAGTAGTACGCACCTAGCGATCGCTGTGCACGAGCAAAGCGATGTCCAGAGACTTCCCACGCTTCCTTGTACTTTTCAGGATCCTCATCCAAGTCGCCAATAATACAGAGAAGTCTGGCATGTGACGGATTCTTAGTGAGCAGTTCTCTACACAAGGCCTTGGCCTTTTCGGGTTGATCCAGGAATTGGTGACAAGCGATCACTTCTTCCCACAGCTCGAGACGTTCGAAAATCGCCAGTGCCGAACGGACAACTCCCAAGGTCATAAATCGTTCTGCCAGTTCCTTTTCCATCTCCCATTTGGATGGCAGTAGGACTGAAAAGAAGTGGTGCATTCTTTCGCGTGTTGTGGATGTCTCGTCCTCGATTTTGGTCTGGTCTACGAGCGCCTGCAATTGCAATACTCCTCGCTCTACTGTCCTTGACTTGTCCGACTCGAGACGCGAACGAAGTAGCAACGCCACGGTGTATACCGTCCAGTTGTTGGGGGTCTCCAATACGCGTGTCACAAATGGGAACATCTGTTCGACTGTGAGACCATGAACAGGGTTGGTGTTCTTGATGTTGAGGCAAAAGGCCAGCAAGAGTGCATGATCGATTGGGTGGAGATCTTCAATCTTTTTGGATGGGTCTAGTTCAAGGTCCCCCAAGCTTTCGCGCTCTTCTGTTGTCAAGTCTGCGAATTGGATCTTATCCAAAAGAGTGTCGTCGTTCAGGTCAAGGTTCTTGGGTCCCGATCCAGCCTTTGATTTATAAGCGGAGGGTCTGGAGCTGGCCATGTCCCTGCTACTTTCAGCAACAACAACAAGCTGTGATGTGTCGAATTGTTGGAACTTTGTGCGTTTGCCTAACGCTCCTGTGACATTGAAACGGAATCCTGAGGCGGCCTGAGCCTTCTGGAAGGCTTCGTAAGCTTTTGCGTCCTCCATGTACCAATGTTGGATCAAGCCCTTTTCAATAAAGAGTCGCGTAGTTGCCTCCTTCGTGTCAATGGCCTCCAATACTCTGTCCTCAGCTTTAGTCTATTAGTAGAGCACAACCATACAACCTCGTGTTAGTCCTTTCTCTTTTGGACGTGAAGAAATCAATTCTCTCCGAAAACCGCGAAACAATCCATGAGAGGGCAACAACATACCTCTTCTGCCACAATCACCTCAATCTCATTCACCAAGGCCAACATCTCATCATGCAACAGACCTGTGGGTCCCTCGAGAGTTCTTTGCTGGAGGAACAATGTGCGAAGCGCCCACCATGGAGCCGTCTTGGCCACTACAGAGTCCTTCTTCAAGACCTGGAGATTGTCTACGAGCAAGATCCGGGCGATGTGTAGGAATAGGATCTGAGGTGATAGATGATAGGTCGTCTCTCCTCCGACAGCAAGCTTGTCCAGTGCCTGCTTGTCCAGATCCTTGGACTTGCTCCTGATGTGGGCAGGCAAAACATCTACGGGCTCGAAGCCGATATCTGGACCGGTCCATCCAGCCTGAACAAAGGCGTAGAGTGCAGCAATGGCGACAAAGAGGACATCCAGGGGCGCAGAAGAGGTGCTTGAGGGTGAGGATGACGCGCTGCTCTCGAGATAGCTATGCATGCGCTTGGTCAGGAAAGCGGAGAGGTCCAAGGAGGATTCGAGGGCCACGACCTCTGGGTCTGTCTCTGTCAACTGAGTACCAAAGATGTCGGAGGCTACAGAGGTCTTCAGTGCCACGCCATACTCTCCAGCGAGAAGCAGCTGGGTCAAAGAGCTGTCCGCAGCACTCGGCTTTGCCGTGGGAACTTTGGCTGTCTCACTAAGCTGAAGGTCGCTGCCGAGAAGGACACTCCATTGCTGCTTGTCTATTGCTGACGCCATGGCTCACAAGGAGAGGAAGAGGAAGGTGAGGGTAGAGAGAAGAGAGGAGAGAGCCTCACGACAGGGAGGGTTCTTCTTCGGTGTTCCAGTGATTGCAAATCAGTCCTTGTGGCAACGGTCCCGCAGCTGCTGTGGGAGGTTCAAAAGTTCAACGCTCAGGATATGGCGGTCACTGTTGTGTTTTCGATTTTTTTTTTTTTTTTTGCATCACTTCCCTTCCACTCCAGGCCGCAGCCGTCTCTGACCTTTCGCCCCCCCTTCATCCCCTGTACACCTTACTCTAATCCTCTCGCCTCCAACCCACAGCGAAAATGACAGTTAAAAGGGCCGCAAACGGCAGTACAAAGGCCCTCAAGGCCGCTAAGAAGGACACCGCACCCCCTCCCAAGTCTGCGCCCAAAGAGCAGTCCGAGAGCGAGTCTGAGAGCGACGGCGAAGAGGACGAACAGCAGGATGAACAGGATGGGCTTAGCGACCAAGAACATGGAGGCAGCGCGGAGGAAGAAAAGTCTAAAGAGAATGTCACTTTCAAGGACCTGGTATGTGTCTAGACATAGACATAGAGGCGCCGTCTCTGTGATATCTGCGACTGTCTACTCTCTTCATTCCAACTCACCATCTTGAACCATTCGCCATCTTGGAATCTTTCAGGGCTTAATGCAACCCTTAGTGGACGCCTGCGAGCAGTTAAAGTTCAAGGCACCCACGGAAATCCAGAGAGAGTCTATCCCCTGGTCGTTGCAAGGCCGCGACATCATTGGACTGGCTCAAACAGGTTCAGGAAAGACTGCAGCGTTCGCATTGCCCATCCTTCAAGCATTATGGAATAACCCTTCACCAATGTTTGCTTGCGTGATGGCACCCACTAGGTAAAGGCAATCCTTGGTATTGGCGGGGAAACTTGTTAGATGTTGGTACGGTACCAAAAGCTGAACGTAACCGTTTCTTGATGAAAATAGAGAGTTGGCGGTTCAGATTTCAGAAACATTCGAGTCATTGGGATCGACCATTGGTGTACGATGCTGTGTCATTGTCGGAGGCATGGATATGATGGCGCAAGCTATTGCTCTATCCAAGAAACCCCATGTCATTGTCTGTACCCCTGGTCGTCTGCAGGACCACCTTGAGAACACAAAAGGATTCAGTCTGAGGACACTAAAGTATCTTGTTCTCGATGAAGCAGATCGTCTTTTGGACATGGACTTTGGACCCATCATCGATCAGATCCTGAAAGTCATTCCCAAGGAGCGCAACACATTCTTATTCTCGGCCACAATGACGACCAAGGTCGCTAAACTTCAGAGAGCCAGTTTGAACAACCCTGTCAAGATCGAGGTGGCTACCAAATACTCGACTGTCTCGACACTGCTGCAGTACTACATGTTCTTCCCTTTGAAGCACAAGGATTCGTATCTTGTCTACCTACTGAACGAATTGGCGGGTAACTCGACCATCGTGTTCTCCAGAACGTGCAACGACACCCAACGAATCACACTATTGCTCAGGAACCTGGGTTTCCCAGCCATCCCATTGCATGGACAACTTAGCCAGGAAAAGCGTCTTGGAGCTCTCAACAAGTTCAAATCAGGCAACAGGAATATATTGATTGCCACTGATGTAGCTAGCAGGTAATGAGCAGCGTTTCTGCTTTGTTTGTGTTGACTATTTTACGAGTGAATACCAATTGACGCTAACGTTCTGATCTGTTTTGTTGGACAATAGAGGTTTGGATATCCCTTCAGTCGATATTGTTCTCAACTATGACTTGCCTAACAACTCGAAGGATTATATTCATCGTGTTGGTCGTACAGCTCGTGCTGGGCGTTCCGGTAAATCAATCACGTTTGTTACGCAATACGATGTGGAGGTTTATCAGAGAATTGAGCAGGCTCTCAGCAAGAAACTGGAAGAGTTTTCGGTTGACAAGGATGCAGTGATGTTGTTACAAGAGCGCGTTGCAGAGGCTCAAAGAATCGCTATTACAGAACTGAAGGAGCAGCATGCCAGTCGTGGCAAGAGCGGTCGTGGAGGAAACAAGCGAGTCTTTAACCAAGACGACAATGATCGGGATGATGACTCTGTTCAGGCAGGAGGATACAAGAGCAAGAGCGGTGCTGCGCGAGGCAACAAAGGCAAGAAGATGAGGAAATAGCGGTGGCAGGAGAGAAAGGAGGATCTGACCCCACTCATCACACCATTGGCATTTCATTCTCATTCATATCCATCATGTATTCGTGTTGACGATAAACAACAACTCGCTTTCCAAACATATGTGTTACACGACACTTTATGGGCACAGCACGAACTGCATTTCAGGAGTTGCGCACCCAACATGTGTCCCTGCACCTGCAGATGTATTTGGCACGGTCCATCGGCACGTTATCCAGTCAGGGGGAGGATGTCCATGCATTGCGTGTGCATGCGCCTGGTGGATATTGCGTCTTCGCCGCGGGAAGCTGGAGGGAGGCGAGGAGATGGGGTGGAAGGGTTGGGGGATGGGTGTTAGCTGCCGCGACCAATAGAGTCAGGGAGGACCCGATGAATGGCGAACGATAGGGCAACGGGATGATTGTTGGGTGCGTGGCTACTGCTCACCCGGGCTGGATTTACCAGATCGACCCAATCCCCATCATCTTGGACGTGCACTTTTCTGTCCGACGTGTACATTCCTTGTCTTGCATTGGGATTGTGTCTCAGCTCGCCCCAAAAGGGCCCATCGAATGTTTGCCAAGGATGATACGACCATGGAGGACTCGTCTTATTGCTCAACCAGATGAATAATGGTGCCCCATCCGGTTGCTGCCGCGGACTTATTTTAGGATGAACTCGCTCTTTTCCTTTGAGCAAGAGGAATCGCCTCAGGGATGCTATGATGAGCAGCAGCAAAACCTTAGTTGCATGCGTCCGTGGATCGAATCATTGAGCGCTGAACCAGTAACATTGCTTGGTAAACCCACTCCCTCAGCACCCAACAAAGATACAAGGAGCAACCCTGCCTCAAGGTATTACGCTATTCCACTCGTTTTTTTTTTGGTCGCGCAACAGTGGGGACAAACAAACACTTGTCGTGCAATCACACGGCTTCGTGCCGCCAATCGCCCAATGCATGCACTTCGAATGCGTGCAGGAGTCTTGACTGGACTGTCCAATGAACATTCTCGTCCTGGCCCACACACTTCGCCAACACGTCCAATTGCTCGGTCAAAAACGTGCAGTCGCTGGGATGGTCATCTGACAGCTCAGGCAATGGACTCTGAATTGAGCCCTTTCGGTCCTCGACACCATCAAATGGTATAAAAGGGCTCCCTCGCCGTCAGACCCCATCTCTTTTCTTTCCTGATACTCCACACATCCGAAAATACGATCGCTCTTGACTTCCGCCTTTTTCTGTCTCTTTCGCCCTCCTCACATCTCCGCTATTCTATCCTCCCCCCTTGTCCATTTCTCCTCTCTCACACGCTTGAAGACCATCAACACATCTACCAACATGCACGTCGCCATCCGTTCCGTTGCCGCCGGTCTCCCTCGCGTCTCAATGGCCCGTATTCCTGTCGTGGTCTTTGTTAACCACTCACACCCCTCGGCTTACTCCTCGAGCGCCTGGTCCGAGTCTGCCAAGAATACAGCCGACAAGCTCGAAAGGGCCGCAAAGAACTTGGGCAACGAGGTAAATGCACACATCAAAGACTTATGGGATCTAACCCTATTTGAGCTCGAAGACCCTACCATCCCTCCTTGCAATCCCGCACATACCTCCCCACCACTCTTATCTCTCCAAGTGCGGTGAGATAAAGGGTTGTGCTTTTCAATCCTTGTCATTGCTATCTCTCTCTCTCTCTCTCTCTCTCTCTCTCGCATAAGCAAGCAAACGAGCAATGCGATTGAAAGAAGTGACCCGGACCTCTTTTTCCCTTTTCGTGCTTTGTCACACGCTGGGTCCAACACCTGGCTTGTTTGCGATCATGCAACCAGAACAACCAGAACAAACAACGTGTTTGCTTTTTTGACCGAAAAAGTCGCCTATCTTTCCCACTCACCCCTTACGAATCCTCTCTCTCGTTCCACCCCTACGTGCTTTCTAGGTCGATCATCAACAAGCATCTGGTTTGAGTCAGCATGCCTCGGAGGCCATTCGCTTGGTCGAATCACACAGCATCCTCAAGCAGGACAAGGCAACCATTCACGCCTACCGCGATGTCGATCCTAACGAGACTCGGTTCTTGAAGCAGTAAATGTTGAATCTCTTCAAGGTCTCCCTTTCTTTTTCCTCTTTTCTCTCTTATCCCTTTTGTCCGTTTTCTGTCTGTTCAATTTCAACCCGTGTACATATATATACTATGTCTGTG
>Ga0247824_10001161_pt1 | contig 14147 bp, 12 predicted proteins | sample 13C_PalmiticAcid_FD_194412 | JGI IMG/M metagenome (GOLD analysis project Ga0247824, IMG submission 194412) | Soil microbial communities from agricultural site in Penn Yan, New York, United States - 13C_PalmiticAcid_Day48 | ecosystem: Environmental > Terrestrial > Soil > Agricultural land... | reverse complement strand
ATGCGCCGCATCAATGATGCGCTCGCGTCGGTGGAGTCCGCGTTTCTCGACGCGAAGGGATTGCCGAACCGTCCGTGGTTCCGTCACGTGCTGATCGCGCCCGGACTGACGACCGGATATGCGCCATGGCCGTTCCCTGCACTGCAAGAGGCAGTGGAGGCGAAGGACGCGGACATGTTCGCGCGCGAGGCCCAGCGCGTCGTTGCCGCAATCCGCAGCGGCGCGGCGCGGATGCGCGCGGTTCAATAATCGACGTCCTCGTGCTCGAGCTCGTCCTTCTTCGGCATCTATCCGCGTCTCCTTCAGCGGACAGCTGAAGGGCAAAAACGCCGTAATTCACCGGAATTAATGCGGGTCCGCTCCTTGCTCCGCTGTAAGGCAGGAGCAAAGCATGAAGCGTGCAGCTTTCGCGGTTCTACTTCTGAGCGTCATCGCCAGCCCTGCGTTCGCGCAGGGCCGTGGCAGGAACAAGCAAGGCATTCCTCCCGGGCATCTGCCTCCGGCAGGCTCGTGCCGCGTGTGGTACGACGGTGTGCCGCCGGGGCACCAGCCCGCGCCGAGCAGTTGCTCCGAAGCCGAGCGCATGGCATCGCGCGACGGTCGGGCGCGCGTGATCTACGGCGGCGCATCGAACGGGAACACACCCATCTATCGTGATGATCGGTCCTATCCTGGCGACATCTGGCGCGGCGGTGAGCAGCGCTATCCGACCGGCGACGATCAGGGTTATCCCAACACTGATGGCCGACGTCCGAATCCAACCGGCGAGAGCCGCGGCCGTGCGGTTCCGCGCGATCAGTATCCGAACACCTCTCCGTATCCCGACGCTCGCTATCCGCAGCGGAGTGGTGACTACCGCTATGCCTCGGACGCGTTCCGTCGGGGATTTGACGATGGCGTGGTGAAGGGACGGGAGGACGTACGCGACGGCGACAGCTTCGATCCCGCGCGTCACGGCTGGTATAAATCCGCGGATCGCGGCTACAACAGCCGCTACGGCTCGCGCGACGAGTATCGCTCCGAGTACCGGCGCGGGTTCCTGGCGGGTTACGAGACGGTCCACGACGGCCGGCAGCGCAGCCGCTCGACGTGGTGGCCGTTCTAGTAGAGGCCGGCTCCAGCCGACCCTTGGTGGCCGTTCTAACGCTTCGGCGGCGCGTCGTCGTTCACGTAATTATTCGGCGCCAGCACCACACCGTCACGCCCCCTCAGGCGGATGCTGAGTCGATGAGAGCCGGGCTTCAGCGGTGGTCCCTCCACGAACAGCACGTATTGTCCTTCCACCGCCGCGAGCACGCGTCCGAGCGCGAGCCGGGAGAACACGTGTGTCCGCTCATAGAGCCCGCCGGTGTCTTCGGCCACGGTCATCAGGCCAGCTTCGAGCGAGTGGTAGTCCGCGTTCGTGACATCGAGGCAGAACACGGACGCACGCGCGCGCTGCAGCGCCTCGCGCGCTTCGTCGTAGTCAGTGTCGAGGAGGACGCCGGTGCGGTTCAGCAAACCGAAACCGTGACCGACGAGGACGACCGACTTGGGGCCAGGCATCGGCTCGAGCGCTTCACCGATCCGGAGGAGCGCCTCCTCGATCGAATCCGACGGTGATGCACGCTCGCGATCCATGGCCGCGCGCATCGACGGCTGCTGCGATTCGCCGCGATCCGCTGCGGCGCCGAACAGCACGTCGTGCTCGAACGCCTTCACCACGAGATCCCTGTCCTGCGTGAAGTCCAGGAGCAGGTCGAGGCTTGAATCGAACCGGAGCACCGCCACCCGGTCGTGGCGGCCGAATGTCGCGACACGGTCTCTGAGCTCGCGCAACATGGCCATCAGTCCCGGGATGCGGCTCCGTTCCAGGCTCTTCTGAAACAGGAACACGACGAGACGCCCGTCCCCTGCATGCTGACGCGGCGTCTTCGTTGGTAAGGGATTCGCGACCGCGTCACCGGTGATGTGCTCGACAGACTCGACGCGGGCGATCCTGCCGTCGATCTTGACTTCGAAGTTTGCCGGCTCGAGCCCGAGCAGCGGCCGTCCGCGCGGATCGATCGCGCGCACGTCGAGCAGAATGCGCGCGACATCTACTCTTTCAGTGAAACGCGGCGGATCCTGAGTTGCGGCAGGGATCGTGGCCGCACCGAGAAACAGCAGCGCAGCCGTGAACCGGTGGAGAGATGAGCCTGTTCGTCGCACTGGCTCACGCCAGTCCGCGCCGCCGAGGGGAGTCCGAACGGGACTGCTCCTCGTCGGACGCATCCAGCGCGCTGACAACGCTGGAGAACCCGTGGCGCATGGATGGGGATTGAAACTGGCGAAGCTGCTCGGATGGCAGATGCACGATCTCGCGCCCGCCCTTCCCCGCTCGAGCGAGCAAGATCCGATAGACCTCCTCGTCTGGGATGTTGGAAGAGCGCAGCTCGTCGAACAGACGCTCCTCGCAGAACCGTTCTTCGTCCTTGTAATCCATCGCGTTCATCAGCAGCGCGGCAGACGCGAACCGATCGCGGTAGGTGATAAGTCCAAACGGATGTGGGAACAGCGGCAGTCCGTAGTTGTCGCTGCGTTCGCACAGCAGCGCAAGATCTCTCGAGAGTGGGATCGCCACCCACGACCACATGGTGCTCGTGGGATACCAGTGATCGAGCGTCATCGTGATGGAAAACCACTCGTCAGCCGCCGCGACCATCCCTGACGGGACAATCGGCCGCGATCCATTGGCTAAGGCGCGCCAGACGCCGCTGGACGCGCTGCCGTGCGTCCCGTCCTCCAGTTCGAAATCGTGTTCCTCGACGAACTGCGCAAGCTCGTCGTGATCGGGACGTATGAGGTTGATGACCAGTTCGGTTTCTTCAGGCGACCAGGCCGCGGGCGCCGGAAAACCGAACAGCAGATCCCAGGAGTCGTTGACCCAGGTCTCAACGCTGCCGCTCTTCACATGGCGAAGAGCGTCGAACCATTTTTGAATGTTCCCGGGCAGGGCGTTCACCGCCATCTTCCTTCTGTTGATCGTATCCCCGCCGGCTGCGAGTGAGGGCGGACGTCCGATCGCGGAAGCGCAGATCGTGTGCCAGCGGGTTCGCCCCTGATTCTACGCAGTTGGGACGAACCGTGCTCGTCGGCGAGGACGCGGGTGTCTCCCCGCGCTGACAATCAACAGGGCAGACGCGCACGTCAGCGCGGCGGCCGTGCCCAGTTGAGGATCACGTACATGGGACCTGCGCCGGGCTCGCGAATCATCCGGTTGACCAGGAACCGGTTGCCGTCGGGCGTGACGTCGTATCCTGGCGCGCCGCCATAAAAGAAGATGACGTTGTTCGTCTTCAAGGACGGTTCGGTGAACAGAGGTACTGGACGGCCGGGCGTGAGCTCCCCGTTCTCGATGCTGAGCGGCACCGACATGACGACGCCTTTCAATGAGACGTAGAACAGCTCTCGCCCATCAGCGCGCCAGCGCGGCTGTCCGCCGCCGTCCGACGACACCTGCGTGCGCGCTCCTCCGCCGCTGCGCGGTTGCACGTAGACCTCGAGGTCTCCCGATTCATCCGAGGCGTACGCCACCCAGCGCCCGTCGTACGAGAACTTCCCCTGTGCCTGCGAGCCGCGCGCCCCTCCGGTGTCGAGCGGCTGCGGCTTCGACGAGGAACCTGGCGTCAGTGTGTAGAGGTCGAGGTCATCGGCGCCGGTTCCGGTCGCGTACGAGTGCAGCAGCAGCGTGCCATCCGCGGCCCAGTCGATCGGATGGAAGTTCTGGGGGCCGCTCGCAACGATGCGTTTCCCTCCGCTTCCGGCCGCGCTCTGGATCCATACGTCGGCAAGTCCGCTTGCGCGGTGCGTTGCGTAGGCGATCTGCGTTCCGTCGAGCGACCACGTCGGGTTCTCGTCGGTCGCGGATGAATCGAGCGTGAACCGGCTGAACACCCGTCGCGACAGGTCCAGGATCCATACGTTGCTCGGAAACCGCTCATCGTCGAGGCTCGAACTGGTAACACGACCCACGGCGGCCCGCCGTCCGCCGGGGGCGATAGAGACGCTGATGTCGGATGCCGGCGGGAAGGTCTCTTGGACCCGGCCGGTACGATCGACCCAGCGCAGCTCGCTCGCCACGTCGTGCTCACGAGGGCGGTAGGCGATGACGCCGCTCGACGAGACGACGTAGGTCGCCTGGCCCGGGATCGCCTCGAGCGCAAGTGCAGTTGCGACGGGCGTGGCCGTGCCGATCATCCGACCGTCGTCGATCGAGAAGCGCGCGGCGACGAGCGCTCGATCGACGATGTAGACGAGAAGGTCGGGCGCCACGAATCCGGCGCGGAAGCCGGTCTTCACGAGGGGATGGCGTTCGCCGGAGTTCAGGTCGCCGAGGTAGACGCCGCGTTCCGCGGGATCGACGGTCCAACTGAGATAGAGGAAATGCCGGCCATCCGGCAGCGCGACCGGGTAACGCTGCGCCTGCTCGTTTGCGATGCGTTCCTTCGCCGTGAGCTCTGTCGCCGTCCCGCCGGCTACCGGCACGGCGTAGAGCGCTTTAGCGCGGACGCCCTCCGTTCCGGGAGCCGCTTCATAGATGATGCGTCCGTCCGGTGTCCACGCGGCGTTCGCGTTCGGGCTTGGCGTCACCGTCGAAGGAATCGCCGCCGACGTTCCGCCGCCGGCAGAAATGCGTGTCAACCCTGCGTCGGTGAGATAGCCGATCTGGCCGCCATCCGGTGACCAGAACGGGCGACGTGCGGTGGTCGTCGCGGCAATCTCGCGCGGAGTCACCGAGGCGAGATCGCGCACCCACAGTGATCTGTCCCCCGCCGCGTTCACCGCGACGAAAGCGAGCCGCGCACCGTCGGGCGACAACGCAAAGTCTGGATCGAAGTCAGCGACGTCACCGGCGATCTGCAGTCCCTCTGGAGGCGGGAGCGCGAGGCGCACTTCCGTTTGCCGGGGAACATCACGGCGCGACCAGAGCAGCATCGCCGCGGCTGCGAGGATTCCAGCGAGCAGCACCGGGCCCGCTATGCGCCACACGCGGTTGTTGGAACGCGCGGGTGCCGCTGCCGCCGGCATGACGACGGTCGCGCTGTTCTGGCGAACGCTCCGCAGCGCATACGCGAGATCGCCGGCCGACTGCCAGCGGTCGTCGGGATCCGTTGCCAGGCAGCGCTCGACGATCTGCGTGAGCGCCGCTGGCGTTGCCGGGCTGAGCGTCGCGATCGCCGCACGACGGCCGGTCATGATGGCGGTGATCAGGCTCGCCGACGAATCGCCGTCGAAAGCGTGGCGGCCGGTGAGCATTTCGTAGAGCACCGCGCCCAGCGCGAAGATGTCGGTGCGGCCATCGACCGCGCGTCCTTCGAGCTGCTCCGGCGCCATGTAGTGCAGCGTGCCGACGATCGACCGCTCGCTGGTCAGGGGTGCCGCCACCGTTTGCGCGGAAGGTCCACCGGCGATCGGCTCCTGATATTTTGCGAGACCGAAATCGAGCAGTCGCACGCCCTCGCGCGTGAGGATGATGTTGCCCGGCTTGAGGTCGCGGTGGACGATGCCGCGCCGGTGTGCCGCCGCCAGCGCGTCGGCGATTTGCGCGCCGAAGAGGCACACGTCGTCGGCCGGGAGCGGACCACGCGCGATCCGCGCGGCCAGCGTCTCTCCCGCCAGGTACTGCATGACAATGAAGTCGACGCCGTGCTCGGAGCCGATGTCGTAGAGAGCGCAGATGTGCGGATGGTCGAGCGCCGAGACCGCGCGCGCCTCGCGTTCGAGCCGCTGGCGCAGGGTGGAGTCGGCGGAGAATTCGGCCGGCAGCACTTTGATCGCCACCGTCCGATCGAGCCGCGTATCGCGAGCCTTGTAGACCTCGCCCATACCTCCGGCGCCGAGAAGATCTTCGATCAGATAGGGTCCGAGCCGGGTGCCAGCCGCGAGAGACATCAGGTGCGCGTCAGTATACGTGCGACGCCAGGCTTATCGCGTTTGGGCGGCGGCGAGCTGCTGCGCAAGGCGGCGGGCGGCTTCGACGAGCTGCGGCTCGACGGCGCGTCCGTAGGAGAGGCGCAGGAAGCCTTCCCCCGACAGACCGAACGCGGATCCGGGGATCGTGACGACGTGCGCGTCTTCGAGGAGCGTGCGCGCCAGCGCTTCCGAGTTCTCGCAGCCGTCCACGCGCGCAAAGCCGAAGACGCCGCTGCGCGACGGCGTCCACCGGATGCCGGGGACTGCTGCAAGGGCATCCGTCAGGACCTGCCGGCGGCGGCGCAGCTCGGGGTGGAACGAACGTGGGTAATCCCAGCTCTCGCGGACCGCTGCTTCCGCCGCCATCTGCGAGATGACCGGCGCGCAGATCATGATCGCGTCCTGAACTTTGACGATCTCGCGGCAGATCGCCGCGTCGGCCAGCACGTAGCCGACGCGCCATCCCATCATCCCGAAGGCTTTCGAGAACGAGCCCACAACGACGACGTGGTCTCGCCACGACGGCTCGGACGCCGCGCTCCAATGGCCGCCCTCGAGCACGAGTGACATGTAGGTCTCATCGCTGATGACAGCGATTCCGCGTGATGCGAGTTCGCGCACGATGAGGCCGCCTTCCGCCGCGCTCACCGGGGCGCCCGTCGGATTGCTCGGGTTGCAGAGAACGACGGCGCGAGTTCTTGCGCTCACGTACGGAGCGAGATCCGTCCAGCGGACTTCGAACGTCGTACGGTCCGCGAGCGGAGCCTCGACCGGCTGCGCACCCAGCGCGATCACCGTCATGTGGTGGTTCGTGAAGTACGGTGCCGGCATCAGGACCTCGTCGCCCGCGCTGACGAGGGTCGCCACCGTCAGCGCGAACGCGTGGTTCGCGCCCGCGCTGATGAGGATGTCGTCGGCCGTGACGCGCTGCGCTGTTTCGCCGGCCAGCCGCATCGCCAGCGCACTGCGAAGCGCGGGCAGCCCCGGATCCGTCACATAGAGGTGGACCGCCGGATCCTCGATCGCTGCATGCGCGGCGCGGATCGCCGCGGCGGGCGGCGGGAAGAACGGCAGCGCCTGGCCGAGCGAAATGACGTCATGCCCCTGCGCGCGCAGCTCCGCCGCACGCGCGTTGAGCGGATCGAACGGCGGCAGGTGCATGGCGCGGATGCGGCTGGCAACGAGGTCGGCTGACACGCGTCTATCGTATGCACTTTCGTCGGCCGCGTGTATCTGCTCGGGATGGGCCGAACGGCCATTCGCGAGCGGCTTTGAAACCGACTGCACTCAGAACGCCACGATCGTGACGCCCGGATTGGCGTGATCGAGGCCGAACGCGCGGACCGACGGCATTCGTTTCAGCCGCCCGTGAACGGCAGCCCGCAACTTTCCTCCGCTCCGTCCGTGGATGACGCGGACTTCCGGCAGTCCGGCCAGGACCGCATCGCTGAGGAACGTCTCGAGTGCGCTCACTGCTTCGTCCGCTGTCATCCCGTGCAGGTCTAGGGAATCGGGCACGTGCGACCGGGACGGGAAAGCGATCTGCGCGTCTGACGGTCCGCTGGGTGAACTGCGCTTGCGCTGCTCGACGGGCGAGAGCTCCCGCTCGTGCACGAGCAGCGAGCGTCCCTTTATCTCGATGAGGCAGCGTCCGCCGCTGCGCACCTCGCGCACGATGCCTTTGCCCAGCGCGTGGACGTGGACGTGATCGCCGACGTTGAACCGCATGGTGACATCCGCGACCGTTTCACGCGATGCCTGTCAGTCGCAACCAGATTTCGCGGGCGGCAGGAGGAAGCGGCTCGATCCGACTCGAAACCGCTTCATCGAGAAGGGATCCACCCATGGCGCGCCGGTGTTCGATGTCCCACAGGTCCTGGACCTCTCCCGCGTAAACCGTCGCCACGCAGACCCGAATTTGATCGGCCCCTGCCGACGTTCGGCTTGCGGCTCACGAGTCCCAGCTCTGAGCTTCCGCGAATCAGCGTCACTTCTGCTGCGTCGACCGTCCTTCTTCGATCACGATCATCTGACCGTCGGCCGGCCCCACTTCCAGCTTGAAAACGGAGACCGTGGGGGATTCCTCCGTCACCGTCGCGCGAACCTTCATTGTCTGCCCCTCCGCCTGCATGGTGTCCTCGAAGGTCCACACGTTCCCGCTGATGTGTTGGTTGTGGCGTCCCTTTTACACGTGTCGACCCACAGAACGCAAGAGCCGACGTGCCCGGCGCGGTCGCATCGTGACGCCCGCGCGGAGGGCGCACAGCGTGCTCCAGACCTCGTGATCGAAATCGCCTCGCCGAGCACTCGCAGCCAGGACGAAACGATCAAGCGGCAGCATTACGAGCGCCCAGCGTCGTCGAATACCGGGTCGTCGATCCGGAGATCGATGTGATCAGAATCTACCGACGCTGCGCACACCGGTTCGATCGGCCCGTCGAGCTCTCGGCCGAAGCCAACGACATCCGGATCACATCGCTGCTGCGTGGACTCCAAATCCCTCTCGCACACGTCTTCGAGGTTTGAACAGCGCAAACCTCAGTGGACCGTGAAGCCGAGGCCGATCTGACCGACGTTTCCGTCCACGTTGGAATTGCTCATCGCGAACCCGTTCCAGAACGGCGTCAGGCTGACGTTCCTGCCAACACGGATGTCCCACCCGAGTCCGAGCATCAGTCCGACGCCGAACTCCGACTCACCCGCAAAACTCATTGAGCCGAGGCCAATGCCGCCATTGATGAAGAATCCGGAGGTGCGGGCAGGATAGAAACGAATGCGAGCGTCGAGAGTACCGACCGAGAAGGTTTCTCCTGCGACGCTCTTCGCGTAACCGGTGGTGCCGACTCCGAGCAGCACGCGGTCAGAGACCCCTCCGCCGAGCGAGATGCCTCCGCTGAGTCCGTCCTCTCGCCCCAGACACTCCTCACATCCAAACGTACCGTAGCCGAGACCCGCGCTGAACCAGAATCCTTCGCGGACCTGAGGATGCAGTCCCGTCGTCGCGGACAACGGCGGCTGGACCGCCACGGGTTGTTGCTCCGTACGCGCCGGTTGAGCGGGTGTGTCCCTCACGGACAGGTCGAGTGGCTGCAACTCCGGCCTTACGATTTGCACCAGCTTCTTCTGCACCCAGCCGACGCGGCGCCCGAACTGCGGATCGTTGAACTCGACCTCCAGCCACTCCCCTTCTTCCTGCAGGACCTTGAGCGCGGTGCCCACCTTCGCGACGCGAAGCGGCACCTGAGCGCCCGGCTGGATGTAGATGGGCGCGTTGGTCGTGACGGTGGCTTTGCCGATCTCTTGCGCCGCCGCTGGCACAGCGCACAGCACGGCGGTTACGAATACGAGTGCTCTCAATGTTCCTCCTCCATGGGGATCGCGGTTGCTGCGAGCGACTGTAAGGAGGAGGGGTGGACAGGGCAGGTCACACTTGAGACCTGCAATGCTGAAGTTCGCCGGCTTGACTCCCGGAGTCTGGCAGCGTTTTGTCAGAAACAGGTACGGGTATAGGCTTCGCCTGCAGCCCGCAACGAAATCGCAACGAGGCACTGGGCCAGTCGGCCCAGCCCCGCCGATCGATCCGTCGACTGCTCTCGTCGCCGGTAGTCACTCGGCGTTTTTTCGACATGGAGTGTGTGATGCGATCATTCGGCGCGTTAGTTGTCGTTCTGAGCGCGATCGTCGGCGCGGTCGCAGCCTCGCCGCAAAGTCAACCGCCGGCAACGACCGGTACGGACGTCTATCACGTCCATTTCACCAAAGCGGCGCCCGGCCAGGCCACGGCACTTGGCGACGCACTGATGGTGCCCGACAAGACCGCACCGATGCCGGACCACTTCGTGGTGCTCCGCCACCAGGAGGGTGACGACTGGGATTACGCCGTGATCGAGCACCTCGGTGCAAAGCCGGTGGTGTCAGCCGCCCCGATTCCGGCGAACCCCGCCTGGGATCTGAGTGCCTGGCACATGGATACCTTTACAAACGGCCCGTCGTGGACTGATTTCACCGCCCAAATGGGGATCGGCGGCAGCGGGAACGCCGCCAACATGATCTACATCGTCGGCGTGCAGCGGACGGTGCCCGGGCACCGCGACCAGCTCGAGAAGGCGCTGAGGGCGCCGGGGGCAGCGGACGCCAAGATTCAGACGGGCAACGTCGTTCTTCAACATCTCGAAGGCAGCGACTGGACGTTCCTGACCCTCACCCGTTACAACTCGTGGCAGGACCTCGCCACGGAACGCGCGGCCGCAGCCTCGCAGCCGGCGACGGTTGCGGGAGGATGGGCCGAGGTCCGGCAGCACTCCGCATTTCACCGCGACACCATTGCCGACCGGATCTATCCGCGCAAGTGATCCCCTTTCAATGACCACTCAGGAGGGGCGATCCGGGCTTGGACCTTGAATTCTGCATCCCGCTCGCTCCTCTTCACTTCACTTTCCGGATCCGCACCTAAGCGTCATCGAGCTCGTCGGTGGACGGCCTTGGCCGAACGCCAGCTCAGGAGGAACAGGAGGCCGACGGCGAGCAGCGGGCCCGAAATCACCAGCATCCAGTCGGGACGGCTTGGAACAGACACCGCGTAAGCCGCCGCGAGCAGCATGAACACCATCCCACCGATCCATGGACGCTTCCAGGAGCCAATCACCACCGCCAGCAGTACGAGCGCCGGCACGAGGTGCACCGCGAAATCGCCCAGCGCCCGCAACGCGGACGTGTCCGGGCCGAAGGCATCGAACGCGAAGAGCCCGATGAAACAGGCCACCGCGATCCCGAGAATCCGCGGGGCCCACAACAACAACGACGAGGATCCGGTCATAAGACTCCTCCACGTGTTACGTGCGACGTGCGGCGTGCGACGTGCGACGTGCGACGTGCGACGTGCGACGTGCTAGTGGCGATTGTCGCGCAGGCCCTGCTCAGAAGTAATGAGGAGAACCTGAATAAGTCTGAGCGGAGTTCGATCGATTGCGCGATCGAGGATCGAGGAGTCGTAGAAAGGCGGGCGGCAGGTTATGGACAGACTGGCGCGCGCTGCGGCGGATCCAACTCCAGCAGCAGGAACGCGGTCACCTGAAGCGGATTGAAGTTGTCGTCGCTGACCGCCAGCAGGCTGCGATGCTCGCCATTCGCAGGCCCCACCCACGCGAGCCCCTCGAAGTTCTCCAGGTTCAAGAGCCGCAGCGAGAGCCCCGACAGACGGCTGAAGTCCTGGACCAGCGTCTTCCGCACCGGCTTGACGTCGTCGCGCCCCGCGAGCGAATCGAACGACGAGACATCGGTCGCACCGTCGAGCCAGATCCGGAACAGACGGATGCGGTTGATTCCGATCCTGGAACCCGCGGCCTGAATGAATCCTCGCTCGAGCGCGAACAGCTCGGTCCCGTTCACCGCGAGCAGCTCCGAGACGCCGTTCACCGAAAATCCCGCCCCGGACGATGGGCGATCGAGCGGCGAGAGTTCGTAAACAAACTCCCGGACAGGACGATAGCCGTCGCGTTCGTTCGCGTATTCGAGGATGCGCACGCGCTGGGCTTTAGCGTACGCATCCGCCGGACCGTCCTGCACCAGCGGAATCTCGTTTGCTGTGAACAGCCGGTCGAAGTCGGGCGTGACCGTCAGGCTTTCGAACCCGCCATTGTTCCGCGCACCCTTCGTCTGCGGCCCGCCTTCGTTCGGCACGAACTGTGGCGGCACGCGGAGCTGCCGGATGAATCGGCCATCCTGCGCGTACTCGAGGATCGCGGGCGGCAGCCTTGGCTGAACGTCGGCTGCACCTTCAGCGCTGATGAGCACCGTGCCGGTGCGCGTGAGCGCAATGCCCTCGGGATCGAGTGACGCCGGCGCGCCACTCGCACGCTGGAGCGGGATGTATTGCACGGGCGTGACCTGCAGTCGCTGCGCCGTTCTGCTCACGCGCAGACGATAAAACCGGCTGTCCACATCGTCGTCGCTGATCGCGAGCAGCTCGCAGCCGCCGGGAAGCGTCGCAAGACCGGAGATCGCGCCGAATCGCGAGGGGGCGATCGCCGCGAATCGGGCGCCAGGAGCAATCAGGAATTCTCCCGACAGCGTGAGGCCTGACACCTCATTGGCTTGTGTGGCGACGACGCGCGGATATGCGCTGACGGCGAGCAGGGGCAGAACGAGCAGCGGGAGTCCGTACAAGAGCTTCATCGCGTCCATTGTGACGCGAGTCATTGGACCACGGAGGGCCGGCTTAAGCCGGCCATGCGAACGCCAGCCGACGAGGGCTGGCTGGAGCCGGCCCCTACCCGGCGAAAGTCGGGCGTATGACCGGGTCTGTCACGGACGCCAGATACGCTGCGAGTGGGAGAGGAGAACGGTCATGGCGCGCAACTCTGAAGTCGTCAGGCAATGGGAGATCCTGCGTGGGATCGACAGCACGCGGCATGGGATCTCGATCACGAGACTTGCGGCCGTTCACGGCGTGCACGCGCGGACGATCCGGCGCGACGTCGATGCGTTATCCCGCGCGGGCTTTCCGCTGTTCGACCAGAAAGTCAACGGCACGAGCATGTGGATGCTGCGCGCGCGCCCGTTTCGGCAGCTCGAAGAGCTGGGCCTCAGCCTGACAGAGACGTGTGCGCTCTATTTCAGCCGCTCGATGCTGAACACGCTGGCCGGGTCGCCGCTGCTCGACGAAACGGAGCGCGCGTTCCTGAAGATCGAGAAAGCTCTTCCGCCGGGGTGCCGGACGTTCCTCGACCAGCTCCCGCGCGTGCTTCAATCGAAGCCGCACGGCCGCAAGAAGCAGGACGCGCGCAAGTTCCGCGAAATTCTCGCGCGCGTGCTCGACGCCACCCTTCGCCGTCGGCGCGGCACCATGAGATACGCGTCCGCCTCATCACGGCGGACGAAAGAGTACGTCATCGAAGCACAGCGGATCGCCTACGCCGAGGGCGGCATCTATCTGGTCGCGTGGGTTCCCGAGTACGGTGAGATGCGCACGTTCGCGGCGGAACGCATCCTGACCTTTGCCGTGCTCGATGAGACATTCGATCCGCAGCCCCTTCCGGCGGAGCCGTTCCCGAACTCTCTCGGCGTGAACAGTGGCGCACCGCAGAAGATCGTCATCGAATTCGAGCCGGACGCGGCGCGGTACATTCGCGAACGCGAGTGGCATCCCTCACAACGGCTCGAGGATCGTCCGGATAGTGGCACCGTGCTGACGATGCACGTGTGCAACGATCGTCCGCTTCGAGCGTGGGTGCTCGGCTTCGGTGCGTCCGCCTGCGTTGTGGAGCCGGCCTCGCTCGCCGAGGAGATCTTCGAGACGGCAAACGCGACGCGGGCGCGCTACTTCAAGTCTGTGAGTAAGACGCGAATCGAATTGCTGTCGATCCGCGCGAGTTGATCACGTCGTCCGGTATCGATCGACACATTCGTCAGCGCGCGCAGCTGCATTGCGCATCGGTACGCGCGTGCCTCATTACTGGACATCGCGCACCGCGATGGGCTCGCACGCGCAGAGAACCTGAAGATTTTCGCGGCAATTGGTGCGGCATGAATGGCCCGGCGATTGCTGATGCGATACGTGGCGCTCTCCACATGGATCTCCGCACACAAATCATCGACGAGACTTCCGCGCTCGCCGAACGCCTGATCGCCTTCTCCGATACAGAACTGAAACTGACGCAACAGAAAGCGTCAGAGAGCATCGGTCGGCTTCAGCAGGAACTGTCTTCCGTTCGTGAGGCGCTGCAGGCCGAGACCGCACGCGTTCAAGAATTCGCCGCCGGCCTGGACGCGGCATCAGCGCACGCCGCAACACTCGGCGCACAGCTCGAGGCCGAAACGCTGCGCAGCCGTACTCTGACCGCGCAACTCGAGGCCGAGACCAACCGCGCCGCGACACTGAGCTCATCGCTCGAAGCAGAATCGCTCCGCGCAAACGCAGCGGCAGCGCAGCTCGAGACGGAGGAAGAACGGGCCGCCACGCTCGCAGCGGAGCTGCACGCCGGGACGAAGCATGCCGCGGAACTCGCGGCGGAGCTCGGCGAAGAAAAACTCCGCGCCTCGACGCTCGCGTCGGAACTCGAGACGGAAAGGATACGGGCGGCTACGCTGCTCGGGGCGGCGGAAGCTCAGAGCGCAGCACTCGCAACAGAACTGCAGGCTGAGACAACGCGCGCAGCGGCGCTCGCGGCGAAGCTCGAGGCCGAAACGCTGCGCGCGTTGTCTCAGCCTGCAGT
>Ga0247824_10001159_pt1 | contig 14158 bp, 13 predicted proteins | sample 13C_PalmiticAcid_FD_194412 | JGI IMG/M metagenome (GOLD analysis project Ga0247824, IMG submission 194412) | Soil microbial communities from agricultural site in Penn Yan, New York, United States - 13C_PalmiticAcid_Day48 | ecosystem: Environmental > Terrestrial > Soil > Agricultural land... | reverse complement strand
TTTTTTTTTTTTTTTTTTTCCTTTCTCCCGATAGAAAGGAAATTGAACTCCGTGTTGTCGTTCGCGTCCATATCGGTACGCGATGCACGGAACAAAGGGTGATACGGGATCTTACCTGGCGCTTGGGTTCTTTCTTGCAATCTACAACAGTATACCAGTATACCAGAGTCCCGTCGTTCAGCCAAGATGTCAGGAGCTAGGTCTTAGAGTTCACATTGCAGTTTGTTACCGCAAAAGCGCGTTGGGTGCAGGTGCATGCTTGTGTGTTTTTCGAGCTTGGTTGATGGTGTTGGGTACACTCCTTGCTGCTCTGCTTGATCCCGGAAACCTTCTCTGAGGGATCGCCATTGCATGGAACACCTAGTATATAGCAACAATTGAGCGTGTTAGTGCCCGATCTGCTTGAGTAGAGCAGCTCTATACAGTACTCTATCTATAGGCTTTCAGACTAGCTAACCAGGGGCTACGCTTGACACATGTTCACGTACCATTGCCCTGCTCTAGGTGTACATCCTCGTTCTTGTAGTTTTTTTTTGTCCTAAGGGTGTCAAAGGGATTGAGAATCTGTTTTTATCACATTGAAGTATGTTGCATGGTTTGCATGGGTGTGCATGCAAGTACATACGTCAAAAGAGAGAGAGGCGAGGTAGGGTGGTTGTGCATGTTTGAGCAAGGGAGCAGGTCTATTCATACATGTGCGCATGACATCGTCTGCGACTTGGTGCCCTTTAAACTGGACAGGGATCTCGTCCACATTACTTCTCCTTGATCTTTAGAGTTGCACCTGCAGGCAGTGGTCCGTTGTTCTGGTTGCCTGACAACCTCAGTTAAAGTTAATTCATTCGCGCTCGTCATTGAAAGTAACTGGTTATCGTTCACTAGGGGGTGCAACATACCAGCGCTGTATATTGTAAGCCGAGGATTGCTTCAGATTGCAGCCAGTAGATACCCGATCCCATCGCCACCCTATTCCAGCATCGTTCAGTTACCCACTTCAGTCTCTAACTTTGGGACAGATATAGTTAGTTACCTCCTACTTTGCAGTCTACGTTCCGACGTAACACAACAATGCAGCATCCTTGTTTTCCTCCTCAGGTTCAGCTCTGGCTTCCCGTTGTGAGCAGGTGGAAGAAGAAAGAGGTCGGGCAAGGTTTCTAGAAGCCACGGAGAAGGCGGCGGAAGAGACGAAAGCGGCGGAAGAGGAAGGAGCTCCCTTGCAGGATCGGTATTTCCACTTTTGCTGCTATTCGACAGGAATTCACGATGGAGATGTTTTTTGCGAGCAAGATGTACAGCCCTAGACAACTGTAAAAAACGTACCTTCTGCTTTGCGCGTGTTTGAGGACCAATATGATGGAATTGTCCCAGAGTATGACGACCAATTTGTGCGGAATGCAATCACTCCAAGCTTCAAACTCTTTCAAATTGATGAAGCGCCTGTTTACCCTTATGGTATCGCCTGGTTCATGAATGGTACGTTCATATCTCCTACACAATTTACGCGGATGTGATATAAAACCAAACAGAACCGGGTCAGGGCGCGGATCAAATGAACTATGTCATCCTGTCATCTTGTTCAAACAATAGCCAGCATTGAGCATACATCATGGTCATGGTTTTTAAGGTTGCTTGATTTCGTTGGGGAGGTGCGTCTTTGTTGAAAGAGAATACTGGATCCAAGGCTCACATAATCGACAAAAGGGCCTCCTGTCACCTTGCGTTTATCCAAGGCCGATGCTGCGCGTCTTCAAGGATACAATCAACTCGATGAAGGTTGAATATGGCCGGAGAAAAAAAAAGGGCTTTGATGCTTCGTGCCAAGAATGTTATGCTCATGTACATGTCGACCTCTTTTGATTCCTGACCTGGTTTTCCTGTTCAGACATGCGGAGAAACAGTGCAAGAGTGTAAAAGTGGGGTGGAAAGCAAAAGAGTAAGAGTGGGGAAGGCCCCTTGTAAGTGACGATATGCCCACGGAGAAAGCATATCAAATTACTGCCTCCAGGGAGTATGATGGTCAGATAGTCATGTTAGCATCAGATGGCGAAGGGTGGGTGGTGCTCTTAGGCTCATTGAAAGATGGGCAATCCCTAACTTTTCGGGGCAGTGACCTCTCCTTAACCTTCCCTGTCATCTTGCATTCCGCTATACCGCAGTCTACGGGAAACCTAAGATGGAGCAATGTGGGGGGAGGTGGTTCATCCCATAAATTTGCATTAGTCGTTGTGGGCTCTAGCCATTCCTCCACCAGTCAGATCGAGAGATGTCAATTAGTGCGATGAATGTCCCTCACGGGCCACATATTTTTTCTGTGAGCCGGGTACCAAGGGTCCTTCATACTCACATTCCACCTTGCTCGATCTTGACAACAGATAGACCTACATATACAGGAGGGCTTGAATAAGAATGACTTCTGTTTTCACAGCAACCGCCAGAAGGGCGCTGACTTTTGCTGTCAGCACAGCAGGACGGACAGGATCAAGATCAACACTGTCAGAGAGATCAACACTGTCAGGGAGATCGATCGCACGATCAGATGTCGATTCTCTCTTCGGAATAACGAGGAGCGCAAGGAGTAACACCGCATATAGCCTAGCCAAGTTCTCATCAACTTCAGGTACTGTACCTTTGTCAGTCAGTGGCAACACGATCCGTTCAAAGCAAGCTTGGGATAGAATCTCTGTCTCTCGGTCCGTTGCAGCCTTGCCTGTCAAGGATTGTCAGCGATAAAGAGGAGGGCTGGATCACGAAGCGGTGTTTGTAGGGAGCAAAAAGGAAAGCTCGAGCCTACTGGCTTGACCAAGGAAAAAGAGATTTTCTGCGGAGGACTGAGCCTCTACCAGTCTACACACAAGCCCTATCAAGCACAACTTTCCCGCAACATGAATCTTACGCTTTGTTTTCTTGATCTCTCTTCCTTCTGGCATTACACCTTTGTTCTCGATAGGTACCCAGTACGCCAAAAGAGGTCGTCCAGGAGCAGGACAAGGCTTTACGGTGAATTTCATCATGCAGGATGGCGAGGAGATCTCTGTGCAGGCACATGAAGGCGAGAGTCTGCTAGATGTTGCATGGGCCAATGATATCGACATTGAAGGTGCGGACCAAAAAGAATGTCGAAGCTATTGTTCAGAAGGATATCCTACCCTTCATCCCATTTACTATTGAATTGTTCTTGGGATCTGTGGCCTATTAGCTCCATTGACCAATATCCAATTGACCATGTCATTCTTAACTAGGAGCATGCGAGGCATCCCTGGCTTGTTCAACTTGTCATTTGATCCTGGATCCAGAGTCGTTTTCGAAGCTGGAAGAACCCACGGATGAAGAGAACGACATGCTGGATCTCGCCTTTGGACTCACTGATACGTAAGCATACGGTTCTAGGATGGATCACTCGTACCCTCGCCCTTCTAGTCATTGCGTAAGCAACCCAGTTCATGACATTCACTTTACCGTGTCTCGTTTCTTTGGACCTAGTTCTCGCCTTGGATGCCAAGTACTGATGAACAAGGAACTGAATGGCATTGTCGCCAAACTACCAACCATTACAAGAAACGCGTAAGTGTACCTCTTCGATGTAATGGACGATTATACCACATTGAACGGCTGACTGACCGCACGTCTTCCTATTGAATAGATCGGCTTAACTTGGAATCAGTCGGCCTATTTTGCTCCGCTTGACCACGATGGAGCCCCCATCTAAGCATTGTGGTTTTCCTGCCACTCCAACCATTCCCAATAGAATATGTCAGCGATCATACAATTATCGCAAGTACGTACCAACATACAGCAAATAGAGAGTGTTTTCTTTTCTTTAACTGGTCTCCCTTGATAGTGCTTGCACTTTGGTATTGTTTGGCAGGTATTCAAAAAAGGGCGAGAGGCAAGTTCAAAGATGAGTTCGATGATGAGTTCGTTGAGACGACGACATTATCATAAATGGTATACTGAGTGAATGAGAGGATGGTATGAAACTAAGGTGAGGAAAAGGTCGATGGATGGTATACGAGTAGAAACAATACATAAAATGTGGATGCCGTTGAGATCGATGGAAGATGAGGGAAAGGGTTGCTATGCTAGCAGTGTAAGGACTGTTTAGAGGACCTGGCGACGATTTTGAGGAGGCACCTGGTCATAGAGGTGTGAATTCACTATAATCAACGAGAACCAAGTGTTAATGGAGGGAGGAAGGAAGGCGGTACAATAGTCTAGTGTCTTCTCATATAAGATGAAACTACTTGTAGGGAACTTACTCTGAATATAATGGAATGCATCGTGCTCCTGGTTGTCATAGTAGCCTCCTTCTGAAGGAGATACACGTTCTTCAGGCATTGGATGCACTTGTTGCTCGATTCCCAATGAGTTTACAAGCGCTCCCATGCCATACAATGTCGCTTGAGCTGGTAATACCTTGAGTGGTCGAAGGCTGTTGCCGCTGTTACCTCCGTGCGCTGATGAAAGGTTGGTAACGTTGGAGTTTGAAGCATTACCGGTAGTGCCATTTGAAAGCTTGCCCCCGTAATGCACACTCTGGTTTGAGGTCGCTGGCATCAAGGACACGACTGCAGGAATAATTGCAGAGGTTGCAGCCGTCGTATTGTTGTAAGTGTTGGTGTTATCAGGGCGCGGAGCAATCCACCGTGGAGCAGTCTCAGTTAAACGTGCTGGCTTCTTCGGGACGGGGGGTTTGAAGCTTTGGCTGACACCCGAGGAGCTTGAACTACCGGTCGATTGAGGGAAGACGCGTTTAGGAGGTTTTGGAGGCGGTACTGATGGTTTCTTTTTTGGATCCGATAGCGTGGTCGATGATATGGACGATGCGAAGGATAGAGGTGCTGCTGCCTGATCTGCTGTTGCGGCCGTGGATATACTTGACGATACTTGACCCGAATTAGTAGCAAATGATCGGCCGTCCATTTGGCCAAGACCCAGCAGGTCGCCCACTGGGGTAAGGCCTGATTGCAGGATTATGGGCTGTCCATATTGAAGACTGCTGCCATTGCTATTGTTGGCCGAGTCGAAACACGGGTTATAGAATGGTAGCGAGCTCGAAGTATCATACATCCCAGAATTTGCTGTTGTCGAAGGCTGGGACTGATGGCCCGTAGTAGTCATAGACGAGACATTGGGTAGGTCGAAGCCCATTGAGAATCCATGGCTGTCTGACATGGGGTTAGACACGAAGCTCGATGTGGAGGTGATGCCCTGAGACTGTGGTTGACGGAATGCACGCGGGACAGCCTCAAATGATGGGTAGGTGTGAGTCTGCAGTGGCGAGAACATGTCAGTATCCTCTGCATTGTGATGTCCTTGATGGCTCAATGACATTCTCTGAACAGCATCCGTAGGCGTTGTCGGCGACATGACACTTGCATAGCTGTAGTCCGATGCCGGTGTAGCTATAGCATGCTGCTGTTGCTGCTGCTGTTGCTGATAAGGCGGAATTGTGAGTTGTGTAATAGGCTCCTGAGGGGTCAAAAGAAAGTTCTTCACCATCTCTTCCATGGTTGTAATATCCTTCTCCATATCCTGAAGTTTGGCAAGGCTCACATAGCCCTTGATCAAATCAATCGTACGGTGATAGAGGCTCTGACAGTCCGTTGAAGAGTGGGTGACCATCTGGAAGACGTGGATCTCCGCTGCCTGAAGCATTTGGTACGCAAAGAGTCCACAGCCCGGCCATGGCCAACTGTAATTTTGGAAAATAATTTCTCCAATCTGCGTCAGCATAGTGGCTGCATGAGAACACTTGGCCATCGGTGAGTTGCTGTCCTTGACATCGCCGCGGTGGGTCTTGTTGGATATGAGGGGTCGATAGAGGAGCAGCTTGTGGCTGTAAAAGAACCGATGGAGGTACAGGGTATAGTACGATGGAAGTGGCCCTCCGGTTCCTTGATTATTAGTGTAGGCCAGGTGTGCCGGTAGATTCGATAGCCAATCGTCCATTGACGATTCGATCGCATGCATGTCTACGCCTTTGATGGCTCTAGCGAGGGTGCGTTCATTGCGAATAGCGCGGTAAAAGACACAGATACGGCGATTGATATGTACAAGCTGAAGATGGTGATACCAAAAGATCAGAGTCGCGCCTTGCACTGTGTCTACCATCTGGTTGGCCTCCTGTATTAGCTTGGCTATGTCCATTGTAGCATTGGTGACACCGTAATCCTGACCCATCAAGCTACTCGTCAACCCATCCATAAAGAAGCACCCTAGCCATGCGAGGCGGTTCTCTTGATGAGTTACAGCTCGTCTCTCTTGTGAAAGTCGGCGCTGCTGGTCCCTATGTGTACTGGATTGCATTCCACTCTGACGTGCGTTCAACAAGGCTGAGATCTGCGATGTCGCATTTGATGCAGATAATGATCGACCATGGAGGCTACTGGTGCTCGATAAGCTGTCGCCAGTGTTGGACGGCTCGATTTGGCTAAGATCCTTGAGCAAAGTACGATGCAGTCCCATATCCAATGCCATCCTTGTCGCCATGCCAACATACATTCGGATGCGGAAGAAATGACCCGATCGCTTTTCCTTGATCTGGTAATACGCGAGCAGCAATAAGCCTTGGATAGTACTGAGCCTGGGAACATCCATGTATGTATCCAGTAGTGCGCGTGCGTGATCGTACAAAGCATGGCACTTCAGATTGGCGAGTTCAGGAATCTCATGAAGCTCAAGGTCTGTGGCATGACGTGCTGCAACTGCGCAGATGGCCATCAGCAGAAATGGCGGTACACGATATTCACCTTCCTGGCACAGAGTCAAAAAGCTGGTTTTGTGGACGACAGGTAGGAATGTATGGACGCTGTTGAAGTAGATGTCCATCAGGGCCCCGATGGCCTTGGGCGTCAAAAGATTGTTGGGTGGAGTATAAGGAGGAGGAAGTTCCGTGGATTCCCAATCCAAACTCGTGAAGTCAGGAAGGTCGTTCGACGGTGATGAGCCGTAAATACGGGCGTCATTGTAAGAGTGTTCTCTTTGACCGAGAAGTCTTGGCATGTACTGAGCTTTGCCGTCTCGACTGATCTTCAGGTTCCCCACCAATAGCCCCAGAACATGCATTGAATCATCTGTCGCGAGCACTGCATCATCAGACTCCGAGTCGGGTCCTGTTACATTGGGTGTGTTGAAGGCCGCTCCAGACAATTGACGCGTGAGAGGAAGACCATTGTAGTGCCGTTGAGAGCTCGAGGCGGGGTGTGCTTCGCCGTGCGATGATTTGAAAGGAGGTGTGGCCGGGATAGAGGACGGGGTATATGGGGAGCTGGTCTCGCCATCATCTGGCACAAGATCGCCATGTTCATCAAGAGGCATCGGGCCAGGTGCTCCTTTGCCCCAACCACGCGAGAGAAGACCATGAAGATGTGACTCGACACTTTTAAGCCTGTTTTCGAGATTCTCGACGTACTCCTGATTCGCAGGCTTGTTCGCAGTCGGGTAGACACACTCGGTACGAAACTTTTCACAATGTGCGCAGGGTACCTGACCATCGCATTTGATCTTTTTGTGGCGGCAGTTCATACATGCTGTGGAGATGCGAATGCGTTTGGTGGGTTTCTTTGGAGGCACCTTTGGATGCTCAATTGCAGATGGGGCTGCAGATGACTCTAGGTTGGACCTAAATGCAAAAGCAAGAGGAGTGTAGGCGTGAGAGATATGAAGCAGATCATTTGGTGTGACAAAGGAATGTGCCGGGCGCTGGACACGGGCGCAAACAGTGAAAAAAAGGGGGGGATGCGGCGTAGGTTCAATTAAGGCTGAATTTTCGGTTCTCCTTGCTACCCATCGTCTGAAATTTGTCAGCGAAGATGAGGCTGCTACAAAAGGTAGGACCCTCGTTTACGCCAGCAGACTACACAGTATGGACATGTACTCTGTGTCGAGGAAGGAGCAGAGACAGAGAGAGAGAGAGAGAGAGAAAGAAAGAGCGAGTGGGCGAGAGAACAGTGGACATGATGTAATTTATGAATGGTGTGATGCTGGGCTGAATGGGGGAGGGAGCAAGGCGTATTGAGGAAATGATTATGATATGGCGACAAGCACACCTACCAAAAGGCCTTGGCCTGCAAGTGGCCATGACTGGTGTTTTCAAGCATGTCCCATTAGTGTCAATTGCAGCCGATATTATCTCTGGAGGGAGGTGGGTAAACCAATTGTCCGAAGGAAGGGCAAGGCCAATGGGTTCAGGAACGATGGAGCAAGGAGGTCAGGAGGTGGAAGGGCCAAGTGTGGGAATCGCTTCTCGACAGGGTTGGCCAGGAAGAAGGGGAGGAGGAGACCAAGGGGTGGGAGATATGTGGCGGTGTTAGTGTGGGGAAAACGAGGACAGAATGTTGAGGGAAAGGGAGACGATGAAGAGGCGTGATGAGAGATGAGGGACGGGGCGAAATCCGATCACGGAGGAAAGAGGGTTCTGGGTGGGAGTGGGAGTGAGTGGGAATGAGAGAGAGTAGGGAAGAGAGAGTGAGCGCAGGGGTGGTCTGGGTGGTGAGCAGAGGGCTGATCTTGAAGTGAGAGTGATGCAGAGGACGGAGAGAAAGGTGAGAGCGAGAGGCTGTAGTGGACATGCTGCCAGGAAGCAACAAATCACCCGCTCTCAACGACAGCACGCTCAATACTGACAGACACATGGACTACATGAATGTTTGATAAACACATCCACAGAGAGTGGGCATATACAACACAAGGAGAGTGTGGGAGGTGTTGTTGGCGCTTGCTTTAGGCCCATTCGCACCAATTTGTTTGCCCACCTCCATTGCCGATTCACATCAGGGTGGAAGGCGCTCGCACAGAGAAACAGATGAGCTGGGATGATGTCTGTGGGCGCACCACATCATATATATATCACCGCTGCGCGTCCTTTCTGTGAGCAATCTTCCAGCGCAATAAGTTGCTGCTTTCTACTACCGCGATGACAGAAAGGGAAAGAGGCATCTGTTGGGTGCTTCTGGACATACCATGCTGAGGAAGGCGACCTTAAAGAAGCCTTTCCATCTCTCATCTGGTATATTTAGCCCTTAAATGCACAGATCGATTACTGGAAGGGTCTGAACGGATGGAGCATGCTTCAAGTCAACCCCAGGCTCACCAATTGCTCCAGGATATTAATCGCTGTATCGCCCGAGTCTGGCTCCTCACAGCCCTTGGTCTATACATGCAAAGAGGAAACCATTTGGGACGGAGGAGAATATGGCCAGGGGCCAACGGAGAGCGCATGGAACGACGGACATGTAGTAGTAGTATACAACCATCGGTCATCATGAGAGCCATGTGCATGTTCCTGTCTTGTATAGTACAAAACAACAAGCTCCATTTACTTCGCTGCAAAAGAAGAGTGAACGAAGGGACTTGCGCATGAAGTATTGTCATCACAACCCATACCTCTCACATGTACTAGACTAATCACTCCTTTGCGGTCGTGGCCGGCCAACTAGGTTAGTGACCCAGACTGTCATGAAGACATGAAGAACATTGATGTCTGCTGCAGACCTGCAACTTTCTATTTTTTTTGCACAATGAGGTGCATGTGCATGGCAATTGAGTGCACAGCCCAAGCGATATACAAGGCAAAAACCTTTCATCGATGCTATAGAGCAAGAAGAAGGACCTTAAAGGAGCGGTGGATCTCATCATGTTCACCAGATGGTTGTGTTGACAAGGGTAGCAATGGGCCTGAGAAAAGTGGCAGGCAACGTGTGGCTAAAACCTGTTCGTGGGAGTGTTGTGTTGCGTTGTGTTTTGTTTGTTCCACCCATTGTTTCCTCCTCAAGAGTCATGGGACAACCCTGCAGAGCGTAACGGCCAAACTACCCAACCTGGCTTAGAATGTGGGTGGTTCAATGGTAGCACGCGTTTGTTCGATTGCATCTTGGCATCACGCTTCAGTGTTGACCTCCTTCCAATGTCTGAGGGGAGCCAACTTGCTGCTTTGATTGATTGTACACATCCAATCCATCTTCTTAGTCCCCACTTCTCCTCTTATCGCACCAACAACAATGCGCAAAATGGTAGTTCATGTAGGCAGGTGCAAGCGATTTGAGGCGAGGGCAATGGCAGTGTCTAGACCCTGACCAATGGTCTCCGACGCGACTGAAAAACTACTCAATTCGTCTATCAATTTAATGGTATTATAAAGAGAGCCCTAACTCATGATGAGGGTGAGGAGGAACTAGAAGATCCCGTAGAAGACCATGGCACAGACCATCGACTCTTTTTGACATGCTGTGATGGCAACGAGACTTGCTGTTCAATCAGCACAAAGTCGTCTTCGGGTTGGGGGTGACCAAGCTGATGATGCTCGTAATGGAAATCGTATGATGATTGAGATGTCGGTTTCTTTGCCGGCTCTTTATGTTCAGCGGCCTGCGCTGAATAGGTATCTGAAGATGATGCTGATGGTGGCGCTGAGAGCGAAGACGGCGAAGATGAGGGATCTGCAGAAGAGGCTCGAGTCGGTTCCTCTGCTATTTGTAGAACGAATCCGCCCCTGGTATCACCAATCCCGATTTCCTGGCCTGTGTACGGAGTATGATTTCGTAAACGGAGACTGACGTCCAGAATCTCGTTCAGCGTCTTTTTGAGCAATTGATTTTCCTTCTGGAGTTCTTCAATCCTCTGCCCTGAAGAAACGGACAGCTCTTTGAATTCCTCTCGTAATTCCTCTGTGATTAGCATGAGATTGTCGAGAGAGTCGTCGACATAGTTCTTCCTGTCTCTGGCATTCATACGCGATCTACCAGGGATCAAAATGAGTGGGAAATCAATCAATACATTGCCTCAATGAGACAGTACGATAACCACAAGTAGCAAACATAATCTGAGAACTAACCTAGCGTTTTCCAGAATGATGAGTGATCCAGCAACACCAAAGATGATGGCTTCTCCGAGAAAATTGGCACCAATCTCGACAGCTCTGATGATGGGGATGTGCGTCAAGTTGGGTGTTCGACTGATCAAAGATAACTTGGTCGCACCATTTCACTATTCAATGTATCCAAGTTACCTTGCGTCGTTCAATGGGCGAATGGATTCGACCTTGTATCCCAAAAACTTCATCTTGAGCTGCATCTCAGTCTTGTGAGAGAACTAGGGATAATTGAAGGCAAGTTTGTGCGAACCTTCAGTTAGGATCTAGTGTAATAAGCTGAATATGTATGGAATGGGGGTCATGGAATGTGAAAGCTCGATCTTACCTGAGCAACACTGATACACGCGTCCCTGAATCTATTAAGAGAGAACGCTGCCCGTCAAAAACACGTTCTCGCGACTCTCCAATTCATCCCCTCCGGCAGATCAGCATGCTCGTTCAAGATCACCTTGGATGCTTAGCGCTGTAGGACTTGATAGAATTGGCAATCGGCTTGGCAATTGTTCTAATGGCCAGAAAGCCGAGTTTGACCGCAGACATCGTGACTCCACAAGTGAGAGTTGCAACAATGTGTCAAATTGGATATAAGCTTGCTTTCGCCAACGATATCCACAAAGAGGGTAGAATGGACGATTCTGCGTTGCTGGTGATTTGGAGTTTGGGCCGGCGAAAGGAGGCGAGCAGTTATAACGAGAAGGACTCCACAAGGCTTCGTCTGATCGCTGAAGAACGCAAGAGTCTCCAGAAGTAAACGTGCAAAGACTCCTGCTTGGTTTATGTCCGATTCCAAGGATGGACAGGCGACTTTCTGTTCGTGGTTGGGGCGATCGGGTGCTGGAAGCTGAGAGAAGAAACAAGATGACAAGTGTCTTCCGGCACAGAACAGAGGACGGAACTTTCCTTCACAGCGGTCTCCCTTGGGAAGTGGCTTGCTGCTCCATATGGAAATTTTGTCTCCAGCAGCCGATAGAATCCGGACATGCAATGTGGAGTGGAGCCTGCGCAATCGTCAACAGATCCGGCTTATGGCAACGTCGTGCTAGATGCCATTGAGTGCGCAATTGCGAACAAATGAGGGTTGTCTCAGTTGTTGCGGTCCCTGGGACTCGTAATTCACGTCTGGCATCATGAGGATCCGAGGGTTTGACAAACAAGGAAGGTTTTATTTGAGTGTTGCTTAAGCACTTTCGCCTTCCTTCTTGAAGACATAGGTCAGACCGCAGCGACCACAGTATTGGCGGTCGTGGTGCCAGGCCATGAAGACACCAGCACCGCAGGTCTCAGCGGGGCACTCACGGCGGAGACGGGTAATCTTGCCGTTGCCGTCAACCTGGTAGAACTTGAGAACAGCCAGTTTGACCTTCTTCTTCTTGTGCTTGATCTTCTTGGGGGTAGTGTAAGTCTTCTTTTTGCGCTTCTTGGCGCCTCCCAAGAGGTCGACGTTGAGGTCCAAGGTGGCCATAGCGGGAATGTCGGCAAGAAGAGTCTCAGACGAGAGGGTCTTGCCAGCGAACGAGAGGCGCTGAGCATCGGCAGCGATACCTGATGTGATTCCATCCCGAGATAACATGCACACAACCGTTTAGTCTGTAGTCCCAGCTTCCGAAACTTTTGAAGTTGCCGATCGCAAAACTCAGATCTACATTGAGATCCAGCAGGGTGATCGATTCCGATGAAAAAAAAAAAAAAAAAAAAGGTCCTGTCACATACCCTCGCGCTCCTGGATCATAGCCATGACATTGCTAATGCTATCGCCAGCCTGGGCGTTGACGGCCAGGGTCTTGCCTGTGAGGGACTTGACAAAGAACTGCATCTTGTCTACAGAGAGCAACGTAGAATGATCTCTGTTAGAATGATCATTGCGGATGAGTTCCTGTAGAGTTGTCTTCCTGCAGAGCTGATATCCAATTGAATCGGTGGATGGTGCAAGACCACTATGTCCTGAGCGTGTCCTTGTCCTCTTTCTCGAGACCTGTCCCTTAGATCAAGCGATTCGATAACGCTCATCATCCCGGGTCGCGTAGGATCTTACGTCGAAGAAGAAAGGAAGACTGAACAAAATTACGCTCAACAACTTGTGATAAAGTGCACACAAACAAAAATAAAAAAAAACCAGTGCGTCACTAGAGTCTCGTATGTCACGCGAGCTGCAAATGCACCCAGGTCGAGTCACTCCGCGGTGCAGTGGGCAAGGCTCTCAACCAGCAAGGACGACTTCGCAGAAGGATCTTGGGCTTGATCTGTCCGTTTTGACAATTTGGTCGAGGTGGTTAGATCGCGCCGTCGCTCGGGAGTCCACATGAGTCGGCCATGACGCCGTGGTCGTCGACAAGAACCATTGTACAGGGGTGAGGGGGCACACACAGAGGACCCTCCAAGCAGCAGACACCGAGTGGCATTTGTCGGAAAAAAAAGAAATGTCTTCAAGGACATCGGGGTTGGGATACGCAGGCAGTGTAACAAGCTAGTGTTGCATGCAGGGAGATGGCGTTAAGCATCTCAATCCGATTGTTTTGCTTACGCGTTGAAGGTCAGCATGAAAAGAGAAGACCGAGACCAAAGGCAGCTCCATGGGCTGTCTTTGTAAACAACCTGGCAGATCTTTCCCCCTCCTCTCTCCCCTGCAATGGGAGATCCAGCAGACAGGAAGTGTGCATGTCCTCAGGAGCGGTGACATCAATGCCTTTGGCTGCACCATCCCCCGGCGCAACGTGTGCGAGGGACGTGCCTGTATATCTGTATGCTCTGTATGCTGCCCTGCCACAAGATGGCAGGATAGACACTGTGCAACAATATTTCGCCCGTTGTCACTGATCCTTCTTTCCCGTATCTCAGCAGGGCTCAGTGTCCCCCTCCGCTTTGCTCACCCATTGCACTCGTCGCTTCTTCTTCTTCCAGCACTCATTCTTCCCTCCGTTCCTCAACCCCCACGTCTGCATCGAGTCCGATGCAGAGCTGCCCTTGGACGCGTGCCCGTTCCTGAAACAGTTTGTCTCCTTCCCACACCCTTGCGCATTCCTTCGTCTGTCTGCCATCATCTCGAGTGCACAAAGAGGCCATCGGTTATTCTTGTCAGCAGGTAAAGAGTCGTCTGCGGGCCTTCACCCACCCTCTCTGTTCGAGCCTCGCCTCCATCCACTCTATCCCCATCCACTCTATCCCCATCCACTCTATCCCCATCCACTCTATCCCCATCCACCGCCTAGGCAACGTCCTGCTCTGTTCCTGACTGATCGTGCAACCAGAACTAGCGAGGCCCAGCAGGCCAGAGTGTGACCTCGCATGGTC
>Ga0247824_10001157_pt1 | contig 14162 bp, 10 predicted proteins | sample 13C_PalmiticAcid_FD_194412 | JGI IMG/M metagenome (GOLD analysis project Ga0247824, IMG submission 194412) | Soil microbial communities from agricultural site in Penn Yan, New York, United States - 13C_PalmiticAcid_Day48 | ecosystem: Environmental > Terrestrial > Soil > Agricultural land... | reverse complement strand
CATCTAACCCAGCCCACGAAACCAACCCAACCCAAACCAACCCCAGAATCAAAAAAGAAGCTAACCCCATCTCCCTCCAGTCCACGTCCCCCTCAACAACATCCTCGTCGGCGGCGCATAAAAGCGCCCCCTTCCATACCGAACCCACTCCACCGACCACCCAACAAAACATACAAAGTTTGGGCGGGCGGGCGAGCGGTGCAGAAAAGCAGGATGGCAGAGGAGAGAGAGAGAGAACAACGCGAAAAACAACCACAACTCGACCGTGGAAGGCAGCGACCAACCATGATATGGGCATTGGTTAACGGTCGGAGGCGGTCGGAGGGGGGAGTGCTCATTAGAGAATGAGGATGGGGATGGAGAGAAGGAGGAGGTTTTTCATTTTTGGCTGCCACCAAAGCCAAATCGAGAACCGCTCACTTGGGTGAAGGGATAGATGGGGGAGGAGGAGGAGGAGGAAAGGGAGGGACGGAGGAAGGGAAGGGAAGGTGAAAGGAGGTGCAAGATATCCCCCATGCGCTGGTTCAAGAGCCGGCACATGACATAATTCTCATTGCCCGACATGGCAACTGTACAAAAAAAAGACGAACTGATTTCCTTGTTTGGCGATTGATTGACCCGTGCTTTTGCTACTTCTCGGTTTGGACCTGTTCTGTGCTTGCTTGCTTGCGCTTCTCTGCAGAGACAGCTTGGAATCCTTGATTCTTGAATGGGCTCAGAATGCATCACATGGCATCATTTGGCAAAAGAGGTTTGAGAATTCTGCTTTTTGATTGACGCAACTCGTCAAAACCTAGCTGAGAAGCCTCTGCCTGCTCGTAGAGAAGGCGGTTACCGTTCATGGCCGACGACGCCAAGATACGCGCAGCATAGCCACATCTCCCACCCCCGTCCCCGTCCCCGCCTACCCAACCACAGCTACGTCCGGGTCGTCCTATCGCCTGGACGCCAGGTACTCGGCCGCCTTGTCCCAGGTGGAGCGGTCGACGGCAGGGATGTCCTTGGCGTTCAATGTCTTGACGCCAGCATAGAGAGCGTCGAAGAAGTTGCAGGCGACGTCAAAGTCCTCGGTGAAGGACACAGCATAGGGCACATAGACGCCCGGGAACTGCTGCAGTTTTTGTTCCTTGTGGGGATCATTCGGTACCAGGTCGTCGAGATACGTCTTCACGGCAATGCCGAGGGCAACATCCGGGTCATAGAGGAAGGGGAGCCTGCGAGACGTGTTAGCATCAAACTTGAGTATTCAGGTGGACCAAAAACATACTGGTGGCTCAGTTCCCAACCGTCGTCCCGGTTCCGCTTGGCCTGTGCGTACATGAACATGGACGCGAGAATCGCCTCGACCAGGTCACGGTCGGCCGACCGCACCTCGGAGACCAGGGAGCGGAAAGCTAGCAAGTTCTTGCTAAGAGGACCGGTGTAGCCGTTCGCCTGGTGCCTGAGCTTGAGCAAACTCGCGCATCTGCTGATCAGCAGCAGGCTCGCCTGGTCGGATTCAGAGCCGTTCAGGGGAAGGCCACGCAGCTCGTCGTGCGGGTTTCTGGCGTTGAGGAGCTCAAAGCGGATCAAGTCGAGCGCTACAAGAACGGACTCGTACAGATGCGGGAAACCGGGGTACTTGCTGACGGTCGGCTCGAGAGCAGACAGGGCAGCGGCCAACGCAGAGCCCCAACTGGTCAGCTCATGCTGGTCGTCCACGTAGCCCCGAATGTGCAGGAACCTCCAGAGGCAGATCGACTTGATGAGAGCGGCCGACTCGACGCCCCTCAGCTTCTCCTTGGGGTTTGAGCGAGTCAGGGCGACGAATTTTGGGTTCTTCAGCGCCCGAACCTCGGACAGGATCGAGCCGTGGGCGAATTGCGGAAAATTCTCAGCGATTGCCGCCTCCCGCACGTTCCAGCTGGCGACTTGGGCGGCGAAGTTGCCCTTAGCTTCTTGCCGGTCCCAGACAGTGGACGAAAAGTTGCGGTCATACCAGACCTTCATGCTGATATTCTTAAATCCAATGCCGCGGTTCAGACGAGGAATGACCAGACTCAGGGCAGCCTCCTTGATGCGGACCGACTGCGTTGTGACCAGCCTCCTGTACTCGTCCGAGGCGACTCCATCAAGCGTCGGCAGAACCTGCAACTGGCCATAGGTGATCCAGGTGAGGATTCGCGGTCCGATCAAGCCCGTGTTGAGGTAGTGGAACAGCTCCGAAGGGAGCTGGAGACCGAGGTATTCGTGGCTATCATTGGTCAGGTGCTCGTAGTCGTGAACCTTGACCTCGCCATTTTCGGCGATATAGACGAAGTGGTCTACGGCCATCCGGGCTTTGCGGTACTTGTCGAGCCAATTGGGGTCCTGGCTCTTCAGAATGTCGTGGAAGCTAGTGCAGACGAGAGTCACCGACTTCTCGGCGGTGCGCAGCATGTTAACTGCGTCAGCGACCGTGTGGGGCTGCGTCTTGATGATGGTCTGGTCGGCGAGGGGCGGGAACGGTGGCAGGAAGGACGTGCCCGTCATCAAGAAGGCGTCGACAAACAGAGACTCGCTGACATTGAGCGTCTTCAGAATGTGCTTCTTGGAAACCGCATAAACCAGGTTGCTCTCCCAGTCAATGGTGCGAATGACGCAGTCCCGGATGGGATACAGCAGGAGCTCCGAGGGGCCCATGATGCCGGCGCACTGGTCTGAGTCGAACATGTCAAAGTATGCCATCTGCCTGGAGTCAGCGGGGCTATTGACCCGGGCAGAGAACGGGGGATGCTCACCTGGGCAGCGGCGTTGAAGGGAGGTACCAGGAAGTGCAAGCCGCGCTGCTTCAGTATGGTCTGCAAGAGGGGGTAGAGAGCCTTGGTGGGAAAGGCACCTGCTACAGGTCAGCCAGAGGGCACCATTGGTCGAGCAGAAGGCGCCCACGTACTCGTGCTCTGACCAAAGGCCGACACCGCTTCGTCGGCCCGACCGTTGAAGTACAAGTCCCATGATACGTCGGTCTTGAGGCAGTTCTCCAGACCACGCTTGACCGCCGTCTCGTCCTGGCCGGCCATGGACTGGCCGTCAAAGATGAAAAAGGGAGTGATCCTGTGTGCCTTCCATTGGTCCAATTCGTTCTCGATGCGGCCCTGGATGCCGGTCAAGCCGCCGAGGGCCGGGAGGAGGGGTTCGTTGCCGGGGAGGACATCGAGGTGGAGTTGGAGGTAGTATGTGGCGTCGACGGCAATGGCACAGTCTTCGATTTCGTTCAGAGGATGGGCCCTAGGGACGGGAGTCAGCGGCCTGGAGCGAGTAGAGAAAATAGAGGGGTGGTGGGGGTGGTTGGTGACGTACACGGCCTGGTTGTAGATGAAGGGGTCCCCGATGAGGTCTTCCATGTTCGTTAGCTTCGAGCGCACCAAGAGGCGTCCAGCAGCGCAGCGTGTAGAAATTGCGTTTGGCTCCCGCGAGAATCAGCTCGACTCGTCACAGCTCAAGACCCCAAGGGCGAGTCGCCGGTTCCCACGCACGGCCAATGACTCCGAGGCAGGCGTCCCCGCTGTCCGAGTGCACCAGAAGCATGCAAGACGGTTGGCGCAAGACAGGGCGTTGAGGATGGAGATCGGTAACGTTGGGTGTCTGTTGGTACGGGGGTGTTCGCAATGGGCGGTGCCAGTTTAAAAACGAACTGGAGAGGCGGTACTCCGTGCGCCAAAGGTGCAACAAAATGCGTTGGCGCCGCTTCTCGTCGTCGCAAGAATTGGTCCACGAGTTGGGGTCACGGTGTTCCGAAAAGTGGCAGCGGCGACGGCAGGACCAGCGGGGCAGAGAGAGACAAAGGAAAAACCCAAAGAGGAGAAAAGAAAAGAGAAGAGACGACGATGGACTTACTCGGCATTGTGAAGGGGCTACCTACCACTGAGGGGTCCCACAACGATCGCGGCAAGCTCTCTCTCTCTCTGGCACGCGGCTGACGCCAGAAGCTGGGGTCTCCTTTCCGACGCACGCCTTGTGAGGGACAGACAAGCTTGGTGGAGCACAGAACCGACCGACCAACCTGCACCACAACTTCCAGGCTCGCACGCACGCACGCACACGCTTCGATTGGGCCCACGCGACAAGTTGTATTACGAAGAGACTGAAGAGGTCGAAAAGAATTGAAGAATGTGGTAGGGGGGTTTCAAGGAGTGACTTGGAGCTTGTCAACCGCAAACACTGGCCATCGTCAGGCCACCAGGTCAAAGGGCGAGGCTCTCTTGGGGAAAGAGGAAGAGGGATGGGATGGAGCTTCCAGTTGGAAATGAGGCTCAGGAACAAAGGGACCACTGCCGCGCCAGCAGCTGCGGGAAACTTTGCTGGAGGTGGCTCGAGCTCAGCGTAACGTTGTGAACAACACATTTACACTGTGTACGAGCACTGTGTTATTTGTGGCAGTGAGTGGCGCTCACTTACACGGTTTGTGTGGCTGGTGGCTTGGGCAAGTTGAAGATTGCCATGAAAGAGCAACTGGTTTATGATACATGATATACATCAAGTCAAGCTGAGCTATATCAACTATGCTGCTTAGGGGGGAAACGGAATGTTTGGCCCTGGAGGCTGGCGACACCTAGGGGATGAGGGATGAGGGACCAAGGGGATGAGGAGATTGAGGGTGACTCAACTCTCCGAGGTTAAGATGTCTAGGGCTTCCAGTAATGAAGGCATGAGCATAGTCAGATGCAAAGCAAAAGACCATCAAAACAAGCCAGGAGGTCTTGGCCTCCCTCACCCCCCCTGAGTTACTCAGCCGTCGCTGCTGGCAACAACACGGTCTGCAAACAACAACCGATGATTCAGCAAACTGGCACAGCGAGATGGCCCAGATACCTGCCAGATACTCCTCCAAAACATTGGCTAGGTCGTATCTCATCATCTGATAAAGCCACCACGAGAGTTTGCTTCTCCGCGGGAAGAACCTGCTGGGCCTTAACGTGCGCTCCCGTTTTCTCAAACAACCCCGTCAGCGACCTACAACTCCCGAGTCACGCGGCAGTGCGGCGCTGCGGGACCGACACCCTCCCCTCCGGGTCCGACTGTTGGTAGGGGGGAAATTTGGGGTCCAAGTCAACGGCCCTTGCATTAGCGTTAGGGTCTGAACCACCGGATTGGGTGTCTCGGAATTTGCTGAGTGTGCAACCTCAAACTTGAAGGTTGAGCTAGCTGCAAAGGCCTTGGCGGTGTCAGGCGTAAAGAATAGGGTGTTCATCGAGCTGTTGTCTTCTGTTCTCGCTGGGCCATGCATCTCATGAAGAGCCCCTCCAGAAAATAACCAAGAGGGCAAAGATTGGGGGCGGCAAGGCCCTGACGAGGTGATCTTCCTCTGCACCTTTTGACAACGTGGCCTTGGCTCTGAGGCACCACGGACGGCAAGTCATATTTCGTCCTGGCATGCCTGAGAAGCGGTGCGTTCCGTGCTGATGAGTCAGGGATGGGCAACCGGTGCAAGTGAAGCCTGAGAGCTGATGGCTGGGCCGTTGAAAATAGCAACGCGCGCATCCTGCGCTCGAGTTGCTCTTGTCATGAGGACGGAAATGTTGCTTCAACGCTTGAAGGAGCGAGGACGCCAATGAACGAACCACCCAATCGCGGACTTTGGAATAGACACCTTTGCTGAGTCTAGTTGATTTCGGCCCCCAAGGAACCACTGCTCGAAAAGAGTTCGCCGGATTTTTGAAACGCATCTCCACCACTGGCCATAGGCTTTGTCTGGAGAATGTGGATGAAGCTATTCCGCACCAGCTCGAGCTGAGGACTTGATGAGTAATGCGCGGCCTCAATCTCTAGCTTGTGCCGGTTAGGTAAGCCGAGAGGCTGAAATAAACTTGTCGTATTGCTGATGGCTGAAGGCTATTCTGGTTCCCAAACTGCAGCCTGGAGAGCTCGAACTCGATGCGGACCAGCGCGCTTCCCAGTGCCGGAGTCCACCTCCACGCCAAGCATCCGGACATCCCAGTCGCGGCTAGCGGCTCGAGACGAGGAGGGCGCGGACGGACAAGGGGCGGGGGGATCGGTTTCGAGATGCTGGACCGCACGTGGTGGCACCCGGAAGTGGTACCCCCCTTTCCAAGGCAGTCTATTTCCACCTCATGTTGCAGAACACAAGCCCGTGGCAAAGGAGAGCCGCAGAAGCGCCAAACAGCCTTGGGCATCCGCCGGAGCTCCACAGCAATCTGGACCCTGAAATAAACTGAAACGACACAGACAGAGTCCGGTCGCAATTTCCTTGTGAGAAAAACGTGTGCGGCGGACACTAAGGTTAGACCCACGCTCACCAGGGGCGTCCCCTTTCCCCTGAAAGAACCTGCTACTCGGGAACGCTTCCCCGGGACGCCGTCATCAGCTCGTGGGCCTGGCTAGCACCGCTGCGCCGCTTCGATTAATCCTTCCGAGGCGAGGAGAGCAGTCCGTAGTCAGCAATCGGTGTCGTGGCCAGCCAGCGAGAGTTGGAGCAGGAGGCACCCTCGAACTGCGTATCTCTCATGAGTTCCACACCGCTCATGAGTCCGGGCCTCTGTGAGATGGGAGGTCGGCGACAGCGACAGCACGGTGAGAACGGCACAGAACAACACGGGGTGTTGCTTCGGTGAGTGAGTGGCATTCGTCCGATGTCTCCGCTGCCTGGCGCGTGGCATGCGGCGCCTCGATGCAGGGCCCTTGGGTTGCATCTCACCCATTGGATGTTACACACCGAGGAGGTCCACGCGGGACGGCCAGGAACCGAGTGATCGGTCCATACAACCTGCCCGATTCGCTGATGCTTGGCACCGCCTTGCGGACACAACGGCCCGAAGGGCATGTCACGTTGGACACCATAGCCTCCTTGGCTCCTTGGATACCTCTTCCTGCAATACAGACCGCGCGGTTTTTTTGGCCAACTGTCAGATCTGACGTAGTTTGTTGCGCAGTGAAGAGCGGGCAAAACCGGTGAGGACGGCCGATTGACTCAGTTGCCCAGAACATGTCTGGTTGGCCACAACACATGTAGTTGTCGAACCGCAGGACCCTGCGTGGGGGGGTTGCGGATCCTCCGGCAACTGCTTGCGACCACTGGCTCAGGGAGACAAGGGGGTTTGCCATGTTGCGCAGGCCAGATGGGTGACATGATCGACACCAACGTTATGGCTAAATCCGGTAGCAACCGGCCAGAGCGGGTGAGAAGGGTTCGCTGGGCAGCTGGAATCCACGCGAAAGAATTGAAAAGCTTCTGTTCCACGAAAAGAAATCGAAACCATGATGCCTGGATCGCCATGTCAGCGAACGACAGGAACGGCGCGGGATTGGTGGGAGACAATGGCCGCTCGTCGTCTCAAGGCGCTGCATGCAAGCGGCTCCGCCCAAAAGCGTGTGTGACCCCAGCTGGTGCTGACACAGGCGGCCAGGCATCCAACATTTGTACCAGGCGCACAGCTCAGCCCTACGAGAGTGGCTAGGGCCGTCAAAGAAATTCCAGATTCAGCCCCCAAGCCGTTTCTTGGTCCTCTCGACTTCCCGTTTCATACAAACGCCCGCAGACTCGGTCCTGTACCCTGCATGACCAAACGTCCGGATCTTGCGGCTTGGGGGCACTGCATCTGCCACACCCTCGCAGACAACCATGTGTCTGGGCCACAGCATTTGTCGTAATTCCATGCGAGTCCAGAATCCCCGTGCCCGTTCCACACCGCTGGTCCGTAACAACCACTCGACCCATGCGAGCCATGCCGCCGGTGCGAGTCACGCCTGGGGGCCGTGAGGCGTTGTCGACTGTAACATCCCAGGCCCCAAGGAACCCTTGCATCCACTGGTATTCGAGCATCTCGAAATACCTCTGCCGGGTGGAGCCGCCGAGCGAGATGCGCCTTATGTCATCCGTATTTTGGGGGCCCTGAGGCATCGCCGCCTACGCCGACATGGAGGCCCGAAACGGGATTGGTGATGTACCGGCGTTGGATTCGAGACATCGCGACTTGGTCCGTCGGCTATATAAGTTCCTCTCGCTGCCCAGGTTGGGGAATCTGCTTTCATCATCAGCAACCGACATCAGCCAGACAAAGCAACCAGCCCTCGCAGCTTCACTCACCAACTCGTCTCTCTCACCACCAACCCTTCCCAGTAACCAACACTCTCCCACCCATCTCATCACAACAACCTCCTCTTCAACTCTTCCACCCCAATATTCGCAATGGCTGCCACCGCTTTCTTCGCCACCTCCAGCCTCGTCAACTACGGGCGCTCGGGCTACAACAAGTGAGCAGTTTCCCCTTGAAAAAACCCCAGCCACCGGGTACTGACACCGAGATCCAGGGGCAACTCGGACGACGATGAGGAGCAGAACAAGCTCCGCGACTATGGCCGCTCCGGCTACAACAAGTGAGTGCATCCGAGACCCTGCGTCGGCAGAAAACTGAAGCTGACCGTCAACAGGGACGACAAGGACGATGAGGAGGACAAGCACCACTAAAGCGTCCTTCACGCTCAAAAACCTCATTTCCTTCCACGCATGCTCAAACCGTCCCTAGGCTACCGGTAGCTCTATGGGGCGGGATGAGCCTTCGCTTCTTCGGTTTTCCTTTGTCCACCATTTCGACGCATTGGGTTCATCGGAACGCATCTTGGAGTTGGCCATGAAATGAACTGTACCATTATGACGCATAGAGTTGGGGGCGCGGGCCTGGGGCGGCGATTTGTCTGCATTCGGGGAGGGCGCAGGGTGGACTTCACAGTCGGGGGCGCGATAGAAGGGCGGTGTCATGACTTGAACGCTTGTATGAAACGATAGACAGCTGGAACGGTTGGCGGACTCGGATTCCTTGTACAACAACTTCTGTTACACAATATCATTTTCCAACACAAAACCTGCTCCTCGGTTAGCGGATATGCGATGTGAGTGATCGAGTCAGGGCGCAGTACTTCTCAAAGATGACTCCGAGCACCTCCTCGACGTCTCCGGATTCGCCGCGTCCTGTGATGGAAGCAAGTCGGAGAGCGGCGAGCCGCAGGTGCTCTGCCGCAAGGACGACATCTGGCTCATCATAGGGGCCGGTTTTGCGAGCCTCAGCCATGAAGTCGTTGAGGTGGCGTTCGCATTCAGAAAGGAGTTGATTCTGTCGTTCGGTGACACCAAGGAGATGCTGCATGTCATCAGGCAGCGAGGTCAGATCCGAGAATGATTGGGCCAGCTTCTCAGTGAGATCATGTATGCCGCCCGCATCAGTCAGCCCTGCAGCTGCCGGTGACACAGCAGCCTTGCAGGATATGGTAAGCGGCTCTTTGTCGCGAAGGCCGTCGATGCCCGCTAACGCCGAAGCTTTGAAATCTTGGATGAGCGGTCTGAGTGACTCAGGGGTGGCCACATCGGTCTTGTTCACAACCACAAGACATTGCTGCGCGCCCGCTGCTAGCTCGAGCGTCTCCATGTCGTAGCTTATCCGGTAGCCCCCGGGTTGGACTGCTTCAACACTTGCCAGGACGATGATGACATCTGAATCCAGGGCCTTCTGTCGGGCTCTCCGGATACCCTCCTCTTCGATGGCACCGATTGTGGAAGCCGACATGGCGCCGCCATGACTAATCGTCCCCAAAGCCTTCGTCCGAATTCCAGCCGTGTCTGCAAAGGAGCAGAGATATCCCCGGATGTCAAGATTTGCCTCAACAATGTCGCGGGTTGTTCCCGCCTCGGCGGAGACGATGGATGCTTCCCGGCCAACAATCTGGTTCATCAACGAACTTTTCCCGGCGTTCGGGGGGCCCAGAAGGGCGATGCGTATTCCATTCCGTAGGAGCTCGCTGCGTTGACTGCCGAGTTTGTGAAGCCAAATGGAGTCAAGTATGCCTTGGACCAGTCTCGTTACATTGGCCAGGAGCTCGGTGGGTGACTCGTCAAAATGTTGATCCTCCGAGAAGTCAATGAGGGCTTCGATCTCTCCACGGGCAAGCAAGAGGTCCTCGCGCCAGCCATCGTACGTCTGGCCAAGAATGCCCGAGTTGCCCCGAACGGCGGCCCGCCGCTGGTGCTCAGTCTCGGCTGCGAGGGTGTCGCCTAGAGACTCGACCTGGGCGAGATCCAGACGGCCATTGAGGAAGGCCCGTCTCGTAAACTCGCCCGGTTCAGCATAGCGTATGGCCCCTAAAGACGAGCATTTCCGGATGGCGGAGAGGACGGCTTTCACGGTTGCGGACCCTCCGTGGACGTGAAGTTCGAGGACGTCTTCCCCCGTCACCGTCTTGGGACCGGGGAAGAACAGAACAAGGGCGTCTGAGTCCACCATGTTTGCCGCGGATGTGCCAAGAGACCCAGGTTCGGAGAGAGTCCTCACTCCGGCATACCTAGGCTTGGGCAGAGCTTTGGTGGGACACAACCCTCTGTAGACCTGTCCCGATGTCAGCGAGAGAAGCGTGAAATCGAGAGCAGAGCATAACACACATCTAGACATCCGGGCCCAGATATACGAATAACAGCTATGCCTGCCCTCCCTGAGCCTGACGAGAGGGCATAGACGGTGTCGTTGCCATTGTGCGAGGCATCGTGGGTCCACGGACGAGCGACGCTCCCATCAAAGTGATGAATGCGCCTATGAAAACGAGGCCATGGCTGGCTTTGGAAAGGAGCCGGTGTGCTCTTGAAATCCCGCAAACGCTGGGTTAAGGCTCGTCTCAGCGCATAGCGGAACATTGACTCTGAACACAACTTTGGAGCTGTGCAAGTGGGTACCGGGCATGCCCAAGACAGGTGTGGTTGTTAGCATCGTTGACATGTTGACGAGCAGCTTCCAATCGATGAATTGCATTGAATTTCAGTTTTGGAGAACGGACAAGGTATCCCTGCATTCTGTAACACGCATGTCATGATTGGCCAAGCTTGCTCCGCCTGTAAGGCGATAAGATAAGATCCGAGAAAGCACAGGCCGTCCCTGAAGTTCCCAGATATTTTTTTTCCAGCATCGCATGCTGCAAGCCCCTCCAGGCCACTGAACAACACGGTTTCGACTGGGGCACTCCCACAACCTCTCGACCACATTACAACCGAGTCTAGTCGATACCCACGCCGACATCATTCGCCATGTCTGACGAAATCGTCTGGCAAATTATCAACCGTGCGCTTTCCCTTGCCCAAACACACACTCATACCCTCGCCTGCTAACTAGGATACAGAACAGTTTTGCGCCTTCAAGCTCAAGTAGGCGTCGCTGGATCCTCCATTGCCTTGCAATGTCTAATTCTTGCTTTCCAGGACAACGAAGGGAAACAACTTTTGCCGAAATGAATACTCAGTACGTCGCCACCATTACGATCCGACTGCTGCTGTGGCAACGGTTTGCTGACCAGCCGAATAGGTTACCGGCCTGTGCAACCGGCAGAGCTGCCCCCTCGCCAACAGCCGGTATGCGACGATAAGGACCTCGCCCAAAGGGACCATCTATCTCTACATCAAGACCGTACGTATTCGATTAAGAGACTGCCCGGTCTAACGTTTTGCTAACTGGCGTCCCATGTGACAGATTGAACGATCACACATGCCGTCAAAATGGTGGGAGAAGATCAAGCTCTCCAAGAACTACCAGACAGCCCTCCAACAGATCGAGGACCGGCTCCAGTACTTCCCGAAGTTCCTCCTCCACAAGTGCAAGCAACGTCTTACGCGGCTGGTTCAGGTGGCCACTCGGATGCGCAGGATAGCGGCCGAAGAGGCCAGGCTGGGCGAGCAGCTGGTACCCAAGATGGCGCCTAAGATCAAGCACCGCGAGGAGGCTAGAGAGCGCAAGGCATTGGTGGCGGCGAAACTGGAGCGGACCATCGAGAGAGAGCTGCTCGAGAGGCTGCGGCAGGGCGCCTACGGTGATATGCCGCTGAACTGCAACGCCAACATCTGGAAGAAGGTCCTGAACGCGCTCGAGGCGGAGGGCGAGGGATCCCGGGACAAGGACATGGACAAGGGCATCGAAGACGACGAGGCCGAGGATGAGGAGGAGCTCGAGCAGGAGCTCGAAGAGGAGGACGAGGAGGAGGATGGTGCGGTGGAATACGTCTCCGACTTTGACGAGAGCGACGAAGAGCTGGCCGATATCGAGGATTGGCTGGGAAGCGAGGACGACGACGACGAAGAGGACGACGAGGAGGAGGATAGCGAGGAGGACGATGAGGAAGATGTCAAGAAGAAGACCAAGGCGGGCGACAAGCGCAAGAGGGGTCGCGCGGTCAAGCCGGCGGCGCGGAAACGGAAGGAGATTGAGGTGGAGAGGGAAACGGAGAGGTCGAAGCTGCTTGCATTCTAGGTTGTCTGAGGATTCTGGCGCATGGATTGGGTCGTTACTGGCATCACAGGAGCGTGGTGGTTCAATGCCACCTTTTGATGTAACGAAGACAAGGCTCAACTTGATGTTTGTCTCGCTGTCAGAAAACAAGTGTGTCTTGGGTTGTCTTGCTGGCGCCGTCTCTAAGCGTTCTGGGTTGCTCTTGACAAACATTGCCGCAGTCCATGCTAGCTCTGCAGTTGGTGCTCACCAATGGAACATCATTTCAGATAAAACAGTTTCAACTCAGCTACCGCCCAAATCAAACATTTTGACACCTATATCTCGCAACCCAGACAGACATCGCATACTTTCGCTTCTTCTGCTCCTCCCTCAAAGCTTCACTGTTGGGAGCCGAACTAATAGGTCCCCTAGCCGAGAAGGCCTGGCACATGCCGCTGCTGTTGTAGCAGTAAGAGCTAGTAATGGTAGAAAGCCATCTATCCTCTGGTCTTGAATCACTCTGTTCAGAGGCCCATTTTCATGCATGTGACAGCCGAAAGGGGCGTCAAAAGAAACAGAGAGGGCTGGGAGGTCTGCAGAAAGACAAGCGATAGGCAAGGCTACATTCAATGCTATGAAACTTTACTCGCCATCCTGTTTCTTCTTGTCACACTGGGGTATATCGAGGTCGTGTTGCCCCCGAGCTTCTCCTAAACCTGAGCTCAGCTCCCTTCTTGAACTCCCTTTCGCGGCCAAACCAGCACATACGACCATATCCGCGCGAAAATACGGGATCCCGTCCGCTCTCCCCTCGTCAAACGCGTGAGAGCCAGATCAGTAGTTGGGTCGGTGACGACCAGCGAATCCCTGGTGTTGTATGTTTTTATCTTTTTCCACTCTGGTGGAGTTGAGTTCAGGTAGCTTCTGGTAATCCGTATCCGTATTGTCATGACTCCCAAAGCAGCTAAACACGCCAATTACGCAGAAGACTTGCCCCGATACTTGAAAGAGACCCAAAGAGGAGAAGAAAAGTCGGCACTCGAGGCGGTGACATTGTTCATGCCAGTTGCCAAATCATGATATTGTTTCAGGGGTTGCTTCAGTCCCCGGATTACCGCACTATCAGCATATATCCCTGATGTTGTCGGGTCAGCCTGGGACGCATGGGGTACTGAGATGAGCTGAACTGAGTTATTTGAACGATCAAGTATCTGTGCAAGGCATTCCCAACTCTTACTGCACCCAGCGGGTAGGAATTCATGAAAGCTTTGGGAGAGACGAAGTGAATTCAATGCAATTACCAATTTGATATGGCTCGTGCAGACCTTGTAAGATTATCGCTGTATCAGAAATATTCAACTGGTCAGGCTCGGTATTGGAGTACAGGAAACAAGCGCTGAGACCTTGCAGGCAAGTGGGGCACGGCTGCGGCCGAAACACGGCCAACTGGGAACCGCCCTGGCAGTGTCCTGCTCTCGCCAACAAACTCCACCTTGGTGACGAGCTCATCCCCATCTTGCACCGCACACGAGCTGCGCTGCCAAATCTATCATTGCTGTGCCTTGGATAGGTGCCTACCTTGCTATAGCTTCGCCATATTTCTCTCTCAACCATTATCGACATCACCGACGAAACCACTCCGACCGCCACCGATCCATCATCCTCTTGCCACACCACACCAATACTCCCCGTCCCCTCCCCCACGCACGGAACAACCACAAACACACCCCGCCCTAGAACCTACCTACCCTCCCGCCCGCCATGGCGTCGTGGTACAACAACCTCGTCACCAACGCGTCCTCCAACATCTCCAAGCTGCAGCGCACCTACTTTGGCGGCGAGGCGGACGGCGACACCGACGACGACACGCTCGTGTGCCGCGTCCTGCGCGCGTACTACACGGAGAAGGGCCAGCCGCACCCGGGCTGGCCCTTCTCCGTGTAGTAC
>Ga0247824_10001156_pt1 | contig 14166 bp, 24 predicted proteins | sample 13C_PalmiticAcid_FD_194412 | JGI IMG/M metagenome (GOLD analysis project Ga0247824, IMG submission 194412) | Soil microbial communities from agricultural site in Penn Yan, New York, United States - 13C_PalmiticAcid_Day48 | ecosystem: Environmental > Terrestrial > Soil > Agricultural land... | reverse complement strand
CCCTATCCCTTGATTATCCATCCCTCCCAACCCAACCAACATCACACCACCACCTAATTAACGCAGATAGAATGGCAAGCTAACTCCCCCTCCCGAAACAACCAGCCCCCTCCACAGTCCTAGTCTGCGACCTCCTCCCGCCCGCCGTCCACCCGGACCCGGTCTTTGCCGTCGACGAGTACGGACACCTGGTGTACAACAACTCGCAAAACAAGTTTTGGGCGTGCCCGGTTGAGCTGGAGGGGGAGAGGAAAGGGTGGAATTATTATCTGGGGTTGCCGGAGGGGATGGTGGCGGATCCGGATCAGGATCAGGATCAGGGGGAGGAGGGGGGTGAGGATGATGATTGGAATGAATGGGATGGGGATGACGGTTGGGAATGGGACTGGCGAAGGGTTGGGGAGCGAGAGGGGGTGTGTAAGAATGTGAGGATTGATGTCGTGGGTTTTGTGGATGCGTGGATTTGCAATCATATCTTTCCTTCTTCTTCGTTTTCGTCTGATGGTTCTGCTCCTCCTTCTTCCTCTGGTTCTGGGGGCGGCGAGGTGACGGAGACTGGGACCGTGTCACGGTGGACATCCTGGGAGAAGTTGTCGTCAACGGCTGGCAATCCGACGGGGCTTGTGGTGACGGTGACGGTGACAGCTACTGATACCAGTACCCATCAAGCGAGCGGTGCTGGTAGTACCGAGGCTGTGCTGTAGAGATGGAACCTGAAGTTGGCTCAGCCAGGCTTTGTCTCTGGGTGTTGGTACCTCAGAACTTCAAGACGGGTTTCGGGACTGATGGGGCGGTGTAAGACACAGCTCATAGAAACCAATAATGTGTTGGCTTCTTCAGGTGGATTGGGCTTGGGCAATCTTTTTGGAAGGGGGAATACGATACACAATAGAATCTGCGTGGTGTCAGGAAAACATCCCAAGGTGGAACGTCCCAGACACAGACAGCACCAGGCTGGAAATGTTGGTGACAGCGAAGCGGGCCGAATATTCTATTAGGTGTCCAAGTTGAGTGGTGTGATTGAGACAACGGCAGGCAACGAAGCTCAAAGACAACATGGCTATTGCGCATCGCGAGCCCGCCCAAACATCGAAAATATGAGAACTGACTGGTTTCTTTGGATGGCAAGGTGGATGTGTCTGGCCTTCTCGCCACGCCGAGAGTGTTCTGTTCGAAAACTGAACAACAATGAAAGCTCAATGTGATTGTTTAACCATCAATGCTTTGTTCCCTCATTTCAGGTTGTCTTTGTGCACCGTCCTACAGTAAGACTCTACCAAAATGCATAAATACAGAAGAACCTGTTACGAGTTCAGAGAGTAGTTCTCTCAGCCAGTCTTTGGCAACATCCCGCCACCCTTCCTTTACTTTTTGCCGCGGAAGGGACCTGATTGCCGTCGTCGTTCTCGGGATCAAAGGTAAGGAAGCCCCGTCCGCATCCCTCATGGCCATTAAAATGCGCAGCATTGCTGACATCAGAGCATGGCAGCAGGCCTGGGTCCCCAAGATGGGCGGCTGGCTTTCAACGGCATGGGTTCCGTGGGGCAGCAGACAAGACGGTACCGAATTCAAAGATCTGAGGGCACAAGGATTCTTCAACCTGAAGTTGGGCCCGACTGTTGAAGAGCTGTGCCAGGATGCAGTGGATGACGACGATGACTGGACTCTCTGTCTTGGTGAGGATGAAGATGAGGACGAGGATGAAGATGAGTCGCTCGTTCAAGGCCAACAACTGGTCAACAGCGGTCGCTACTGGGCGTATGACGAGTCGAAGTCCACGCTCGAAAACCGTCGACCGGAGCTGTATCAGAACATGTTTGGCTGAGAACTTGCGCCTGCCTCAAGAGCCCAACACTTGAATAGTACAAAATTGTATGCAATCAATTGAAGTCATGAATTCTTCTTGAAAGTGGATGGAAATTGTCTCGCGCCTCTCAAAAAATGCCTTTGTCTGATCAAGCCGTCTTCAGGGGCTGCAGCCAAGCCGAATATTTTCGCGCCGGACACTGTGATTGTTTACTTGAAACCCCTGATTCATGCCCAAGAAATGCAGGTGGAAGCATAAAATCAAACAAGAGATGGGGATTGCAGCCAGTGGCAGCACCTGAAACCAAGCCATGATCAACAAGAGGCATGGATGTTGGACAAACCGCCCTGCCGACTGTGCTTAAAAGCCTCCACAGGCATCTTCTTCTCACGCTGAGAGTCGAGACGCACGGTAGAAGATGTTGACTGTATGCAACGGCAAACAACCCGGAAAAGACCGAATGTGTGCGGGTTTCAGCACTCGCAGCTTTGGCAGCCACAACTCGAGGTTTGAAGAGACAAACATCAAGCCACCTCCACAAACTCGGGCCCGAGAAGAATCAGACGCCTCCTGAAGCTTGAGACAAACTTCCAGAGGCAAGTCCCATGTCATAGATATAAGATAACCTCGTGTCTTGTTTATACTCTCGATATCGAATGGTCGCTTTCTCTTCAAGGACACGACATCTCATCCTCGTCTCTTCTTGCAACGCACCAAGACCACAAGATGGAAAACCTCTCCGGTATTGACTTCTGCGCCACTCCGGCAGCCCAGCCCCCCAAGGGTATGGTCTCGAACTTTGAAGACAGAGGGAAATTGGTTCCAGCTGTCATCGGGGTCTGCACCATCATGATGGCGTTGGCTCTCCTCGCCACAGCTGGCAGGGTGTTTGCGAATAGGAAACGACTCGCGTGGAGCGACTGTGAGTTATCCCATCGATGCCTAGTTGTCACAAAACAACGAGACATTCGCTAACCGAAGTGTGTCGTTAAGATACCTGTGTCGCGGCACTCGTGCTCTCTCTCGCCGAGGCGAGCCTTATGTTGTCTGAGTCTCGTGCGTGCTTCAGTCAACTTAACTCGCTATTTTCTGACAATAATGTGGCTAGAACTTCGTCTTGCACGCCATCAATGGGACATCGCGGTTTGCTGGCTGTTCGGGGACTCCATGAAGGTAAGTTAAGTTCCTTGGTTGGCCATCCTGCATCAGAATCAAGGGGCTCACGGTAAACCGTAAAACAGATACTCTTTGCGCGGTCGATACTCGGCATTACTGGCGGCGTGCTGGCCAAGATTTCCATCTTCCTGCTGATGCACCAGACCTTTGTCATTGAGCGCACCATGAAGCTCGCCATCCACGCCGGCCTGGGCGCAACCTTTGTCGCGTTCGTGCTCAGCATCGGCTTCCAGATTGCGTACGCCAGTCCGAGGGCGGGGGAGTCATGGAACGACATGTCTAGGAAGACCGAACAGAGCGCGGTTTGGTCCATTGTCGGCTCAGTTCTGAACTTGCTGCTGGATCTCAATATCCTTTTGCTGCCGTTTCCCATCATTGCCAGACTCAACTGGTCAACAAGACAGCGCCTCAAGGCGTTGGGCGTGTTCTCGACGGCTTTCTTGTAGGTTCCAAACTGCCAAGGGTGGACGACTCGCACAGCTGCTGATGCTCTTCGTTTCAGGGCTGTCATTGCCACTGTTATCTCTCTCGTGTACAGAGTCAAGATGGCGACGGACATGTCGGATAAAGCATGGAAGGCTACGCTCGTGTTGCTCTGCATGTAAGTTACACCCATCATCTTCTCGAGGCCGATGGGCTGACAGCTATTCTGCTCAGTGTTGTTGAAGTGCATATTACCATCATCGTCAGCTCGATGCCCGGTTTCTCCAAGTTCATCAGGGTGTATGTGGCCCGCAGCAGCGCGGCCGACAGCACATCGTCCGGCAGCAACAGCGACAACAACAAGCCGAGAACCAAGGGAGAGAAAGTTGCCGACAATGGCGACTCGTGGCTTTTCAAAACCAACGCAACCACCGAAGTAACGTCGGAGAGGGCGCCGGAACCTGAGTCGACAGCAGCCCCAGGGGTTCTCAAGACAGCTGATGTTGAGCAAGGGGTTTCTGGGCCGTTGGCTGCAAAGGCCGTCGTTGGGCGTGGCATTTCGGGCTACGACATTTACCAGGAACCAGCCACGGAGAAAAAGTGAGAGGGAGAACGGCTGTCAGTGGCGATCAGACCTTGTTGTCGCATCAAACGGAAACCTTAGGTAACTTGGTCCATTGCCTGTAATTACTTGTAGAGTCAATGAGATAGGAAATTGATGGGGATTCGCGAGCGATGATTAGGATCTTGCCCCTTCTAAAGTCTTCAGTGCGCAGTAGTAGCCGGGCAGCTGTTCAATCCCCAAAGACGCCACACACAAAACGTCTCCAAATGCCGGGCCAAACCCTGAGAGAGTTGCTGCAGGCAATCCTTGAAGCTCAAGCCTTCGTGATGACCAGGTTTCTCGTTTCAACGCTCTCACGCGGTGGGGCTTGGGGTCCGGCCAGCGGGTTCGGTACAGAGATATGCGGGCAGTCTAATACGACGAGAAAGAAGTCAGCTCTTTGAGTACCAACTCATTAAGGTATCTAGAACGTACATCTTGCCCCTGTGCCCGACTTGCTGTCGAATGTCTTGAACAGGAATGGCTCGTCGGATCGCTGGTTGGGCAGCCAGAACCACCGCTGCTGTTTGTTGTATCTCAGGTGATAGATTTCTTGGGTCTTGTTGGGGTACACTCGATCCGTAGGAATGAGGTCGTTGGGGTCAATGGAAGTGTAGTCGCACAGAGCGAGCGGCCGGTCCTCACACTCCGGTAGCGTCGAACGCCATATGCTGCGAAGACCAGGCAGTCAGCATTTGAGCTGTGTCGTTCCGGGGTTTGTGAGCCATCAAAGAGTCGCTAATACTTGATAAGTCTGAAGCGGTAGCCGGGCTTGAAGTACATGCCGAGCTGTTCCTCGGTCACAAGGCCCTTCACAAAGTGCGGGACGTGGTCGAGAGAGATGTCTAAAAGCCGATTGTCTTAGAGCAACCGAATGGCCGTGAGACGAGTGGGGTTACATACCAACTGGGAAGCCATCATGGTTCTCATTAGCACTCAAGAACTACGATAGCGCAGATCCTCTTGTTCCAATGAAGGGGTTCAATAACTGGGAACCTCTCACCGTGTGCCCCCTTTGCCGCTTGCTCAACAAGAAACGGATCGGACGGATCATATCGGTCGATGTTGTGCGGCGCGTTCCTCCGTAGCTTGGTGGACATTGTCAGAAACAGTGACTTGCAGTCGCAAATCCACAGGTTAGAGGCCACCATCTCACACCTTGTAGTCATAGCACAGAACAAACTCGGGCTGGAAGAGGTCACGCAACAACGCCTCGCTCTCTTGACGGTACCGTTCCACTCGCTCGAGGCCCATTGATGGGCAAGGAAGGCACTTCGATTCGTGCTTGACGTAGCAGAAGCCGTTTTGCTCGAAACCCAGGTCCGGATTGTCTCGCATGCTGTGCACCGTCACTGGCTTTGTGTCCCACTCGATGTTGGTGATCTCGACGCCCTCGAGACGGTCGTCGGCGGCTGCCGAAGCATGGAGATAATACGGCTTCTCCTCCTCGTAGAGTGGAAGGTCTGCGAGGAAGTCAATCGTGGTTTGGATGGCCATAGTATGTGCCAAAATGAATGAAGAACAATTTCGGTTGTCTATTTTTCCCCCTCTGGTTTGGCTCGTTGATGTCCCTGCCGCTTCGACGATGAAGGTGGACGTAGAGGCAGAGATAATCCGATTACTCCATGAAAGGGATAACAACCTGGATTGTCCGAGTAAATGGGAGAGTGAACTAACCGATAATCAGCGATGTGGCACTTCTGCAGCTTCCTTTCTGCCTTGAGCCCGGAGCTGCCTTTTGCTACCCTCGAGGTCCCCCCCTGCCCCCCGTTGTGTCACGCAACTCGCAAACCAAGACGAAATTCCTTGCGCAAGAGCAATGAACCCCACGTCGTCCAAACACACTGCAGCCTCGGGGCAAATGAAACCTGCAGGTGGCGTCCACCAGTGGTGGCACTTTCCTTCTCGAGCGGGGCAGACCAGAATCACCAGACCGCCCGCATCCGCGATTGCCGACTCATTCTCAAAACACCTTCGTCTGACCAGAGCCTCGTCAAGCCGAGACGGGGCGACTTGCCGTTTGACTCTCGCCGTCAAGACTCGAGTTACGACATGCGCTACCTTTGACCGCAAGATGCTCCGCGAGAAGGAATACAAGGTTGTTGTTACAGCCTGCGCTGTAAGCACAACTTGATTTGATTTTGTTTTCTGAATCTATAATCTCCGACTGTACTACAAGCTGACAGCAGCCAGCCATTCAAAGAAAACGAGAAAAATCCGACTCTGGATGTCAAACTGCAGCTGCCGGACCGCATCGAGCGCGAAGGTCATGCCCCCATCAAGGTCATCAAGTTTCATACCAACTTCAGAAATGTCCTCACAGATATGGACATCATCCCCCACGCTCTGGAGTGGCGACATGTAAGTGTATGAGCCCGATTGCGAGGAGGGAAAGAGGATCTACATCGACGCTATTCTCCATCTCGGCATGAACTCTGAGCACTTTTGGCAGGTGGAGGAAAGAGCGCGCCGCGACAGCCACGACTGGCGGGGGCTCATCATCCCGCTCTTGCCAAGATGCACTTTCTTCCCTTCTTTTCCACTTGGGAACATGCTTCAGCAATCTCCTGACCCAGATCCGCAGCTCGACGGGGGATTTTGCGTATATCGCAGCATCGCTCATCAACTTCCAATCATGGATAAGATTTTGCCAAAGCCTTATGCAGCTTCTGCCAGAAAACATACCCGAGAAGCCTCTTTGCAAGTTGTGTTCGACAGCATGGACTGCATCAGCCGCATGTGTGCTAGTGTGAAAGCCTTCCCGGTCTCCCCGTTGGGCCTGCCACCGGCAACGCGTTTCCGCCCTCGATGGTGGGTATTTTGCGCAGCCCTCCAGTCCAACATCCAGATCCTTAATTCATCTCCTTTCCCTTTTGAGGTTTGACAAGCCTCTCTGTTTTGACAGCTGCCACTCTGCACATACAGCGAACCAGAATCATTCAACCCTCACTCCTCCAAAATGTCCGGAACTCCTCCAGTGTTGAGCGAGCCAGGTGTCATGGACCTGCTCGCCCTCGACCGAGATTTCGACATGCGAACTGTCCTGGATCGCTCAGGGTACCCCCCCATCAAGTTTCGGACCCAGACCTGGCGCGCACAAAAGGACATCGCTTTTCCGCCACTTGCGGAAGTCTCCGAGGGCTGCTCAGGAGACTCATTGAACCGTAACTCACCACGCACCTTGTGTCGTGGTGGGAAGATCTATCTTGCCGGGACTGGGTAAGAAGCTCTGTTTCCAACACCATCCAAGTCGAAGTTAACATGACCACCAAAGGTGTTGAGTAGGCAGTGCACCTGGGCCTTGGTTTCTCCTATCTCACGAGAAGCTTTGGGTTAGAATGGATCAGAATGCTAGGCGAATGGAAATTAGCCAACTTTGCAAGACACATGGCATGATGATTTGATTCTCGCACCCTGGGTTACGTGTTTACTTCCCTCTGTCAACTCTTCTAATGTACAGTATTACTTGACGACCGAGACTACCAGCTGTGCGATCCCCACGAAAAGCTGGAGGAAGCTGAGTCCAATGCTTATCCCTCCGACAACGATGATGGCCCGAAACGTCAGTAACCTCTCCGGATCTCGTTGATCGTTCCAGACCTCTGTGATGTTTCTCGGCCTTTGACTGGTACTGTAGTCCTGGAGCTCCATTAACCGTGATCCCAAGTGAGGGAAGTTTGTTTCGGCATTGTAAACCCCGCGCTCGCGAAGCAGTTCCCCTATCCCACCAAAATTACCCACCTCCTTCTCCCCGCAGAGGGCAGAAAGCAGAGGATCCAGTTCGCCAATACACTTCGCTTTATTCTGTTCCTGCTTGCGGAAAAGACTGCGGGAGCGCGGGTGCTGCCCAAACAGGAGCCGGTAGCTGAGAAGGACCTCGACAAGGTAAGACCGGGCCATAGTATCGGGAGCTGCACGGCAGTTCTGCTGGCAGATGTGTGATCTGAATAGTCTATGAGAGCACGTCAGCAACAGATACAGCGCGTGGGCTCCGAGCGTCCACCATGTTGCAGTGTGCTTACCGGCCAACAAGGACTTCGGCATCTGGGTTGAGACAGATCCTGGCGCAGAGGGATGGAAGACGAAACAGCTTCAGCTCCTTCCCCTTGGAGTACCGATCAAATTCGCAGTGTTTGGAGAGATCGTCAACCCAGGGTATGGTGACATCTCCGAGTTTTGACAGTGAGAAAAAGTTCAGATGTGTCACCGTGAGAAGGGTCGGGAGCCCCAAGGACGACATGCCGGCCCCTGGAGGGCAAGCTATTGGCATTAGCCCATAGTTGCGCAGGACAGCCCCGAGAGGTCGGTTGGAAGACTCCTCCAAGAATTTCGCTGCTGTGGGATTATGGAAAGTCCCACTTTGATTTGTTAAAGTACCAAAGTCTCCATCGGCCGAAGTGAAAATGGGGGTGTACAGCATGGTGGACCAGCCAACAACTGCAAACACCAAATGGCGCATGGCATATTGGAGAGACTGCGCCATGTCGGCAGGAATGACACCAAAGTGTTGGAATGCGTCGTCGACGATGTCATCGATTGTGGTTTGTGCAGTCATCTCTCGCATCAACCTGACGATCTGTGTGGATGTCGCCATCTGTCGACCCAGATATCCAGACTGCGATCCGGGATAGGCACCACTCCAAAGGGCGTTGAGCAACTCTTTTGTTGCATTCTCGTACGCCAACATGCGTCTCTCGGTAAGGTCTGCGAACGTTTCGAGACCATGGTCCAGAGCACATGGCGGATTGTCAAGTGATCCGCAGCAGGCATCGATGAACTGAGCTCGTAGGCTATCGCAACTCGTGTTCAGCTCGTCACGGCCTTGGTTCGTGTCCCGTTGAAATGTCTTTCGGGCAAGCGTGCTCCAGCCTGCCATAGTGCGGAGGTTATTCGGAGGACAGTGCGGAGATGCGGGCAGTGGCGGAGCCTGTCGATTTTGAACATGAGGTGTGCTGGTCCATGGGAGTGCAAACCTGGAGTGCGAGTATGGCCTTGTCCTGGTCGGAAGGAAGGTGCTCCCCTTATCAACCTCGTTACCTCAGGTAGTGATGCAAGGCAAACAGGCAGGCACCTGCCGGGTTGAGACGGCGCAGCTCACCCCGCGCCGGCAGCCCGCAGGTGAAGTCTCAAGCCACCCGCGCATAAAACAGCAGCTTTCCCCTCTGACTCGCTGGCGCTACTCTCGGCTGTCCCAACATCCCAAGACCTCAACCGAAAGCACAGGACCAGCCCCACTCTAACCCCAGCCACCACAGCTCTCAACCAACAGACAGCTACACTCTCGTCTCGTTGCGCATTGAGCCGTCGGCCGATAAAGTAGCCCGGCACAACCACCAGAGCAAACTCCCTACGCCCCATGTCCCCTCTAGCGGCCTGAGGCTTGGGGGACAGAAAAAAAGCGATTGCAGGATCCCCTCTGGGGCGCCGACGCCGACGGTACCACATCGTAGCGAGTCCCCCTTGGCCCCATAATGTCACACTTTCCCGCAACAAGGCTCAAGACAAATGGCCCCTGGAGCACGCTAATAAATGCCTGCCATGCCTTGCCAGTGACGAGAGTTACACCCAGTCATGCACGGCACTCTCCAAGAGTGTGAGAAGACCCTGGAACGCCGCGACTATCAAGGCGCTCTACAAGTCAAGTCTCTGAATGATTTTCGGAGCGCACTGGTAGGCCTCGTCACCGAGCACCCGGACGCGCAGTCCAGGAAGGCCATCATGCTGATCCATCCCGCACTTGACCACTATACGACATTTACCTGGACTTTGTCAGAACGTTGACGAAGCAGTCGGGCGCATCGAGAAGGTCGCCGAGATGGCTGAGAGACAGGCCGAAAGGCAGGCCAGGGCCATCAGCGAGATGAGCCATCTTCAACAACTCCCCCCACCCTGTGGGGGGAGACAGGAAGATGCGACACTCCCATGTCACAACCTCCCCGTTGCGGAGAACAGCCATTTCTTTGGCTGCTGGGACAGCTGAAGAAGATTGACAACCATCTGCGGCCCGCTGATACGGGGAAACGTCTCTCATCAATTGCGTTGCACGGGCTTGGTGGCGTTGGGAGTACACAGATCGCACTCGCGCATGCCTATTCCAAGGTCGAGGAGCTGGACGCCGTGCTTGGATCGCTGCACAAGATCAGCTCCCGATTCCACAAAGTTTCAGCCGCATTGCAGTTGATGCGCTGCAGCTCCCAAACGCACACCCTCAGTCACACCAGGAAAACATGGTCCTCTTTCTGCTTTGGCTGCAGAAGACGTGTAAGACGCAAAGGCCCCCAGACCTGCAAAAACATCGCGTATTGACCGAGCGAAGCCGCCAAGTGGTTGCTGATATTCGACAATGTTGACAGCCATGACGCGCTCGACAATGGCTGGCCAGCCTCGAGACATGGCGCGGTCCTCGTAACCACGAGGGATGCTCTGGTGGCTACCCTCCCCATCGATGAGGGCCTTGAAGTGAACGAATTCGGCGTCGAAGACGGCGCCAAATTTCTGCTTGCGATGGCGCACAAGAGAAGTCGAACGAGCGACGAAGCAGAGGCAGCACAAGAAGTGACCAAGCAGCTGGGCGGCCTCCCCCGAACCCTCGACCAAATATATAGACCGACATTGCCATGCTTTGTCCCCGTAAGTGTGAAGCGAAGCCGGGCGAGCCTCCACCTCCAAATATGGGCCCATTTATCGGCTCGCCCCGGCTTCACTTTAGAGACTGACTGCCTTGCTATTCGGTGATGGAGTTTGTTTGCTACTTTGTGATGCTTTTTGCCAGGGGCCCCGCTTCCGCGAGAGCGGAAAAGCCAGGTTTTATTGTTGGCTCTGATTATTGTTGGCTCTGTTGTTGGCTCTGTTGTTGGCCCTGTTGTTGGTTTTGTTGTTGGCTCTCTATTTCTTAAGTGCTTTTCCCTTCCGAGGTTTTCACACCCCTCAAGTCCAAAAACCTGCCCGAGCTGCTCTTGTTCTGCGAAGACGAATTCAGGTAAGCATCGTCTCACGGTTGCTCCCATACGTTAAGGAAGAGCTGAGCACTAACAGTTGACCCGTATCTCAGCCTAGGAGACACGTTGGGAAGAACTGACCCGTCACACGTTGGTGAGAAAAAACCTCGAGCAAGGCACGTTCCGGATCCATCGATTAGTCAATCTGAGCATCCGGCCCGGCAAGAATGGAGAATCCGCAGGAGAAGTTTGAGGCCGCCACGAAATTATTGCTCTCCAAGCTTCCGCGGGATTTGTCCAACAAATTTGACGACGAGGAATGGATTCTCTACGAGCGATACATTCCACAAACGCTCGCGCTGGCTGGTAACTACAACGATTCGCAAACCAAACCAAAGCCTCTCATCCCCAACATGGACTTCGTCATTCTGATGGTCAATGCTGCCAAGTGAGTGTCTCATGCTCTTCCTGATTTCTCGCCGCAATGGATAATAGTACAGATCAGCTAATATGGTATACACACAAAGTGCCATTCACGACAACGACACGACAGGTGCCGTTCCTGTGTTTCTCGATACTGCCAGCGATGCATACCACAAGTGCCCAGGGGATCAAAAAGACCCCCTTACCTGGGCATTTTTGCAGTCTCTACAGTGCCTGTATCACCTGTGCACTTCCGAGTTTGCCAGGGCGGCCGACGAGATGACGGACGGCCTCAACATCCGCCTTGAACTGCTTGCGCCAGACGACCTGCTCGTGTCACTTGCGTACAGTTGGCTTAGCATGGCAATCGCTAGCCAGGGACGGTACGAAGAGGCATTGGTACCCCAGCTCAAGGCGGGCGAAATCCTGGATGGGCCGGCGGGCGAGATTTCAGGGAGGAAGCTAGTCTGGGGGTACAATGTTTCGCGGAACTTGTACTGCTTGGGCAGATACGAGGAAGCTGACAAGGTTCTGAGTGAATCCCTTGCAGAGGCAGAAAGAATGGAGAGCTGGTATCTCCAGGTCTAGTATGGTACCCCATGGTCTTCCCGCGCCCGGTCAAGGCTGATATCAAAACCCAGTGGCCACCTGGCCTTTGCCTCTCTTCGAACGAGAATGGAGCGCCTCGACGATGCCAGGGCTCACGTTGAAAAAGCCAAGCACATCTTGGAAAATTCGGGACTCCAAAGCCGCTTCAGCTGGCTCAGCTCGTATTGCGCGTACCGGGCGGGCGACGTGGCCATGAAACAAGGCCGAGTGGCAAATGCCATGTAAGAAACCCCTATCTCATTCTTCTCATCAGAATGCACGGCAGGAGGTGAGGACAGCGTTCTAATAGAGCAATTGCAGAGAAGAGACAGAGATTGCCGTAGTCATCGGGAAGTTGGTCAAGGTGCCCCCAGGTATTCTGGCTCGATGCGCCCACGCCTACTCCAAGGCCTTGGCCATGGACCCGGAACGGCATGAGGAGTCAGAGCACCAGCGCCAAGAGGCCCGTCGGTTGCGTCTCTTGATCCCCGGGGGGTCCGGAGATCTTGATGATGAGAGCGACGAGGCGTGTTTGAACTGCTCGTCAAGATGGATCATCGGTAATCTTCTTTCCAGCTCACGTTTCATTGGGGGATATAGGCACATGCAAGTTTGAGATGTCTTCTGCACACGATGTTCTCACACCATGTTCTTCGATGCATTTGAGGCCAGGATTCAAATTTCAGTACACCTCCAGCTGCCAAAGAGATACGCAGGCTCTGAAGATTTGTTTTCCGTATGGCTGATTGTATGATATGCAACTCCGTGTACAATCGTTCGTGGCTTCTGCTTTCCTTCCAGTGTTGCTAAAGTGAAATCAACGAGCTTGTTGTAAACAGCTCCCAAGGCAGCAGTGGTTACCTACCAGCTACAACGGAGGACGCATGCCAACACTGCCAGGGTAGCCGGTCCGTTTTCAAAACAACATCTTCAGCAAGAGGGGACTTGGTGTGTTTCGATTTGCGTAAGCCTCTGATCGCAGGCCGCTTCCGCTGCTGCTCTCGGCTTCCTGGCAGCTAAACACAGGTCCAAACCTCCAGGCTCGTCAGGGAAGCATTCTTTGCCGTGGACTCGCTGTCCTCATCTGTCGGTCTTGCAAAACCTCTGCCGCAAATCCCCGGGCCTCGACTTGCGCCGTTCAGTCCTACCGCCCGTGTCGATATCGAGTTCATTGAAGAGCTCGGGAATCCCAAGACTGAGGCCGACAGCCATTTCTGGAAAGTCAAAATCAACGGAGAGGAAAAGGAATACGCGCTCAAGATGGCGAATATGCTTCCTCAAGCAGTGCCGTCGGGCCTGCTTTTAAAACATAGCCAGCGGTGAGACTGACTCCCACGGCCAGTTCCGGTTGAACTCGTATCAGTCCTTGAAAGCGAGGTCATGTCTGCATCGCCGTCTCGCCTCACACAAGCTGTGTCAAGATTTCTTCAAGCCCCATGACGGCGCCACATCCGTCCCTCTCATACATGAATCCGGAGCTCTTGCGGAAAGTCAGGCAGAGCGAGCCGACACAACCGTGGGACTGCATGATTGACTGGGGGAAGGAACCGATGGAGCTGGGAAGAAGCCGAGCTTCCCTCGGGATTTATAGACTGTGCCTCGGGCGAGTGACTACGTGATGACGGGATAGGGAACCACCCGGGGCACAACCGACGTGCGTGGAGGAGGATCTGGATGCAGCGTATGAGTTCTTTGCAGGGCTGTTTGCCGAGGATGAGGTTGATGATGGAACTGGGGCTGGGGCTGAGACCGGCACTGAGGCCGAGCTGGAGCCAAACGAGGAAGATGTTTAGTCAGGACATGTGATTGAGGTTTGAGGACTTACTGAAGTTTCATGCGTGTAACGGACGTCATCCATAATTGACGTCGGCCAGCTCGGGTGGTAAAGCGGGGCCAAATCACGTTCAGTCTCGAACAAATGGCATGCTGAGTGAGGAGTGAGGGGTGTCAATTACTAAGATACCAACCTCCAACACCTTAAAGGTTGAACCGTTTCCCATCCAACAACACTTCACCTCACAATTCCTCACTTTTCACACTTCCCAACTACCAATCCAACTCAGACTCTAAACAAAATGGCTCTCCCACCCAAGTTCAAAGGCCACCGCCTCATCTTCCCCGACACCTCCACCACCACCGCCCCCTCCGCTTCCGAACCCCTCCACACCCTCGAATTCTACCTCGACTACGTCTGCCCCTTCTCAGCC
>Ga0247824_10001152_pt1 | contig 14177 bp, 8 predicted proteins | sample 13C_PalmiticAcid_FD_194412 | JGI IMG/M metagenome (GOLD analysis project Ga0247824, IMG submission 194412) | Soil microbial communities from agricultural site in Penn Yan, New York, United States - 13C_PalmiticAcid_Day48 | ecosystem: Environmental > Terrestrial > Soil > Agricultural land... | reverse complement strand
AGAAAACGAACAAAGGTATGACGTCCCTGACTGTCCAACACGTTGTTCAGCGGCATTCCTTTCTTTGGCGCGCCACCCCCCCCCCCCAATCCCCATTCAGGGGTAACCTGTGCGAAGCGTCCAGGCAGGTTTCCGAGTTGTTGGCTAATCCGAGTTGCTCTGCAGTGCGATGGCCAGCTGCCATGCCGCAGGTGCAGGTCGAGGGGAGAGGAATGCGCGTACGAAGACAAGAAGTGGAGGACCAAAGACCACTTGAGATCTGAGATTGAGAGGCTGCGGACCGAGCAGCGCCAAGGCCATGCCCTCCTCCGAGCGCTTACAAACGACGACCCAGACCGCTGGGACGCGGTACTGGACCGTATGCGCGCAGGCGATCCCCCAGAGACCATTGCGGAATCGATACTCGCCCATTCGTCGGGGCGGCCCCCGGGAGCATCCGGCCAAGCGCCCAACGCCCTCATTAACACAAGTCTTGCTCATGGTCTCCATGCCAGGGAGACCTTTGGTGTCAGAAGCAGCCCTGCTCTTGGCCAGCCCATGTATCCGTTTACTGGCCCGTTTCGAGGCAGTCTCCCTGTCAGTGCCCCTCCCTTGAGACGGTTCTCACTCCCGTCCCCCCTGTGCGCCCGGCAGCCGCCCATGGTCCCACCATATATCCCGGAATTATACGCCCCGCGCTTCAACTTGTCTCAACACCAGCACTTCCCGCCCTCGACAGAGACTTTAGGGAACCCGAGCCCAAATACGTGGACCAGGGTCACGTCAGACGCACGCCTTGTGGACCGGCTCCTAGCCAAGTTCTTTACCAGCTCGCTGCCTTTTCTTTCCCTCGTGTCACGGCGGCAGTTTATGCATGACTTTCGGGAAGGGAACCACGGATATTGTTCTGAGGCTTTGGTAAACGCCATCTTGGGCATGGCTAGTAAAGTCGCCACCACGACCTCTCAGCTGGTCTCCAGGGTCAGTTTCGGAGACGCGTTTATGGGTGAGGCAAGAGCGCTCCTAGCAAGGGGGCCGGACTGTGTCAATCTCCCCTGTATTCAGGCGCTGGGGATCCTGGCTTTGGCTGAGATGGCCCAGGGCAACGAGGAAGAAGCCAATGACCTCGCCCGCGAGTCCGTCAGGGCATGCATCCGTTTTCTCCTGCAGACACAACAGCCGAGCCCCAGCCCTGATGATGACTTTCGGACGGTGCGAGCATTGGCCTACTGTGGGGGGTTCTCGTTGACCAGGTGAGCGTCGCACCCGTCGCACCCGTCGAACCGGCAGCGGTGTTCTACCCCCCTTATGTTCCTGGCAACTTCCTGACACCGCGACCCGCAGGCTTCTTAGACTCCTGACGGGCGACCTTGAGCCACAGAGCGGACCGTTGTTCATGAGGATATGTTCCAGTTCCGGAGAAGTGGGTGACGATGCACCCGAAGCACGTGTCGAGAGAGGTTCGTCAACAGTGAGCAGCAAGACATCGGGCAGCTACAGTGGCTCTTGTCACCCGTTCAACCCTCACACCTCCAGAACAACCAGCTAACTGATCGGCCAGGGATTTCTTTGCAGGTTCAGTTCTTCAACGAGTTGCAGCACTGTCCCCCACTCGCCCGATTCATCTTTGAAGCCACCGAAGCAGCCCACACCTTCTCGTCGTACCACCACTCCAGGGCCATGACGGCAGGTGATCTTGACGAAGCCTTCAACAAGTGCATTGCTTCCCACCGCCGAGCTGCCGAGTCGGGCGCGCTCCACCCGAATGCCGGGCCCGACGTCCTTCTTGCCCAGTAAGAGACTGACTTCGCCACACATAACACCTTGCTGTCTCGAACCCTTGCCCTTCATCAGCCAAGACCACCAACTCGGGAGGATAAAACTGACGCAGTGTCGCTTTGCGTCTAAAGGATATGGTACAATTTTTGCCTGCTTAGCCTGCTCCGGCCGTTTGTCACGAGCTCGGCCAGCCTCGTGGGCGGCTTGCCGCCCAGTCTGTCGAGGGACACGACGCCCCACGCCGTGTGCCAGCAGGCCTCCGAGGCCATAATCACCCTCACCAGCACATATCAGGCACGCTATTCCCTGGCCTATCTCCCACCGTTGCTCCCTTACATGGTCTTTGCCGCCGTTCTGCACCAACTCTCTATGGCGACATCCACCAAGACACCGACGGCCAAATCTCCCAAGTCAATATCACCAGGATCCACATCCGGCCCATCCTACTCTGTCACCGGCCGCAGATCAAGTGCTCCCCAGGTCGGATCTCCCCTCGCAGGTCCATTGGCCACAGCCGGCACCCCAGGGCTCTCGTCCCCGGCCGTAGCCACGCAAACACCGGGGTCGACGCAGCGGAAGAACTCGGCTCTTTCGGCATCCTCGACGTGTTATTCAAACGACGACCAGGCAAGGAGGGGTAGTATCGGCAGTTTTATATCCAGCATCACTCCAGAGATGGACATCTTGCCGTCCCCTGAAAGCGCCGAGACCGAGTCGGACACGCTGCCAGCGTTCACCTCGCGGCCCAGTGACCTCGTTACGCTGGGCTTCCTGCAGCTGGCAGCCATGGGGGCTCAGCACTCCGGAGCGGCCGAAGCTGCCAGTTTGCTGCGTACTTCACGTTCTTCGAGGGACATGACAGGACTCCATCTTCCTTCGGGCTCCTTGCCGGGCTCCGTGCCGGCTACCTTGGCTCCGCAGTCAGGCGAACCGGCCGGTTTTGGCTTGCAGACATTGCCTGAGCATGTCCCCGGCTACCAAGTAGCTTCAAGCGACTTGATCCCGGGCCCAGCTTCTGTGCCCAGGTTTGGAGTCGGTGTCCCATTCCAGATGACAGGCCCTCCCGATGAGAGTTCAGTATTCGAACCTGGGCGGCCGCCAGCCGCGCGCCTGTTTGGGGATGTTGGCGAAAAACAAACGGATATATAGACACGACAGGATATTGAGTGTACGCTTCAAAAAAAGACGACGGGTCGATTTACGGTAGAGGGAACCTTGGTTGTATTGCAGTTGATTGAAACGCTCGAGCGCCCACCCTGGGGTCAAAACTCTCTCGGTACGACAACGACGTGGCCCTCATCATGTACAGACAGTGTCGCTTCTAAAGCTCATCATGAACCTGCTGCTGTCCACCTCCTCCTCCGCGGTTCCCTGGCTGAAGTCTGCCACTTGTTATATCATCCAAGAAACCCTCAATGGCCGCGGCGGTAATCTTGTGAGCCCCTTTGAACGGAAACAGATCACCAGTGTTAGGATTCTCAAGAGCCAGCCCCGTCTTCTGGCCCGCCTCGAGACCCACGGCTGTCAGCATGCTCGGATACTCACCGACATCGGTTATGGTGAAGTGAAGGAACTCTGCGTATTTTTTAGCCAAGGGCCGCATCTCCTGTCTGTAGGCCTCCTTTTCGGCGTCGGTCGTGGCAAAGTAGTGCAGGATGCTTTTCCCGGTCTACACAAGGCAGTTAGCCAGGGCCAGAACATCATCAAGCTACTATACCACATAGCTTCCGCTTAGCTGCAGACTGACCGATGTGTACTGCGCCTCGGTCCGCCTGGTCATCTCTGGGATGAGCGGCTCTGCGCACGGCTTGATGAACTCCTCAAACGCTCCGACCGACGTCACATCGGACGCCGTGTGTTTCACATCGTCGATATTGTTGTAGCATACTAGAGTCGACGTATCGCTGATTGGGGGCGAGACAACGAAACTGTAGCGGTCGCGATACTGCTTCGCGAGTGCCCTGAATTGGTCGTAGAAGTCCCAGTCATCTGGGTGAGGGTGGGCCACAAAGACGACGTCGTCCAGCAGCGTCATCGGGCCCAGCGTATGCTCGTCGGCCTCGAGGAAGTACGGACGAAGTGCCCTGTGCAGGAACATAGCGATCCTGCAGTTGAGGGAGTCAGTTCGTGCTTGCCAAACACTGGGAACGGAAGCGCTCATACTCTCTCGCCTTTCTAGACCCCCGGTACCGGTCCATCCGGCCGTCGCGGTGATAGAGCCTTATGGACGGAAACGAGACCACGTCAAGCTCCCCGCACATCTTTGCGTGAGCCCGGCAGTCGAAGCTGACAATGTTGTCATCATGCTCTGCTTCCTGCAAAGCGAGCCACTCGGTCTGAAGCTCGTTGCTGGGTTCACTTGGTTAAATTAGCGCTGTCTCTATGCTAGACCGTGTGAGCGTTGAGGTGTCGAGACGCACTGCGATGACTGCATATACAAGTATCCCCCTGTCAGCAGAAGTCTGGGACGAGGCAAGTGAAGGTGACCAGTTCAATTTCAACCAAATACTCACCAGGGTAACTAGCGTGCGGATAGCAGTTAGCTAACCTCCCGTGCCAGGCGAGATTTGGAGGACTGCTTACATGCAATCAACGTGTAAGCGCTGGAATCGAGGGCAGCTTGGAGCTGCACTGCGCCGGCATGATTCCAGCCCGAGACACTCTGCCCCAGACAGGCCACCAGACTGAGTACCCAAACGCTCCTCATTACGTGTACCTTCGTGTTCCGTCTGCACGTTGCTCGCATTGAAGAACAGGAATAACTGCAACGAGTCGCGCTGGTTTTTCAACCCCCAGCTCGGGCTTGCCTGCCCAAAAACAGAGGACAAGTTGCGGCTGTTTCGTGTTGTGTTCCCAGATAAATGCAGTTTAGCCGGGGTCGCCGTTCAGGCCAAAGAACCACCCCCGGCTAATAACACGGGCGAGAGTATATAGAGACCACGGCTTCTGGGGACAGCAAATGCTCCACCTCAACCGGACTCCATGTGACAGCGGGCACGCAACGCACCAACGTGTCACCCCACACTTTCCAACCGGCTTCCGACTCCTAGAAAACTGCAACATGAAAAAGCTCTCAATGTTGGCATGCAGGGTCATGACGCTTGCCGGGCTCGCGTTTGGTTTCCAGCAGCCAGAAGGGAGAGGTGTGACGTGCGAGCACCCTGCCTACAGAGTCCACATCATGTCATCCGAACCCCTGGTTGTGTACATCAGAGACTTTCTCACTGAGGGTGAGCGCAGGCATTTGCTGGATGCCAGGTGTGTTCTCGCTGTGAATGAGACGCGCATGGTCAATATTAACGGTGACACTGGTGCGTATGGTAGCGAGGGCCGGTTCAGACACTCAGCTGTGGCCGATGGCCAGCGCGGGGCCAGGCGAACGTCACAGTCGGCCTATGTGGCGCGCGACGACATCATCAAATGCATCGAGGAGCGTGCCCTATCTGTCCAGGGATACGATGTTCCCTCGTCCCACCTCGAGCCTCTTCAGCTCGTGAAGTATGCGCCCGAAGAGGAGTACCACTTTCACACCGACTGGTTTGCCGACCCGGCTTACACCTTTTCGGCCAACGGGGGCAACAGAGTGTCGAGCTTCTTTGCCTATGTCCGCACCTGCAACGATACCACCGGCGGTGGAACAAACTTTCCACTCCTCGATCCGCCGGTGGACCAACGCTGGTGTGACATCGTCGACTGCGACGAACCGTGGGACCATGGCCTCACATTCCGCCCAGTGGAAGGAAATGCCATATACTGGGAAAATCTGAGGTCTGATAAACGATCTGGCAACTACAAGACGCTACATGCGGGACTTCCCCTCAACACCGGGGAAAAGGTTGGGCTGAACATCTGGACGAGGCGAGCACCCCTCAGCGAGGAGGCCAGGAGCCGACTGACATACCCTGGGTAGTTAGTTGTATTAGAGTCATCACGCAGCTTGACGGAGGTCTGCCCAATTCGCGCCGATATCAACACAAAATACTGTTTCCCCTTGACCAAAAGCAATGTGATTAGTTGTAGCCCAAAGGCAACCCCCGACCCGGCACCCTTCACCCAGCCTTAAGGGGGCCGCTGGAGACCACCGGAGCAGCGATTCTTCTCCCAACAACCACACGGTTGCAAGCACGGCAATAGCGCTGCCTTGCCTCTCTCACGGTCTTTACATCCGCTGGAGTAGCCCCAGCTGAACTTTCCGTACAGCTAGAACCAACTGATTCTTCAGACTTCTATGGTTCCTACTCATGAGGCGGGCTAGTAGGACCGTAGAGGTATTCTGCCGGACGTTCTCGACACGTTTGCCTGTGGGGAAGAAGGAAGTGAACCAGGCCCCCCAGACGGATGCCGACGAGAGGTTCCCTTGCCAGCCTCCGCAAGCGGCCAACAGATCCCCAGCTCCGCCCCCAAAACAGGGGCCATATGATCCTTCAAGCCCCCCCACCACCCGGGGCTAAGCTTTGCTCGGCAGGGCTGCATCCCGTTGTCAGCCAAGCCGGAGCGGCCCGAAATACCGGACACAAAAAACACTCGTGCCTGAGGGACACGCAGCCGAGGCCCAAGTGGGAGAGAGTTGGGGCGGTTGTGGGATCCGACTCCTTGTCGGCGACTTCACGCCGCAGTCGTGCATGAGATTGTTGGTTGCCGGAGTTTTTGGCTCTCGGCCCCCGGCCCCCAAATTTGCCCGAATGCAAGGGAGGAGGGGGGAGGGTTTGATGACAGAAGCGGGACCAACAAGAGCAGGCAACAAACACATTCTCCTTGTTTTTTTCTATCGCAGCAGGATTCTATTCCAGCAGGCCAAACAATTCTCGTTTCCCACGCACATTTTCCGCCGTCTCGCTCTCCCTGTGTTTTCCTGAGACAGAAAGAAGCAGCGTTAACCATGGCAGCGCCGCAGCCGTCGTACACTAAGGTGACGCACTCGTCCACATACGCGGCGATCAACCCGACCCTCCCCGCACTCTCCTCCGCGGGCAAGGTGGTGGTGATCACAGGCGCGACGGGCGGCATCGGGCGGGCGGCGGCGCTGTCGTTTGCTGCCTCGGGCCCCAAGGCGCTCGTGCTGCTTGGGCGGCGCGAGGACGCGCTGACCGAGACGGCGGGGCTCGTCCGCTCCAGCCGCAACTCTCTGACAGTCGAGACGCACGCGGTGGACCTTATCGACAGTGGCAAACTTCGCCGTGTCTTCGCCGACGTTGCGGCCACCCACGGCACGGTTGACGTTGTGATTCACGCAGCCGGCGTGCTGGCGCCCGTGGTGCCGCTCGTCGACGCCGACCCGGCCACGTTCCTCGACGGCTACAAGACGACCGTGGTTGGCACGCTGGCGCTGGCGCAGGCGCTGGTGCTGGGCAACGGAGAGAAAAAGGAGACGATGCTCGTCAACCTTACCACGGCTGGCATCTTCTTCCCGCCCTTCCCCGGCATGGGCGCCTATGTCAGCTCCAAGATGGCCGCCGTCAAGCTGCTGCAGGCTTTTGGCGCCGAGAACCCTCACGTTCGGATCCACCACGTCCACCCGGGCTTCCTCGACACCGCCATGTCCGCCCAGCTGTCCAAGACCACCAAGCTGCCCTTCAACTTCGATGACAGTAGGCCTCGCTCCCCTTGATGTTGACACCATTGCTCAGCGCTTACGTATACTTCTCCCCAGTCTCCCTCCCCGCCGATTTCCTAGTCTGGGCCGCATCAGCCGAGGCCAAGTTCCTCAACGGCAAGCTCGTCTTCGCAGCCTGGGACGTTGACGAGCTCAAGAGCCGCGAGAAGGAGATCGTTGGCACCTCGCCCTTTTCCGGGGAGCTGTGGGTAAGCTTCTCGGGCTTCCCGCGCTACGTCGGCGGCCATGCGCTCGGAGGACACTAGATGCAATTTTCGACAGCAGGCGGCCCTACTAGTGCTAGGGGGACGCTGCAAGGCTTGGCACTGGAATTGAACTCAACTTTTACCATACCTATATAGTACCGTATTGTATATGAGATTGATTAATAAAGAAGCCTCCTGATATATGCAAAACCTAATTGTACTTTTGCTTCGCCGACTGTACTATGGAAAGTGGTCCAAAAGGCATTAAAACACCACCCTTTGGAAGCTCTTAGAAAGCTCTATCTACCTATACCTATGTGACGAACCTGTCTGACCCACACTCTGAAAGGGTCCAAAGGAGGTGATGTCTCGTAGGAGATAGGCTCGGTAAAGCCAAAGGGTTTACAACAAATGCAATATCTTAGTAGTACTAGTGATCTTGATGTAATCTCAACTATGAATTGCTTACTAAGGAAGTTCCAAGCTCCCTTAACGAGTGACTGACTAGCTAGTATATATATATAATGATTTCTTTGTCTAAAGTTCCTTTATCCTAGCTCGCCTATACTCGCTAGCTATCCTAAGCGATCCTTTAATCGCTCTAGGTAGACGGCTTCCTTTATCTACTATAATTACCTAGGGTAGCCAGCTCCCCTAAGCTACCCATACTTAGTATAGGCAACCACGGCTACTACCTATTGGTTCCTACTATACTATATATGCCCTACTAGGCTGCCTTTTATAGTTGGTTTATAATACGATGCCCCCTCTCGATATCTTTCGTCCCGAAAGATCTAACCTACCTGCTTTAAGTAGATAGATAGATAGATAGATTTCCTACACCGATATACCCTAAGGCGTGCCGGTCCTTCTACTTTGCTATATACAGAGGAAACCGTACCGTATAGGCCGGGTAAAAACCTCCGTCGACCCTTTCGTAGCCACAATTTCGAATCCATCCTACTACAAAAGAAAGGAGGCCCTATTTTGGCCTCTGGATCTCTAGTCCTCAACCACCATTTCTAGATCTAGCCGTCTAGCCAGCCTATACTATAGTAGTCGGCCAGAGTCCATCAGCCAACCCAGAACCTACCGAACAAGCCGTATATTGCTAGGGACCTCCCGGAATAGGGTCTATAGGTCCCTATATAACCGAATTTGCCGTTGATCCCACGGCCTCTACAACGGTAGGTCGGGGCACCACACCACCAAGTGCTCCACTATTTCCCTACCCTAGCCACAGGCATAGTAGGGGGTAGGCACCCCTAGAGACTTCACCCGGAATAGGTAGTCCCATAGGCCTATATCCCCTATACGGGCCTAGGTTAATAGGGAGCTCTAGGCCTTCGTAAGGCCCTCGTACCTCTTTAGGGCTTTATTAGTAAAAAGAAGGGTTAGGGGGTCTTCGTCGGCCATCCTCCCACCTATAGCCCTCTATTGGCCAGTCCCCTATCGGTCAGCCCTCTAGTCCTCCCACCGGGCCTACTAGACCAGTTCGACCACTTTATCAGTAGCCAACTTCTTATCGGTTTTCTTCCCTATTTTCTACCGCTAGTCGGCCCATCTACCTACTATAATAGTGGCCTATTCAGTAGGTGTAAGGTCCTATAGGCCCTATTTCGGCCTCTATCTACGGCTTTTTGGCTTCCTAAACCGGTAGTAGACCCTATTGCAAGCCGCTATAATCAAGTAGCCTAGGGTAGTTCGTTCGAGGTCTAGGCCTATTTGCAGGGACTTTTTGTATAATCGGGCTTCGAAGTCGGCTAGCCATTTATTGAAATAGAGGTCCAACGGGGGTACCCAAGCTTCCGTTTCTAAATACCTAGTAGGGGCCGTTTTATAAGCCCCTACCATAATATAAAGGCTTTGGTTCTAAGCCTTCGTTAGGGCCTTTATAGGGCCCTTTGGCTTATTAGCCCCTCTAGAGGCCGTTGGCTAATGGAAACTAGAGGCGCCGTAGGCTATAGTACTATAGATGTATTTGGTATAGACCTCCCGGGCCTTGGCTAGACTAGGGCCCCACGTTTTAGCTATAATCCTCGAAAGGGCGAAATCCTAGGTTTTGAGCTTCCTTTCCACCGCCTAGCAATAGGCCTTCCAGGATAGCTTCCAGTCAAGCCAGACCCCTAAGAACCGGGCCGACCCTATTAGCTTGACTATACTATAGCCCCTACTACCCCCTGGGTAGGTAAGGGCTATAGGGTTATCCTACTACCTACGGGCCTTATTAAAGTGAATCAGTTTATACTTATAGGCTGTAAAGGCTATACCCTGGGTGGCTGCCTACTATAGGCAGGTCTTCCAAGCCTTTTCTAGTTGTTGGGTATTAGCTTAGGGGTTCTTTCTAAAGGCTAGGAGGTTCGTATCGTCGGTAAAGCCTACTATACTAATTAATGGGTAGTTCTTTTTCAGAGCCTTATATAGCGAAGCTATATAGAGGATAAAGAGGACCGGGGAAAGCGGCGAGCCCTATGGGACCCCCGTAACTATTAGTATATCCTCTATTGTCTAGCCGTCGAAATAGAGGTTGGCTACCTAGTTGTTCAACCAAGCCCTGACCCAGACTACTAGCTACTATAGAAAGCCCTGTTCCCGTAATGTAGCTAGTAGCCGGGTATAGTTAATAGTATCGAAGGTACCTAAGATATCTAACTATAGGAGGGAGGCCGCCGCCCGTTATCTCTAAGCCTCGTAGACCTAGGCAACTAGTAGCCGAATAGCTAGTTTAGTTGACTAGTACTCCTAGTTACCTATTTATTTAATAGATAATAGGCTATAGGCTTTAGTGGCTCTAGTAACCCTTCGGGCTATTAAAGCCTCTATAACCTTCCTAATAATTAGTAGGAGGGCTATAGGCCTATAGTCTATAAGGGTATAGTAGGTTTCGGGGGTCTTGCCGGGCTTCTATAGAACTACTATTTTAGCTCTCTTAAACTTATCTAGAAACCAACTAAGCCAGAAGCATACCTCTATAAGTACGGCCAGTACCCTATATAGTAGCTACCTACAGGCCTTCAATAGGCTAATAGGTAGAAGGTCTTCGCCTAGGGCCTTCTAGGGGCTAATTCTTAAAAGTATAGCTTCGATATCCTCTACTATGACCTCAACCTCTATATCAAACCCTAGAACCTACTATTATAGTAGGTCTAGGTCCTATATATTAGTAAGGTCAGCTACTAGGCTAGGGAAGAACCTCCCTACTAGGGCCCTAGCTTTTTGCTAGTGGGTAGTAAGGTCGTAGCCCTAGGTAGGGTCTTTGAGGGTAGGGAGCTTTAGGGGGTCTAGGGGGTTGAAGCTTCTATAATGGGCCCACCGTTCTAGCAACTATAGTAGGTCTAGGTAGTAGGTGGCCTTCTAAACTATAGCCCTCTAGGCCTTTGTCTTCCCCTAGTTGATGATAGTCGTTAGGGCTTATAGGCTCTAGTTAAGCCTTTGTTTATTATAGTCTAATGGAACTACCCTATATCGTCTTTCGGCTTCCCGGGCCTACCATTAGGCCTCCCTAACTTCCATTAACCACCAGGGCAAGGCGTGGCCTCTATTGGGCTTTTTCCAGGGGGTAGCCAGTTTAGCTACCCTCTAAAGCTCTATAATCAACTGATCGAAGGCCTAGTATAGGCCTTCCTATCCCTGAATTCGGGCTTTAAGGCCCTATAGCCCTAGGTCTTCGAGCCCTATCTTTAGTGGTAGGTAGGCCATTTCGGCTTCTACCTAGCTCTCCTTTATTATCTTCTAATTCCAGCCCTCTAGCTAAGCTTATTATAGGGGGGGCCTATTACTATAGACTTCGAGGACCTATAGATAGTGGTCTAACTTCCCCCTATATTCCAAACTATAGTAGGCCGTTAGAAGGCCTACTATGGCCCAGAAGTAGTCGATAGTTGATATACAGCCTCGTTAGGTGCCCTATGGGGCCCTGGTTATAGTACCTACTAGGGTTCGAAGGTCGAGGTCCCACTATATTACAATTTCCAACAGGGCTTCGGCTTCTAGTTGATACTAGTTGTACTAGTCCTACTATAGGTAGTAGAGGTTGAAGTCCCCTGCAAGCATTGTCGGGTAGGTAGGTATTAATCGGTTTAGTAAGGTAGGTAGGAGGGTATTGCTATCGGGGGGGTTATAGATAGACTAAAGCTCTAGCCTACTACTTCCTAGCCCTAGGAACCAGACTCTATAATAGTCCTCTATAGCTTTATAGTCCCAATAGCTAATATCGAATTACTAGCTTACGAATATAGCTACCCGGCCATTATAGGTATAGACTAGGTAGTATTTCGAACTTCTAGGGTAGTAGGTTGATTTAATATACCAGTTGATCCAGGGTTCCTATATCGCTAGGAGGTCGTATTGGGCTTCCTCTAATAAAGCCTTAAGCGCCTATTTATTACCTTTGGTATTCTAAAATAGGATCCTAATTTTTATCGTTTTCTATAGCTGTATCCTCTAGTTAGGCGTATTTGATAGGTTTGGTTGGCTATATAGTCGGCTAGATAGGCTAATAGGTAGGCTAGGTAGGCTAAGCAAAGCTAAAGGTGATTCGGCCCTATATAGGGTCCCTACCGGCCGTTAAAGTTAATAGTTGCCAACCTCTTTATAGCTAGGGCCTCTTTACCCTAACCCTCTAAAAGCTATCTTCATCTTCCTATAGTTGGGGTCTTTCGAAGGTAAATAGTGGCTGTAGGGTGGGTGGCTGGCCAATAGGTAGCTCGAATGCCTTTGGTTGGTATTAGTAGGCCTTTCTAGCTTCCTTTTTAGCCCTGATCTTTACTAGGCACTCCTTAGCCTAGGCTATATAGCCCCCTCTACAACAGGGGTACTTACAGGGCACTTAGCTACTATAAGTAGGGTAGAGGGCCTTACTAGCCCTACTACCCTCTCTATAGGCCCTGGTACCATACCTTCTATATAGGGCCTCCTTTCGGTAGTACCTCTATAGATAGCCCTATTTCTAGTATTTAAAGCACTATTTCGGTTCTAGGGTAGCCTAGTAGGGCTTGTAGTCTAGGATCTAAACGTTCCAAATTACACCCTGATTATAGGCTTTGCGAGCCTCTTCCTAGTTTTCTAGGGTAACCAATACAATAGCTTTAGTAAACCTTAGGTTGGTTAGAAGCCGAAATTTGACCTTATCAATAGACCGAAGGCCTATAATAGTGCCGAAGGCTTCCTCTATAGTACCCTGTAAATCAGCCCTATATAGGCCTTTTACAAGGACCGTATAAGTTCTATAGGCCTCCCTAACTTAGTTGCCGAAGGCCTATTGAAGCTATTAGTTATTTTTAGTATACTAGTCTTTAATAGTAGGGTCACTAAATGTAACTATGGTATTACCACTAGGTAGCTTTCGGGCTATGATAGTTCCTTTCCTAGCTAAGGCTTGGTTGATTGCCTAGATGATTTCGATGGGGGTTCGTTTTACTAGGTCGGCTTGTAGGTTAGCTCCCCGAACTAGGATTTCGCGGTTGATCTTGTGGGGGATAGCCTTCGTTAGCTAGGTTGGCTGGGTAGGTTGGTTTGGGTTGGTAGGCTAAGTAGCTACTATAGCCCACGACCGGCCCTAGGTAGCTGCCTGGTTTGGGCTCTGGTTAGGGCTTACAGCGGCTCGAATAGCCTCTATAACCACCTTCTATAGGTAAGTTATAGTAAGTACCTTAGAGCCTTCCACTAGGTGGTTATATTGCTATAAGGTCGTAAATAGAGTATAGATCTCCTTTATAAGGCTATGGGCTATACCCTACTATTCAATTGGCACTAGAGCTACCAAACTATTAAGGAGGCCTCTACAGGACTCCATTGTAGGCCGTAAGATAGCTTTAGGTGCCTCTATAGACTTAGGTAGGTGCCGGGTAGGGCACTAAAGTAGGCCCGGAACTAGGTAGTTGTAGGTGCTAGAAGTAAGGCCTGGGCTACCCATCGTTGTTTTTAAGGGTTTTATCGGTTTTGACGTTTTTTGGTTTTTAGGAGGTGGTTGTTAATATTGACAGTCGTTAACCAGGCAACCACTAGCCTCTATAAAAGTAGGTAATGGTAGGTCAAAGTGGCGAGGGTGGCGAAGTAGCGAAGATAGTAGCGGTGATGTCAGCGGTAATAGCTATGGCAATAGGGGTCGAAGATATTGGATCTAATACTTCCACGATGGCTCTCTCAATTCCAACACCTCCTGCGGCCATGCAACGGCGTACGCGCGGCTGTAGTAGGTGTGGGTAGATAGAGATTTCCAAGAGCTTTCGAATGGTACTGTTTTTGGGCCGTTTGGACCACTTTCCGTGGTGCGGCCGGCGAAGCAGAAAGAAAAGAGTCTTCCGGCTCTCTACCTGCTTTAAGTAGCGCCAATATCTAGGGCTATTCCTAGTAAATCCTTTTTCTTCCTCCTTTTCCCCCTTCCTCCTATTATATCGTACCGTTATAGCTAACCGAACGAATAAGTCCCGCTATAAGCGCGACCTTATACGCGAAGACCTTACATTTACTACTAAGATCGAATGTTAAGGTTTTAAATCTATTATACCTTGCGAATACTATTAGAACGCAAAGCCTTAGCGTCGTTATATAATACTAGAGGGGTCGAATAAATGCCAATACTATATTCGGATAGGTAAGAAATATAGTAGCCCGAATAT
>Ga0247824_10001151_pt1 | contig 14178 bp, 15 predicted proteins | sample 13C_PalmiticAcid_FD_194412 | JGI IMG/M metagenome (GOLD analysis project Ga0247824, IMG submission 194412) | Soil microbial communities from agricultural site in Penn Yan, New York, United States - 13C_PalmiticAcid_Day48 | ecosystem: Environmental > Terrestrial > Soil > Agricultural land... | reverse complement strand
AAGCTGGTCCGCTCGAGTCTTCATAGAGTAGAGTCCTCCGACGGAGATCCCATACAACGGCTGGAAGCCTTTATCCAAGTCATACACGGTGATTCGTGATTCATTGCATGCCACAAAGTATTCGCCTTTGGATTTAACGATGTTTCCGCCAAAGGTGTGGCTGCGAATCCCGAATGTGTCTCCGGACATGAACTTTCCGTAACCGATAAATTGACTCATGGACAAGTGGATGGAGGTGTCCTCAATCAACTCCATTTCATGAATTGGAGAGGTCTTTTCGAAGTCTTTCGCCATGGGATACGTCTCATTGACTCGAAAGTATCGGAATGGGTACCGAGATGACTCGTATGTTGCTTTCCGTGATGCCAAGTCGCCATCGCGAGGCTGCTGGTAAAGGACAACACGTAATCCGTCAGATGATATTGCGATCCTAACGAGTTGCATGATGCTGAAGTCTCCATTCGGAATAGGGATGCTTATGGTTGCTCTGGGTCTCGATCTGGAAAGCGAACAGGTCGCACGATTCTCTGTGGCACTGGTTGAGGTTGGACGAAGAACTGTGTCCATATCCCAGACGCCGACATGGGCCTTGTCATAATCTGCAGAAAGAATGGCAACGTATTCTCCAGAGGACGAGACATCCATGGCAATGATTTGCATTCCGACATCGAGCCGTTGTAATAATTGTCCAGGAGCTCTGATCTCATAGTCTACCGAGGAAGAACACGAAGCAACAATAACATTCATCAGCAACCAAGCTCACGAGGTGGGGACCATGTCCCTTCGATAAAAGTCTTTCGTCTCATAGAAACATGTCCATACCTTGATTGATATCCGGTGTCCCAGACTGCAGTCGAGTCAGCTCCATGTAGTGTGCTTGAAAGTGAGATTCCCGCGGTGGTGTCGTCTCACTATCGCTTGGATGAGCGTGTAGCCTTCCAGAGATCCGAGCAAAGACCTCGCTGACTTTTGTGATGTGAAGGTTCTGCTGCAATCGCAATCGGAGGCAGCGCGATGTATCTAATGAAAATGGTGGGAATGCCGTTACTATGTGTATGAGTGAGGCTGTGGGAAGGATCCAGTGGATTGGCAATATCCCCCCTTACTCATGGATCGAATGGAGAGGATCTCGTCTTTGGATACTTTGGCCCAGATCTTGTGCTACCAGTGCAGGAATAGATGTGTTACTTCCCCTCACTGAGTTCAGACAGGGGTGAAAAAATATTCGTGCTTGTACCAATGTTGAGAGCAAACCTTCATGGACGCCACTTCGACCTCGAAGAGGAACTCGTCGAACAGTATGTTGCCGCAATACTCTGGTGTCACACACCAGACGATGCCGTAGTGTCCCCCGCTCAAAACGCCTTGAGGGATCCTTGCGTCGAACTGCAAATCGATGAAGGAATACCACCAAAGAGTGGATCCAAAAGAAAGCGTAAGAACGACGAATGCTGTTCGTTGCAGTAGCGGGAACCATCTTTCATTTGCCTACATTGAGATCTCCACTGTTGTTTAAGCCTTTTGAGACTCGGAAGCTACGTTGAGACGAGGATAGAATGATGGTGAGGACCTTTGAGCACCGGTTTCTATGCTACTCTGACGTTGGCGGTGTTGGCAACTCCATACTTTCCAGTCGAAGATCCATCAAACGGGATACGAAGTGCTAAAGCAGCAAGGGACAGTGTAACGGCGCAAGTGAGTGTTGGTGTGTTGGTGAAATGAAGTGAGGAGCTGAATGGTCAGTTGAAGTAGTGGACATACAATGCTGAGGTCTTTTAGTGTAGTCCTGTCTATCGGAAGAGAGGGTCTGTTTCTCAAGATCACCGTTAAGAAGGGGATCATCCATGAGGAATGTGTTTATGCTGTGCAGGTGGAGTGGGAAGAGGAAAGATGTGAAAAGATGTGATGGGGTCCCTGCTTCGTGCATTTTTATTTGGCCACTGCCGCGCTGACCTAATTTCAGCTGAGGGCTCTCAAACTGTGAACTCCTCTTTGCTTCATCCCTGACCCCCGATTCTAACATAATCCTCATCACTCTTGCTTCGCCATGCTGCCGAACGAGAAGGAATCAAGAAGAAGAGAGCCAGGACACCTGTACTCACCTTGGCGATCGAGGACAGACGACGGCCCTGGACAGCGATCACCTCCCACACAGGAACCTTTCACTTGACCAACATCGCCTCGGAAGTCATCACCAACTGCCGAAGGACAACAAAATGGTAACAGCAGGAGCCTTCATCCTTACAAACTCCTCTGCAATAAAAACGAGGATGTCTGCGGAAGCCTTTCTTCTTTGTCTTCCCCTCCCCTTCCCCCCGACTATGACTAGATGCAGTTCACGTATGTTCAACCCCCATGCAACCATCCATCCCTCTTTACTCTGGTACTCATGCTGTTCCCTCCCTTTTTTTTTCCTGGCTGGGTAGGTCTAACTGATAGGCCATCGAAGGTGGGTCGGGGAGGGAAGGCCCCGGGGGTACTCTGCCTCTCCCCATGGCACCACCCCCAGCGACACCCTATAAGGATAAGCGTCCTGTGGAAGGATGCATACACCTACGGTTGAATGCTGTTTACCATGTTGATGCTCAGGGACCATCCCATGTTGCATGCACCACATCTTTCTAACAGACATTGATGCATACGATTGTATGCATTTACACAGTCTCGACTGTAAGCTTGTGATTGAGACGGACAACCTGACGGCTCAGCGCACGCCCCATTCGAGAAGAATCGAAATAAAAGAGAGGCAGCTCGTTGTCCAGTGCATTGGAAAGATCAGTGGTCCATCTTGAATGGCGACATGGCCAACGTTGTATTCGAAAGAAAAAGCGCAAAATGCGGCAGACGACACGAGAACACCTGAAAGAAGGACAGATTAATAAAAGACACCCTCGTGAGATTCAGATGTACGTTTCCTAGTTGCTCCTTTACTTTGTTATCATGAACTATGGCATAGAAGGAGGGACAAACTTTGGGCCTTTGTCTTGGTTGAGCAATCTCCTTCGACCAGCCGTGACAGCGGAGGCATCGTCAGTTACTGCCCGAGAATACCATGAAGTTGATCTGATGCTCCCAATGTAGCCTACGGATGCACTGCATGTGCGACAAGAAGGTCGTAGAGAGGTACGCCCATGTAAAGCCACATAGCTCAAATACCACAGCATATGTCGCATACACATGGTTACTCCAATCCTTGTCGGACACACCTTGGGGCCTCTTCATGTCTTTGAAGAAATACTCGTATGCCTTCTTGGGGTCGCCTAGCAGGCCCTTCTTGCCGTCGTCTGGCGGTACCAATGTCTCATCCCAACGTACTTGACCATCAAGCAATGGAAATGTCTCAAGGACGCTTGACTCGAGACCAAAGTGGGCATAATAGGCCTGTCGTAGTGGCCTGACAACGATATGCGTGTTGGTGAAGTAGTGTGTGAGAGGAGATGGTGTGCCTCGTAGGTAAATGTGCCTCGACAGAGATACCATCCCTGGGTCTCTGTTGGTGTATGCTGGAGCGGGCGTGATGATATCGCGCTTGGAAGCAAAGCAACGCATGTCCCTTCTTGGCTTGAGCACCAACTTGTTCTTGTCGACATAAAAGTCGATAAAGATATCATATCTTCGGCCATTGTATCTCAAAAAGTCCCTATCCTGACTCAGAACACTGGCGCCATCGTGGTGTGCATGGGACGCAAGCGTGTCGTCGTTGTCGGCTTCTGTTGAATAACAGACCTCCACTCGGCAGCGCTTGAACAAGTCACCTAACAATGAGCTCATTCCTTGCGGGAGCCTACGCACTCCATCGCGCACCTCAACCTCTCTTCGTTGTTTCCACTTGTTGATCGTCTCCTCAGTTTCTGCGAATGCGTCGATAAACACCTTGAGCTCAAAGTTGGCGTTTTTGGCGTGTCTCACGAAATCCTCCACTTTCTTGGATGCGTTTCGAAAGGACCAGTGCTCATTGATTTGGAAGAAACTTGTCGAGAAGTTCAGAATATCGACATACAAGAGTCTTTTCCCTGGCGATATAGATGCTCTCGCGAGACTCCTTGTTATCTCGTCCATCTCTTGGCCACGGTTTCGGTATCAAGGATGTGCCAGGGAATGGTTGAGGAGTAATAGTGCAAAGATGAACGAGAAAGACCGGGAAAGCAGCCGATAGGAATGGTGAGCAAGGTCAAGAGTTGAGAAGTACGAAGCGGGGAACGGTAAGAAAGAGCAGCAGCCATGTCTGCGGATGACTTGGTATTCTTGGCAAGATGGCACGGGTCACGGTGTGTCGAGATCACAAGCCAAGTTCAAATGATCCAAGTGACCAAACAGTCTATGCCAAGTAGCGAGGTACTCACACCGCAACATCGAGGAATGCATCGAAAATTAAGTGAGCTGTAAGGAAGAGAAAAAGATGGAGAATCTCAAGGTGAACCACCTTGAGTGTGAAAAGAGGCCACCTTGCCAACGACGATCAATGTGCATCTCTTCAAGGTACATGGCATTGACACGGCGCAGGTTCATAAGCTAATCCCATGCTTCCCATACCTGAATGGAGACCTCCTTATGCTCATGTCCTTGGGAATTGAAGTGCGTTTTTTGATCAGATCAAAGTCATCCCATGTTCTCGCCGTGTTAGACGAGTCATTCATTTCAGAGGCTGTGTAGGAGAGAGCATGCCCGGCAGCCGACGCGGTCATTTTCCAATTTGAAGAGTTTTTCTGTCCTTGAGGGTTTCGTCCCGGAAGGTTGGGAGGGGGAGGGGCAAAACGACATTGGCGTGTTTGGTCCATGCAGATGCTGTGTGTGCATCCGTTTGTTGTCCCGTGCATTGCGTGCATGAAAAAATATTTGCCAAGACTGCCTCCACTCTTTCATCCTTGTTTCCCTCCAACCCGCTTGTCCTCCAGTCTTCTCCTTTCGTCAAGACCTTGGCCCATATCCACTGACAGTATGAGCGGAACACCCTCACAATCGTTTCGAGCCAACTCATCCCCGAAAATCGTCACTATCCCTGCTTTCCGTGACCCCAAGACCGGGAAAGACGTTGTTCGCTGGAAAGACATTCAGCAATGCTTTTTGAAGGCAAATTACATCACAAATGGGAAAGATATGGTCAGATTCATGGCTAACGAGGACCTTGAAGAGTAAGTACAGCGAGAGAGAGAGAGAGAAGAAATACGATGAATAGGATGGTTACGACATACGAGCGACACCTAGCCATCTCATGCTGTTTGATGGTCGTCTTTCCTATAGCTTGATCCCACTGAGAATTCCGCATTATCCAGACATCGTGCTCGAGGTGGTGACTCTGGACGACCACCAAAGAGGAGGTTCAAGTGTAACAAACGACTCTGAATTGGACTTGTCCCCAAGAAACGGTAGTCGGATGAGTGGCAGTCAAGTGTCCACCGCGGGCTCCAATGGTGATACAAGCTCAATGGACGGCGACATGGAAGCAAGGAGGATCGCAGAGATGGATGACCACCAAACGCCCAATGGTGGACGCTTTGAACGACTGCTCCAAGAGATGGATAGTACCATGGCTCTACAAGAACAGTTACGCCAATTGGGGCTACAGACACGGCACATCCAAGGACAACTAAATGACGCTCAACAAAGAGTACAGCAGACCGAGCAATACTTACAAAACACTCAACAGCAGACACAACGTCTACAAGATCTTCAAAGGACGATCGATGATGCACTTCAAAATATACAGCTGTCAGACCAACAGACGTACGAGTCCCGACGAAAGATACAAAACTCGATACAGAGGCTACAAAGTGTGATTGAAGATGCTGTCCAAAAGACGCAGCAGGCAAGACAGCAGGCGCATGAGATCATCTTCTATGACAAACGCGATCTGTCGTATGTGTTTGTGTTTCTTTTCATATGCTATACCATTTACACCATCCTCAATTACATGGTCAGAGAGGATCGCTTCAGATAGGAATGCACCAACTGTGAGGGAATAAAAACAGCCGGTTTAACAGACTCCAATGTGTTGCAAACGCTCGCCATCAGCTGATGTTCTAGATCGTCTGCTGGGTTGTTATCCATGGTGCCACAAAGATCGCACTGACCACCCCCATCAACAAAACACACTGCACCATACCTCTCTCTGGTTCAGCTCATGGAGGACCCTAGATCAAGACGGGCTTCAACAGTTCAAGGCAGGCGAGAATGGACGGAGTATCAAGCCATCATCCAGTGACTCCTCAACTTGCTTGTCAAAGGGGAGAAAGTTGCGCCACCAGAAGGACAGGACAATAATCGAGCAGTCAATAAAACAGCAGCAGAATTGGTGTCAGTCTACTCGGACAACATGGCGAGAAGCTGTGATCTGTGTGCATGTTCGACGGCAAGATACACACCCGAACTGAATATTCTCCCAGGCGCAAATCGAATAGCCATCTTGCACAAGGGTCCAAAGCGCAAGCATGCCAAGAAACGATCCGTGTGCTTGGGACGCTCGTATATTTTTCCCATTCGAAGAGATATGCCACCCACCTTGAGGTCTCGTCCCTCCCGGAAGGTAAGAAGGGCCCAAGCGACATGGCGAAGGTCATCTGCTGTGTGTGTGCATCTGTTGTCCCCATGCATTGTTTGTGCATATGAAAAAGATGGCATTCGCCAAGATGTCTCACTCATTTCTTGTTCCTCGTCACCACTCTGTTTGTTCTCTCATCGCATCCTTCATTCAACGCCTTGATCCATATCCACTGACAGTATGAGCGGAACACTCTCACAATCGTTTCGAGCCGACTCATCATCGAAAATCGTCACTATCCCTGTTTTCCGTGACCCCAAGACCGGGAAAGACGTTGTTCGCTGGAAAGACATCCAACAATGCTTTGTGAACGCAAAGTACATCACAGATGGGAAAGATATGGTCAGGTTCATGACTAACGAGGACCTCGAAGAGTAAGTGCAGAGAGATAGAAGAAACACGACGGATAGAGTGGTTACAACATACGGGTGACCTAGCCATCTCATGCTGTTTGATGGTCGTCTTTCCTGTAGCTTGATCCCACTGAGAATCCCCCATTATCCAGACGTTGTGCTCGAGGTGGTGACTCTGGACGATCACCAAAGATATTCAAGTGCAACAAACGGGTCTGAGCTAGGCTTGTTCCCAAGAAGCGGCAGTCGTATGAGTGAGACAAGATCCGTGGACGGTGATATTGAAGTATTGAGGATCGGAGAACTTGACGACCACCAAACGATGGTGGTCCGCTCCCCTTCGGAGACCGATCGACTCCATGGTGAACGATTTGAGCCGCTGTTCCTGGGGATGGACAGTACCATGACTCTACAAGAACAGTTACGCCAATTGAGGTATCAGACACAACATATTCAACGACACATGAATGAAGTTCAACAAAAAACACAGCAAGTAGAGCAACAATCCCAAAGCACTCAACAACAGGCAGAACAACATACTCGGAGACTTCAACAACAAATTGATGTGGTTCTACAAAAAGCGCAACAGTCGGACCAACAAGAGTATTATCAGCAGGTGCAATACACGATACAGCATCTGCAAGAGCGGACAGGCGAAGCACTACAAAAGCTTCAGCAAGCAATGTTACAGATGCAAGACGCTCAGCGGCAGATGAACCAGAGGGTACAGACCGATAAAAATCCACCAGCTTGGGTTTGGGCCATGATTGCCTGTGTTGTCGTCTTCTTGTTCAATAACCGAGAGACCAAAGATGGTCGCTACAGACAGTGAATACATCAGCTGTTAGGAAATAAAAGCAACTGATCACAGAGGGCAGAATGATTCGAACAAGAAAGTGTTACCTTTGCTTTGGACGTGGCGCTCTAATACGGCATCGGACCTCAGCTTCAGAACAGCAGAGAAGATGTGGCAAAAAGGTGTGCGCCGATCATTCTGGCTAAGAGTTGCTGCTTCAAAGCCCGTATGCTGAACAAGAGAGTGCCATCGGTACTTTCGACGTCCTCTTGTTCATCCAAGAACCCTTATTTTCCCAGTGCCATGAACTTGCACTGACATCTTTATGGGAGAGGCATTCCTCAACATGTGAATGTTGAGTTGGAATGGTGAACACTGAAAGGCTGTGCGGTCCAAAGTAGCGAACACGGTTGTGCAGTGAGCTGGTCGCACACATGGAAAAGCAACATGGACCAGGGGCTCTGTCAAACCCTGCTCACCTCAAGTCAGGGGACCTTGTCGCCAGAAGAGAACGGCCTGCGAGCAGGTTGAAATGAATCCCGCTTTGGTTCTTGCGCGCTTTTTGTTCCTGAAAGTCGCAATCATTTCCTGCATGCCTGACACCAAGGATGCCCATACCGCCAGCACTTCAACGTCTTCTTTCTTCCGATGTCTTCTGATGTCTCCCGAGGGTGAACAACACCAAGAGACAATGGCCAGTTTGTCATGACAGAGTAAATATTCTCAGCGCAAGGCCCATAATTGGCTTTTCGCAATCTTTCAGTCGCTGGCGGATCCAGAACCTTGTACCCTGGTGTTGTTGTTTGACCAAGGCCACGAACACCTGCCAAACCTTGTCCAACCCACGGTTGCGCCACCAAGTGTGGTCAGTTTGTGGTTGTGTGGGAGTGCGTTGGTGTAGGCGCAAGTGAGGTTCTTTGGGTCTTGGACGTGACCAAGTGCCGTCCCGAGTCGCGTTGTCTGTCCTCCTTCTCTTCCTCCTCCTCTTCCTCCTCCTCCTTCCCTTCCCACTCGCGGTTCCCTCTTTCCAAATCCCACCGCGTCGGCTTGCCCTTTGAGAACCTCCAAGTCAAATCAAATCAAATCCTCCAAATCAAATCCACTTCCGAATCCCAAATCCACTTCCGAATCCCAAATCCAAATCCCAGATTTTCCTGAAAAAACGTTTGCCTGTCTCTCTGTTGCTCACGGTTCTCAAAAGCACACAAACACTCGCAAGGTTTCTCCTGAACATTCGCCTGAACACTCGCCTGATCCTGATCGCGCACTGCAGTTCCCCGCTCTCCTGGCCACCCTCTGTTCCCTGAACACCAAACAATGAGACAATCCTCTGCCCTTGCGATGCCAGTACCCGCGAAGGAAAGCGCTCAACCAGTTCCGGTGCGCGATGAAATGCATTCGCTTGGTATTTGACGGAGGCGAGAGGCCGACCGAGGTATCAACTGAGGATCTGGGAGAGAGAGAGCGAGAGAGAGGGAGAGAGCAAGATGGGTCCTACTATTGGTGAGTGTTGAGGGAATGGCGATGACCAGAGTCCCAGTGTGCTGGTAACGCCTTGCAGCAAGACACTCAACAGACACTGCCCGACGTACTGGTTCTTGCAACAGCCTCTTGCACCTTGTGGCGAACCTGTCCCTTGTTCAAGGCTCTCGCAGAAGGATGATGACGATCCATCCTTCCTCACCGGTAGTTTCACAGGGAGGGGATGGTGATCAAGATGTGTGTGTTTGCATGTGGCGTTTGCAAAAAGGAGGGAAAGTGTCAGGCCAGAAAGAGGGGAAGAGCTTGGGGGAAAGAAAGTTGAAGTTGGTGCTAGTGTTTCGAGAAGAGAGAGAAGAAGTGTCGAGGGAGGAGGGCGAGAATGGAGCTGTTGAGGATGGAATGAGGGTATGAGGGTAGGTGCAGGAGTGTTGGTAAAGTGAGGGCGAAGAGTAGAAGAAGAAGAGGAGGAAGAAAACTGAGACGGCTTGGAGTCCTTGATGCTTGGCTTGGATGCCCTGATCGGTTGAAGATGGGTGATGGAAAATGGATGCTGATGGGAACCTGGGAAAGTGGAGGGAAGGTGGAGAGGAAGGTGAGAATGCAAAGTGGGAGGGGAAGCAAGGGTGCTGCTGCACGTTGAACAATTTTTCCACGTGGCTCTCTGTCCCACAAGAATGCTTTGTGAGAACGAACGTGGAGAAGAGAAGAGCCCCCCCCCCCCCTTCTACCAGACTCCTCGCACCGTTTGCTTGTGAAGTTAGTTGTGAGCCAACACACACACTTGTCAGCGCTGTATCCTGTGCTCTTGCTCTGACTCTCGCTGTCGTTCTCTGGGCCACATTCTCAACACCTGCCAATCTCAACGGTCGCAACGATCCCACTGTCGTTACACTGCTCAGCCTGCTCGGTCGCATTCCAATGATCATGATCCAGCCTTGTTGATGTGGAGAAGCCCCCCCTTGCATTCCTGTTGCTGACTTTGATTTCGAGCGTGGGGATGCAGGCATTGCCCTGACTCACTTGTGCCTTTCAGCCGATTCCTCCGTTGAACCCTCTTGGTGTGTGTGTGTGTGTGCCCCGAACAAGCTCAGAACGATAAGTCTCCGTGGGAAGGTGCATGGATATTCGCGATGGGCGTTTTTAAATCCACAGTGCCACCTCCACACACATGTAAGGGACGCGTTCATGCACCAATGAACTCTGTTTGCCCGTGGAGGTAGCTCTTATCGGTCTTTGTGGGGTCCCCACGGGTGAACCACGCCAGAAGTGGATGAGGGCTAAGAGTCGCTGCGAGGGCAACTAAAAAAAAAAACGGATGGAGCGGAGGTGAAGCGGAGAAAACGGCGAGGGCTCAATGTGAAGGGGTTGATCTGGTGTACCCTTTCGTCACAAGCACGACAACCGACAACCACAGGAATAATGAAGCGGGGATCGGTGCATCGAACCTCTTTCCTCGCAGACCTCTTTCTTTCTCTTTCTTTTCCCTCCCTTCTCCACCCCTCTCATTCACAGGCCGGCTCCCTCCATTCCCTCCCTCCCCACCTCATCAACTCTCTGCCAGTGCCCATGGCTGACAACAGTTGCGATTCACACACGATTCAGGTGGACGAACTTCTCGACACAGACTCCAGCAGCTCCAGCAGTGACACAGCTTCGCCCTCCATCGATGGTGTCCCCGAACATGCATCTGCTTCCCCGCAGCCTGCAGCCCACCTCGTAGCGAATCCCTCTCTCGCCTTGCCACCAATGGTCTCCTCGAACATCCATGGAAACACTGGTCTCTCCTCGGGCTTTGCTTTGCCCGCCAGCAACCCTTTCACAGACTCGAATGAGCCTGTGAACCCATTCACCCCATCCGGAACCCCTTTGGACACCCCCATGGCCACTCCTCCAGGATCACCGGCACAAGCCTTACGGAAGCTCAGTCTTGGAGTCGAGAGATACGCCAAGGCGATCGAAGATCCTGGCCCCATTGGATCTTTTTCCGGGACAGTGCCACTGCCTTCACTCTCACAGACCGACCATATCGCCTCGAGGAGGAGACCTTCCCATGCTGTACTGGACGTTGCCTCGTCCATGGACAAAGGCGACTCGAACATGGCCAGAGGCTCATCGAATGGAGACGGATCGGCAGATACCTCGAGCAAAAGTACTGGACTCAACCTAAAGTCCATTAAAAAGGCTCTCTCTGGCAACCTTACTGGCAGGCATCGCATACAGGACCTTTCGATGGCTGATTTGGAATCCAACATGAACAGTGAGAAGAAAGACTCGTTGAATGACCTTGGGAACCCGTTTGGTGGTCTGACAGCATCCTCCAACAACGATGCGCAAGCAGCACTGTTCAACAGCCTGTCCCTCTCACCTCAACCCTTGCTGTTGCCTGTAATGTCCTCAGCCACGCCTCTACAAGAGGCACTCAACGAGAGCCGCCCCAGCGAGAATGACGAGATTTTGCGGAGATTGGACCAAAGCAGAAAAAATCAACGTGCCGCCACCTCGACGAACCAGGAGGCTGACACTGATCCGGCGGTCCGGCCCGGTATGCGTCGAAGGAAACCTAGAGGCGGTATTCTCAGTCAATTGCTCAAACTTCAAAGGAACGAAGCCGCTGCAGCCGCGGCAGCCACGTCTGGATCCTCGACCGGAGCAAAACGGTCCAACGGACAGATGGCTGCAGCACAGCATACACAGGTGAAAAAGACAAAGAAAGGCTTCTACTACCGATCCTCTTCCAAGAACAACTCGCTCACGGATTTGGGTTCAGCATCGGTTACCTCTACGCCACGCGTTTCGCCTAGGAATTCTAGGATCTTTGATTCGGACCCCTCCCACACCATGCGCCTCCCGACTCAACCATCGACATCGATCAATAACACAAACTTGCCCTTTGCCAAACCCGACCCACGCGAGGCGATTGAAGAAATGGAGACCATTAGCGCTGCTGCCACGGCCGCCACGCTTTCCGCCAACCTGGGTATTCAGCGAGACATTGCAGAGATTCTGACGCGTCAGTCGTTCTTGATCATGATGGCTAAAGCCCTGATCCTCTATGGAGCGCCCTCCCACAGGATCGAGGAAACGTGCGCGCTTTTAGCAAGAAAGATGGATGTTGACGCCTCGTTTGCACTCCTGCCAGGATTGATGACTATCTCATTCAGCGACCCTGAGACACACACCAGTGACACAAGACACCTTCGTTGTACACAGGGCATGGACATGTACAAGCTGTCCGAGGTCTACACGATCGCATGGGGTGTGTTACACGGCAAGGACATTGAGGAAGCAAACAAGTCTCTAGAAAAGGTTACAGTTCAACCGGGATACTACCCTGTCTGGGTCACCGTGATGGCATGGATGACCGCAGCAGCGTTTGTGGCGCCACTGGCATTCAATGGCAGCTGGCTTGATACTCTACTCGCTGGATTGTGTGGACTATTAGTTGGAGTCTTAGGACTGGTCGCAGCCAAATTCCCGATCTATGGAAATGTTTTTGAAGTGACCTCCAGCATCCTGGTCGGATTTATTGCCAAGGCGTTTGGTGACAGGGTGTGCTTCTCAGCGGTCGCCCTCGCAGGTGTCGTAGTGTTATTGCCCGGATTGTTGCTGACACAGGCTATCATGGAGCTGGCATCAAGAAACATTGTATCAGGCGCTGTAAGGATGTTTTACGCGCTCATGTACGCATTCTTCCTCGGATTCGGACTATCGCTCGGAGCTGAGCTGTGGGACGCTGTAAGTTCCAACCCCCTGCATAAAGTTGACCTTGATGAGCAACCGTCGAGACTACTTGTTGACATGTCTTCTTTCGTTTCGCTTTAGATCGGTGGGCCGTCAACAGCGCCTCCATCTGCGTGTCAAAAAGCTGTGGATCCTTGGTGGTATTTCTTCATCTTCCCCGCAGTGTCAACGTCGATCAATATTGTCTTCAATGCGCATCCTAGCCAATGGCTAGGCATGACCCTCGTCACTGCAGTTGGCTTCACGGTTTCATACTTCATGACCAGTGGGCCTCAAGTCACTCCGGCCGTTGCTGCTTTTGCGGTTGGCATTACAGGACAAGCTTATGGACGATTAACAGGAAAGCTCAGCTATGTCCCGCTTTTGAGTGGTGTGCTCTTACTGGTGCCTGGAAGTGTTGGCGTCAGGGGTGTGTTGGCTATCATTGGTAGCGACCCTGATCAAGGTTTCCAGTTTGCACTGCGCATGGTGAACATCTCTGTTAGCATCACGGTAAGCCTGTCATCCCATTTTTTTTTGTCGGGTAATTGCTTTCTGCTTGTGTTCTCAATTGAATGCTAACTGGGTTTGTCCTCATCTTCAATCTTGGCTTTTCAAAGCTTGGTGTCTTCTGCTCTGCTTTAGTGTGGTACCCATTCTGGCGCAAGAGCACGTTCATGAACTTTTAAGATCCAACTTGCACATACATTTCAAGCTACCTTCCAGCTGGCTTGCTGGTCTCTGGTCGGTGCTCTATACCCCTTCTCCCCCCTCTCACATCGTTATTTTTCTAGACATCCAGCTTTTGAATAATCATTCTAGATCCAGTTTTCTCCCTCTCCCTCCAGTGTGTTTATTACAGTTTTTGTGTCGAGTTGTGTGTTGTGTGCTGAAAGGTGACAATGTTGATGGCGATGATAATATTGATGTTGGTGTTGGATGATCCCAATTGAGATATGCCATGGACGGGTCCTCTATTTGCGCATCAAGAGATACAAGTTTTCGCCCAAACTGACGTTCTGCAAGTGTCTAAAATCGCCTTCCAAGCACATCAAAAGGCCGCCAAATGAAATGTAGACAGATCTAAAAAAAAGAAAACAAAAGACATGGAAATAAAGAGGGTTATCAGTCATCAGCCGTTGGTGGAAATGTCATGTCAGCATCAAACGATAAACAGCCCCAATGATGGGAGTTGGAGGATGATTCCCCCCCTTTGTTTCTCATGGAATGATCTCACACGATTCCTGAAATCTTCAAACGACAGCTCCCCTCATCATCCAGAGAACATA